>JGI994J12354_10005965_pt1 | contig 10313 bp, 9 predicted proteins | sample IntmicLarv3ML3BL_FD_12354 | JGI IMG/M metagenome (IMG submission 12354)
CGCCGTCTTTCAAAAGATTATGAAATCCGTACCGATTCAGCAGCGGCGATGGTTAAAATTTCTCATATACACACGCTGTTGCGGCGGTTATGTTGAATTAGAACTAAATTGAATACAGCTTCTAATATTAATTTAAATATTTTTTATTTCAACTAATATCCAACACTATATAACATTCTCTAATAATTCAAGATAAAACGCTCTTATGGGGCGTTTTTATTTTGCCCTAATATCAAGGAGACAAAAGCCATATGAACGCTTTTATAATAAACGAATCAATTAACTCTCGTGTCGATTTGAGCCTACGAATAACAATGCCGCCTGTAATTCCTGTAAGCAAGAGAATTATAGAATCCATCGATATAGACGGGCGAGAGGGAATGCTAACGGTTCTCAAAGGTTGGGAAGATATGACTTTCAATATGACCGTCGCCATAACAGGACGGAACATTCAAACCCGTTGGCTCACTGTTCTACCCCCACTTCTCGCCGCAAAAACCGTGTGTTTTAGCAATACACCAAACATTTATTATCGAGTAAAATATGTCGAGGTTGGAGAACTTGGGATGACATTAACAACGCTCGGCGAATTTTCATTGACGTTTACTTGTGAGCCGTTCAGATATATGCGCAATGTCGAAACTATCACGTTCACATCGGCGGGCGTAGTGACAAATCCCGGCACAGTCTATTCCTTGCCGCGAATCAAGATTTACGGCACGGGACTCCAAACGCTGACAATTAACGGAAAAAATGTTGTTCTCGATATTCTTTCCGGAAACCTCACTCTCGACAGCAGTTTAAAAGATTGTTATTTCAACAATGTGGCGATGAACAATCGCATGACAGGGGATTTCCCCATTCTGAATGTCGGGCTGAACACCGTAGCATTCGGTTCGGGTATTACAAAAGTCGAGATAGAGCCGATGTGGAGATATATTTAACAGCAAGGCGGTGATTTTATGATAACTTTTTATGCGAGAGATGAAACGAATTTTGAACACAATGGGCTGGGAGTATTGGATAATTATATCGTCAACCCTGTTGTAGCCGAGGAATTAAACGGTTTGTTCTCATTGGAGTTCGATTATCCAATCAACGCACCCCACGCTGATGAACTGATATTTGAACGAATCGTGCGTTGCCCTGTACCAAGCATGGACGATCAGCTCTTCAGAATCGCATTGCAAGGCAAAGAAACACGAGGGTTCTTCCACATTGTTGCTTATCATGTGTTTTACGACTTGGCAAGCAACCTAATTGAAGATACTTATATCGTCGAAAAAACAGGCAGTCAAGCAATATATCAGTTACTCAATGCTGCACAATTTTCTCATCCGTTCACATCGGGCTCAAACATAATAAATGCCGCTTCTTCGAGGCTTGTTCGGGTAAATCCTGTAGAAGCATTGATTAACACCGACCGTGATAACAGCTTTTTGTCACGTTGGGGCGGTGAGATTTACCGTGATAATTTCTATATTTCCATGCGTGAGGTTCGTGGAAGCGACAACGGCGTATGTATCCGCGACAAAAAGAATCTGACCGGCTATCGCTCCGATGTTGATTTCAATACGGTTGTAACAAGAATTATGCCGCAAGGATTCAACGGGCTGTTCCTGCCGGAAAAATATGTGGATAGTCCGCGAATAGGTAATTATAACAGCCCGCGCATAAAGATTCTTAAATACGAAACCGTAAAGGCTGTTGAAGAAGGAAAACCCGCCGATTCGGAAGTTCTTCCTTTGCCTGAAGCCTATACTGCACTTCGCGTTTTATCCGAAAAGGAATATTCCGATAATCATATCGACATTCCACAAGCAACATACAATGTCGAGTTTGCACCGCTTGAACGAACCGAGGAATATAAGGGTTTTGCGGTTTTGGAAACAATAAATATTGGCGATACCGTAACGGTTATCCACGAAGAAGAAAATCTCAACATTTCCGCTCGAATGGTCAGTTATACTTATAATCCGCTGACAAAATCGTATATTTCTGTCACTCTCGGCAATTATGCTCCTAAGTTCACAAACATAGCGAAAGATATAAACCGCTTGGAAAATGATGTTGAGCAAGCCAAGACCGAAGCCGCTGTCGCGTTAACATCGGCTGATGGAAAGAATACCAACTTCTACGGTTCGATTGAGCCGACAAACCCTCGTAAAGGCGACATTTGGTATCGGGATAACGGCGAAAAAATAGAGATGTGGATTTATGAAATGCGCGATGATGTCACACAATGGTTTCCGCTGATGACCGATTTAACGCAAGAAGAGATGCGCCTTGTTTTGGAGGAAGCGCAAGCACTTGTTGACGAAGCGAGAGAAGCAGCCGAAAATGCGATGGCAGCAGGCGAAGCCGCACAAGCCGCTGTTTTACAAGCGCAGACAGAAATGGTTGAAGCCGTCGAAAAGGCAAACCAAGCCTATGACACCGCTTTAGATGCCTTGAATGGTATAGAAACCGCTTCACAGCAAGCCGCCTATGCGTATAATAAATCGGTTAAATCAACGACAGTCGATTACGCAGTTTCTATAAGCGGAATCACAGCACCTTCAAGCGGTTGGCAGTCAACAATTCCGATAGTTACCGCCGGGCAATTCCTATGGTCGCAGACGGTTATAACATTGCAGGACGATACAACAATCACAAGTTACAGCGTTTCTAAGCAACCTGCCGATGGTGAAAACGGAGCTGATGCGCCGACGATAACGGCGGTCAGAGAGCAATATTATCTTTCAACCTCAGCCACAGCACAAATAGGCGGTGGTTGGAGTGATACCGTCCCGATATGGTCAAATGGCAGATATTATTGGACACGAGTCGTTGCAACTTACAGCAATGGCGCAACGACATATTCAACACCCGTTCTCGCCAACGGTCTGAACAATTCGCTTTTGACTGCATTAGAAGCGAAAACAGCGGTGCAAACGCTGGAAACAACAGTCACCCAACACGCAACAGCAATTTCTCTAAACGCAAGCAATATCACAACCCTTTCAGGGCAAATATCAACCGCCGAAACATCGTTGACCGTTCAAGCCGGGCAGATTGCTTTGAAGGCAAGCCAAAGCTCGGTTGATACTTTGACAGGCAGGGTTACTTCAACAGAATCAAATATTCTACAACAGGCAGAAATGATTAACCTTCGGGTATCGAAGGATGACATTATTAACCAGATCAACTTATCCACCGAAGGAGTATTGATAAGTGGCAGCAAGGTTCACATCACAGGGCAAACAACGATTGACAACGGTATAATCAAAACCGCCATGATTTCAGATGCGGCGATAACTAACGCCAAAATTGCAAATCTCGATGCGGCTAAAATCAACACGGGAACGCTCGCAGCTGAGCGAATTGCGGCGGGGTCGATTACTTCGGCGAAACTAACCATAGCCGCAGGATTTATCACAAATGCGATGATTGCTGATGCGACGATACAAAGTGCTAAAATAGCGGCTTTGGATGCAGGGAAAATCACAACAGGGATTCTTTCGGCAGACCGTATCGGCGCAAACTCAATATCCTCATCGAAATTATCTGTCGCCAACGGCTTCATTTCAAACGCGATGATAGCCAACGGCGCGATTACCGACGCCAAAATAGCCGATGCAACGATAACAAAAGCGAAGATTGCTGAGATGGCAGTCGATACGGCACAGATTCAAACAGCGGCAATAACAACGGTTTTGATAGCCGACGCGGTGATTACGAATGCGAAAATTATCGATGCAACGATTAATAACGCCAAGATAAACAGCTTAGATGCAGGAAAAATCACCTCGGGTTCGCTTAACTCTGACAGATTGGCGGCAAATTCTATCTCGTCGACGAAGCTGTCGATTGCCAACGGATTTATTTCGACTGCAATGTTGGCGGACGGTTCGGTCACAAACGCAAAATTAGCTTCAAGCGGTCTTGACGCAAGTAAAATCACGACGGGAACTCTCGATTTCTCAAAGGTTACGGCTTCAAACTTAAACATCAGCAGTCTTTCAAGCACGACAAGCATAAGTATTACCGCAACAATAAGTGTCGCAATTAAAGCTACGCAGAGCAGCAGTCACATTTCACTTGAATCACAGGATATAAGCCTGCGTTGCGGCACGAGTGGTGCGGTTGACATCGGTCCGCCAACACAAGGAAGTTATATCAGATATGTCGTTTCCGGCAGGGAATTTCGACCGACCGGATCGGGGTTTAATCTCGGCACATCGGCATATCCGTGGACGAACGCTCATATTGGCACACTAAATGTTTCGACGCTTAATGTAACAAATATAGATGCTTCAAAACTCACGTCGGGAACGATGCCGATTGCCCGAATTGCTGACGGAGCGGTAACAAACGCTAAACTTGCAAGCGGTATTGATGCGGCGAAAATTACGACGGGAACTTTGGCATTGGCAAGAATCAGTGTTAACGGAAACTTTATTCCGACCGCTTCAAGTTACACACTCGGCTCGGCGACGTATTATTGGTCAACCGGTTACATAACGAATTTATATGCCGCAACATCGGTTCGGCTCGGAACGGCGACAAATTCAACGGTTGGCTTCTTCGGAACAACGCCGACAACACGAAAATCAGTGTCGGCGGTTTCAACAAGCGGAACATTGGCGAACGCAATAACAGGGATAAACAACCTTTTAACTGCGCTAAAATCGTACGGTTTAATATCGTAAAAACTATTTTGAACACCAAGGAGGATCAGAAAATGCTATCAGTAAAATTAAGCAACGACTTCGAGTTTGAAGCCGAAATCATAAACGAAAACTTCATGGGGGCGGATAATTCATCGTATTTGAATATCCGCTGTCAGTTGGAGGATATTTCGGCATCGGAAATTCAAATCAACATAACTCCGCAAAACATGAGTTGTTTTATTATTCTTTTAGATGAAGAGCAAATCGACGAAATTGTCGGATATAACGAGATCGTGTCAGTCGATAAAGTGCTATCAATGTCGGAGCAGTCATTGAATATTCGGTTACGGAAGGTGGTGTGATTTTATGAAATTACGAACAATTATTGATGCGGTTGGAGCGTTTGCGAAACTTGCCAATTCCGACATGAGTTTGAGGTCGGCTTATCGTTTGCAGAAGCTAACTGCTTCCATACAAAACGAAGCCGATTTTTTTAACGCTAAACGACAAAAAATTATTGAGAAATATGCTGTTGACGATGTTATTCCTGATGACAAATTGGCAGAAGCACAGGTGGAGCTTGACAAATTGCTTGATGTTGAGGTTCAAGCCGATTTTGTTCCGCTGAAGCTGCCGCTTTCCGAGAATATAAATATATCCGTAAATGACATCGTCGCATTAGCGGCTTTTGTTATTTTTGAGGAAGAAGAAATGAGGTGAATCCGCCATGCAAAAACCATATGACGTAGTTTTAGACCTTTATGATACCGATAAAATCCAAAAAACCGATATTAGGTATGTCGCAGGGGACAGATATGTTTATCCTCTCAGAATACTTTTAACAGAAAATGAAAAACCTTATTTAATTCCGGCAGGGGCGGTCGTGACTATGCGTTTTAAAATAGAAAGCGCATTTTTCATTGACAATGCCAACATAGTTAGCGGCGAAGAAGGCGTTATTTCATATGAAATCCCGAACTCGCTTGTTGCCGATGTTGCTGTCATAGAGTGCCGTGTTGAGGTGAAAATCGAAAATAAATTGCTGACATGGCCAACGCCGTTCATGTTCAAAGTTCTTGATTCCGACACGAGATGGACGATGATGCCGCCGGAATATTCCACAGAATGGCAGCATGAGGTTGATGAAAAACTCGACGGCCACGAACAGCGTATTTCCGACTTGAAAGAGACGAGTGAAGAGATAAGTGCAACCTTAACCGATTGTGGACAGCGAATTGTCGGATTAGAAGAGCAAGATGAAGTAACAAGTAATATGGTTGCTGCCCTTGAGGAGCATATTGAAGGATTGAATTTTCTTGACAAATCCGGCGGTGAAATGAGCGGTCGGCTTGAAATTCAAGCAGGGGTTTATGAATCAGAGGTATGGAAACCGCCGCTCAGAATCCCGCATTGGCGGCAGCCGTGGGATTTCAATTCGGTAGTTGACGGGGATCTATGGACAACGGAAGAATCGCTGCACGGAAATATAAACGGCGTTAATCGGATGTTTTATCATGACGGAAATATTCCCCGATGGTATTTTTCAAAAACTTATGCTGAGTTACAGGCGTTAATCGCCGAAAACAATCTTGCTCCGGGAGCAAAGTATCTGCTCACAGATTACGTTACAAAATACCGGCAACCCTATACAAACATTATAAAAACGGCGGATATCCCACACGGCACGACTGTTACCCCTAAATTAGAAGAAAGCAAGCGTGAGCGTCTTGTCCTCACGGCAAAATCAAAAAATCAATTCAGCTGCATTTGTGAAAGTCTTGATTTTCCGAACGACATCATCTCATATGATTTCAACGACAATCTATGCGAGGATGATGAAACGCCGAGAAACGGTTTTATTCAACGGCGTATTGATACGGCAAATCAGATAGACGTTCCGCACGACTGGCGGCGTATGTTGTGGGCAAGATTTAAGGCAATGGGGGTGACATGGTCGGCGAATATGCAGGTTTCAAGAAAAGGGGTGTATCAGAGCGGTACAGCTTTGTATATGCCTTACAACAACGGAACATATGCGTCGATAACAGATATTTACAGTTTTCTGCCGATTCCTGTCAGCACAAATGAGTATGTCTGGACTTCCGACATTGCTCTTACTTACTACGACACGAATCAAACACCGCCGGAAATGCTGTATTACTTGAAATATGATATGACCGATTGGGCGGAGCGTTACACCTTTGACAAAACTACAAATCATTCGCTTAAAACGCCGTCGCAGATTGATTCGGGTGAAATTAGGAATGTGCGAATAAAAGGCGGAGCATTGAGGACAAATTCCGAATTGAAAGGGCTTCATAACAGCGTTTTTCAAAATGTTACGGCATCGGCAAGTAGCAGTCCTAAAGATATTTATGCCGGAAACGAGTTTTATAACAACACAATAATCCATAGCTTACGGAGGCTGAGATTCGGTGATGGATTTAAATCAAACGCCATAATAGCAAAATCGGGTAATGCCGTAAACGACCTTTGGTTTGGCAATGCGTGCAACTCAAATTTTCTCTTCTTGGGTTGTAACAAGCTACATATCGGTGACAGATTTTCCAACAGCGTTCTTGAAGGCGCATACGGTCATGTTATTCAAGACGACTGTAATAACAGTATATTCGGGCGAAATTCAAGGGATTGTTTTATCATGAATCAATGCGTTGGTAACACTTATGGACTCGGATTTAGGTACAATATTGTACATCCCTTTGTACAAAACAAGAGCATGACGGCAATATCTGAACTTCATAGTAAAGATTATGTTCATGAAATAACGAAACAGGCTGACGGTTCGGTTATGGCAAGACATCTGAGTAATAAAACGCCGGTGTATACGGCGGTTCCGTAAAGAAAGGGGCGAGTTAGTTTGACAAGAGTAATTCACTATTATCAAATGATTCCCGCATTTGATGAAAATGGTGAGGTTTTCGGGGAGAAAAGAATTGAGCTGTCCGTCACGAGCGATAATGACAACGATTATAGTGAACAGCTCGAAACGGTCAAATCATACTGCGGCGACCCCGTGTCAAGCACGGGGCAGGCTCACTACACGGTGGAAGAAATTAACCCACCGAAAACGCCGCTTGATGTGCTGGGTGAGCAAATCACAGACCTTCAGCTTGCGATGGTCGAGTTATTTGAGCAAGGTATGAATGGAGATGTTGAGGGTGATTAAAATTTATGCAAATTTGATCAAAAAGGGTTTGAAAACTATTAATGATGTTCCGTCAGGTTTGAAATCCGCTGTGAAAAAACTTTTGAAGGGAATGGAGAATTGATATGAACATTGAATTTGCTGTAATCGGAATGATTCAGGCGATGGCAGTAGCGTTAATCGGCGGGTTTTTCGCTCGTGATTCACACAACCGTAAAAAGACATTAGCGGCGACGGAAGCAAGGGCTGAACTGCGTGCAGAAGAGTCTCTGCTTGCTATAAAATTAATGTCAGCAAGCGTGAATTTGGGCGTAGCGACAGCGTTAGCTATAAAAGACGGCAAGACGAACGGTGCGACAGATGCCGCCTTGAAAGAAGCTGAGAAAGCAGAGACCGCTTACAAGAATTTCATTAACAAAGTGGCGGTGAAGCAAATTGCCGCCACTAACGCATAAAGGCGGTGGTGATTGTGGAAAGAGACGTTGAAATTAAAATTCTTCTTCGCCGAATACTTAGAGAATGTAAGCGTCAACCGAAGAAACTGAAGAAAAAGCCTCAATTTTCCAAGCTTCATGTAATCTTCGCCGATCTGCTTGTCGCTTTTGTTTACATATCTAACTTTTGGCTTGTGTTAAATAATTTGCCGCCTGTTTCGGATATTGCCGTCACTATCATAACGATATACGGCGGGTTTGCGACGGGAGGTTATTTTGTACAGAACTGTGTCCGTGATTGCAGTAAAAATAAGCACGGTGTTCAAATTGATGAAGAAAATGGGGGTTGATGATATTGAATATAATTAAAGAATTACTTACACTTGGGGCAAAACACGGACGCACAGGTCAGCCGATGACTTCTATGGGAATCGTCGTCCACTATGTAGGAAACCCCGGCAGCTCGGCTTTAGCGAACAGAAATTACTTTGAATCGGGTTCGGGAGGGAATGGAGTTTCGGCGCATTACATAGTTGGACTCAATGGTGAAATAATTCAATGTATACCCGAAAACGAGCGAGCCATGCACGCAGGGAAATCTTATGGAGCAAAATGGGAAGCGATGGCTAAAACCAATAATAGCCGTTTTATTGGAATTGAGGTCTGTCATCCTGATTCTGGTGGGAAGTTCAGCGACATCACACAAAAAAGCCTTGTTGCGCTTGTGGCAGATATTTGTCAGCGATATAAGTTTAACCCGCTGAAAGATGTTTACCGCCATTATGACGTTTGCGGCAAGGCGTGTCCGCTGTTTTATGTTAACAATCCTGCGGATTGGGCTAAATTGGTTCAAGATGTTAATGTTGCTTTAAACCCGCCTGTGCCTGCGTCAACCCCGGCGAAGTCTACGGTTTTCGAACTTTCCGAATCCAATTTAAAGGCAATGCAGGATGTGGGCGTAATTAATTCACCCAATTACTGGCGCGGTGTGACGATCGTAGAATATTTGGACGCGCTGCTGTCTAATGCCGCTAAAGATGGTGTGCTTGATAAAAGGGTGGATAACGGCGTGAAAGATATAAACATTGCGCTGAAGATTCTGAAAGACGCCGGAATAGCCAACACGTCGGATTATTGGAGGAATGTCATAGAAAAAGGGACGGTCGAGTATTTAGATGACTTGCTGATGAAGATCGCGGAAAAGAGTCGGATTGTTTTGGAAAAAATCGTTCAAGCTGAGGCGGGTAGCGAGGATGAGAAGGGAATGATTCTTGTCGTCAATGTTATTATGAACAGGGTCGAAAGTCCCAACTTTCCTGATTCGATTTACGATGTCATTTTTCAACCTAACCAGTTTGAGCCTACAAGAAACGGTGCTTATGATAGAGCGGCACCATCGGAAAAAGTGAAAGCAGCGGTTGACAAAGCTCTCAATGGAATTAATCATTCGCAAGGTGCATTATATTTCCGAACAATTAAAGGTGCAACGGATGATTGTTGGCATGAACGAACTTTAACAAAACTCTTCGACCACGGTTGCCATAGGTTTTATGAATAAGCATTTAATTCAACATTGCAGCAATCAAGTTTACAAAAAACGAGGATATAAAACTTTGATTTCTGTGTAAAGGCTTGATTTCACAGGGGTCTGTGCTAAGGTTATAAAATTGCTGTGGGGTACTTCCCTTCTCTAAAAAAATAACGAAGACGGCAAACATCAATAGCCGTCTTCGTTATTTTTGTTACCGCGCAATCTTTACCACTACAGCTACTACCTTTTTGAAAAAGTATAGTTTAGTATGTGGGTTCAAGATTGCGCCATCATCTGCGGACAAGAGGACTTGAACCTCCATGAGGAAACCCTCACTAGAACCTGAATCTAGCGCGTCTACCAGTTCCGCCATGCCCGCAACGTGATTTATTATACATTTTACACTAATTTTTGTCAATAATTATATTTTACTGGTTCTTTTCCTAAAACCGTGAAAAGATTATTCAAAAAGCCGAATAGGAGCAAAAGCCAATTTACTACATATCAGATAAATCATAGTGCTGTAACCT
>JGI994J12354_10005966_pt1 | contig 10308 bp, 5 predicted proteins | sample IntmicLarv3ML3BL_FD_12354 | JGI IMG/M metagenome (IMG submission 12354)
GGTTTACGTGTGGTACTTCATTTACTATGCGGGTAGATATTTTTTCAAGTACATCGTATGGAATTTTCGCCCATTCTGCAGTCATTGCATCAGTAGTGTGTATGGCACGAATTGCAACACAATGTGAATAGGTTCTTTCATCACCCATAACGCCTACGCTTTGTACATTTGGCAAAAGTGCAAAGTATTGCCATATAGATTTATCAAGGCCTGCAAGGGCAATTTCTTCACGTACAATGGCATCTGCCTCACGTATAATAAATAGTTTATCTTCGTTAACTTCGCCAAGGCAACGCACTGCAAGCCCAGGCCCCGGGAACGGCTGGCGGTTTACAACAGCGTCTGGCAGGCCAAGTGCATGGCCTAAGCTACGCACTTCATCTTTAAAAAGAAGGCGAACAGGCTCAAGTAGTTCAAACTGTAGGTCTTCAGGTAGCCCCCCCACATTGTGGTGGCTTTTTATTACTGCGGCATCTCCTATGCCACTCTCTATAATATCAGGGTATATTGTGCCTTGTAGCAAGAAGTCCATCTTGCCAAGCTTTGCAGCTTCTTCATCAAATACGCGAATAAATTCATCGCCTATAATTTTTCTTTTTTGCTCTGGGTCTGTAACGCCTTTTAATCTGCCTAAAAATCTATCAGCTGCGTTTACACGTATAACATTTATTGAAAATTCTTCTGCAAGAGTTTGCATTACTTGGTCACCTTCGTTTTTGCGCATACAGCCTGTATCTACAAAAATGCAAGTAAGCCTGTCTCCTATAGCTTTGTGCACCATAGCGGCACAAACGCTGGAATCTACTCCGCCCGAAATAGCGCAAAGCACCTTTTTATCTTCGCCTACTGTACGGCGTATGTTTTCTATTTCCATTTCAAGGTAGCCTTCGGTTGTCCATTCGCCTGTACATTTGCAAATATCATACAAGAAGTTATGAATAAGCTTTTTGCCAAAGGGGGTGTGTTCTACTTCGGGGTGGAATTGTACACCATATATTTTTTTACCTGAGTTTTCCATAGCGGCAACGGGGCAGGTATTTGTTGTGGCTGATATTGAAAAGCCTTCGGGCGGTGTATTGATTTGTACTCCGTGGCTCATCCAGCAAATGTCAGAGTCAGTAGCAGTTGAAAGGAATGTACCGCTTTCAACATTCAGCTCTACCTTGCCGTATTCACGCAGTTCTGCCTTTGAAACATCGCCTCCCATAACATATGCTATAAGCTGTGCACCATAGCAAATACCTAAAATAGGTATATTAAGTTCAAATATTTCTGCATCTATAGAAGGTGCGCCTTCTTCATATACGCTTGCAGGCCCTCCTGTGAATATAAGCCCTACAGGTTTTTTCTCTTTCGTCACCTGCAACGCCTTTGTATACGGTACTATCTCGCAATACACATTGTTTTCACGCACTCTGCGTGCAATTAACTGGTTATACTGCCCACCAAAATCTACTACTAAAACCAACTCTTGTGCCATATTCTTTTCCCCCGTGTGAAATCTTTTTTAACGATTAATTTTACCTTAAATTAAAGAAATAGTAAAGACCCTTCCGGTTAAAGAAGGGTCTTTTTACTTTATATTTTACTGGTTAATTTTAACTACAACACCAGAGCCTACAGTACGGCCGCCTTCGCGGATAGCGAAACGGAGACCTTCTTCTATAGCGATGGGTGTGATAAGTTCAACGTTCATTTCGATGTTGTCACCAGGCATGCACATTTCTACGCCGTCTGGAAGGTTTACAACACCTGTAACGTCAGTAGTTCTGAAGTAGAACTGTGGACGATAGTTATTGAAGAAAGGTGTATGGCGTCCGCCTTCGTCTTTTTTCAATACATATACTTGGCCAGAAAACTTTGTATATGGGTGAATTGAGTTTGGTTTAGAAATAACTTGGCCACGCTCAATATCAGACCTTGTTACACCACGAAGTAGTGCTCCAACGTTATCGCCTGCTTGTGCAAAGTCAAGCAATTTGCGGAACATTTCAAGTGCTGTAACGGTTGTTTTCATTTTTTCATCTTGTAAGCCTACAATTTCAACTTCTTCGCCTACGTTGATAGTACCACGGTCTACACGACCTGTAGCAACTGTACCACGGCCCGTGATTGTGAATACATCTTCAACAGGCATAAGGAAAGGAAGGTCTGATTTACGTTCCGGTGTAGGAATGTAGCTGTCAACAGCATCCATAAGCTCTAAGATAGGAGCATATTCAGGTGCGTCAATATCTGTAGATGTGCTTTCAAGAACAGCGAGACCAGAGCCTTTGATGATAGGTGTGATGTCGCCTGGGAATTCATACTCATTCAAGAGGTCACGGATTTCCATTTCTACAAGTTCAAGCAATTCAGGGTCATCTACTTGGTCAACTTTGTTCATGAATACAACAATATAAGGTACGCCTACCTGACGTGAAAGCAAGATGTGCTCACGTGTTTGTGGCATAGGGCCGTCAGCTGCTGAAACAACCAAGATAGCACCATCCATTTGTGCAGCACCGGTAATCATGTTTTTAACATAGTCAGCATGGCCGGGGCAGTCAACGTGGGCATAGTGGCGTGCATCTGTTTCATACTCAACGTGTGCGGTGTTAATAGTAATACCGCGTTCTCTTTCTTCAGGGGCTTTGTCGATAGATGCATAGTCAGTGTACTCTGCATCACCTTTCATTGCCAATACCTTTGTGATAGCCGCTGTTAACGTGGTTTTACCATGGTCAACGTGGCCGATAGTACCAATGTTAATATGGGGCTTATTTCTTTCAAATTTTGGTTTTCCCATTTGAAAAATCCTCCTTTTATCAGTTCGTGTTAGCTAAAATTTATTTTAGCAAGTATTTAATTAAAAATCAAGTATTTTCGCTAGAAAAGCGAGTTTAATCTTCCTTTTTCTGGTTGCCTGCCATAATTGCTTCAGCAATACTCTTCGGAACTTCAATGTAGCGGCTTGGCTCCATTGAATATTGGCCACGCCCCTGCGTTTTTGAACGTAAGTCTGTAGCGTACCCAAACATGCTGGAAAGTGGTACAAATGCGTTTACTTGCTGGCCACCGCCACCAATGGCTTCCATACCTTGCAGCTGCCCGCGACGTGCATTTAAGTCTCCAATTACATCTCCCATATAATCATCGGGAACTATAACGGCAACTTTCATAATCGGCTCCAAAATAACGGGGTCTGCTTTGCGCATAGCTTCTTTGAAAGCCATTGAACCTGCAATTTTGAATGCCATTTCAGATGAGTCCACCTCATGGTAGCTTCCATCGTAAAGGGTAACCTTAACGTCTACAACCGGGTAACCGGCCAATACGCCTGCTTGCATTGCACCTTGAATACCTTGGTCAACAGGGCCAATGTATTCTTTGGGAATTGCACCGCCAACAATACTGTTAACGAATTCATACCCCTTACCTGATTCATTGGGCTCTACTTTAATTTTAACATGGCCATATTGGCCACGCCCGCCTGACTGGCGTGCATATTTTGTATCAACATCTGCTAGGCGACGTATAGTTTCACGATAGGCAACCTGTGGTTTACCTACATTTGCTTCTACCTTAAATTCACGTAGCAAACGGTCAACAATAATTTCAAGGTGTAATTCACCCATACCTGCAATAATGGTTTGCCCTGTTTCTTCATCTGTGTATGTTTTAAACGTCGGGTCTTCCTCTGCCAATTTGGCAAGTGCAAGGCCCATTTTTTCCTGCCCAGCTTTTGTTTTCGGTTCAATTGCAACACGAATAACTGGGTCTGGAAAGTCCATACTTTCAAGAATAACAGGGTGCTTTTCATCACATAGGGTATCGCCCGTGGTCGTATTTTTAAGGCCAACCGCTGCTGCAATATCGCCCGCATAGCATACTTCTATGTCTTGGCGGTGGTTTGCGTGCATCTGCAAAATACGGCCTATTCTTTCTTTTCCGTCTTTAACAGAGTTGTATACTGCGCTTCCTGTTTTAACAGTTCCGGAATAAACACGGAAGAAGCAAAGCTTACCAACATAAGGGTCAGTTGCAATTTTAAACGCAAGTGCAGAAAACGGTGCTTCATCTGAAGAAGCACGGTGTTCTTCCTTGCCTGTATCGGGGTTTACACCACCGATATCAGCTACGTCTACAGGTGCTGGCATATAATCTATAACAGCATCAAGCAATTTTTGTACACCTTTGTTTTTGTAAGAAGAACCACAAGTTACAGGTACAATGTTATTGTCTAAAGTGCCTTTGCGCAGCCCTATTTTTATTTCTTCTTCTGTAAGCTCTTCGCCTTCCAAATATTTCATCATGAGCTCTTCGTCAGACTCGGCAACAGCTTCTACAAGCTGTGCACGGTATTCGTCTGCAATTGTTTTCATGTCATCAGGAATGGCTTCTACTCTTACATCTTTACCAAGTTCATCGTAGTAGATGTCCGCCTCCATAGCGACTAAGTCTATAACGCCACGGAAGGTTTCCTCTGCCCCAATTGGTAATTGAATTGGTATGGCGTTACATTTTAGGCGGTCTTTCATCATTTCAACAACGCGAAAGAAATCAGCCCCCATAACGTCCATTTTGTTTACATATGCCATACGTGGCACACGATATTTATCAGCTTGGCGCCATACGGTTTCACTTTGTGGTTCAACCCCACCTTTTGCACAAAATACAGTAACAGAGCCATCAAGCACGCGTAGCGAACGCTCTACTTCAACAGTAAAGTCTACGTGGCCTGGGGTGTCTATTATATTAATTCTGTAGCGGTTTTTAGTGTCTGTGTCTCCCGTGTGGTTCCAGTATGCGGTGGTAGCAGCAGAAGTAATTGTAATACCTCTTTCCTGCTCTTGTTCCATCCAGTCCATTGTGGCTGCACCATCATGCGTTTCGCCAATTTTATGGTTTACGCCTGTATAATACAATATGCGCTCTGTAGTGGTGGTTTTACCCGCATCAATATGTGCCATTATGCCAATATTTCTGGTTTTTTCTAATGATACATCTCTTGGCATTGTTTCCTCCTTGAAACTTTACATACCACTATATTAATAACGGTAATGTGCAAATGCTTTGTTTGCGTCAGCCATTTTGTGAACATCTTCACGCTTTTTAACAGCTGCGCCGGTTTCGTTTACTGCGTCCATAATTTCGCCTGCAAGGCGTTCAGGCATTGTGCGTTCATTTCTGGCACGTGCATAGTTTGTAAGCCAGCGCAACCCAAGTGTTGAGCGTCTCTCTGGGCGAACTTCCATTGGCACTTGGTAGGTTGAACCGCCTACACGGCGAGATTTTGTCTCTAAAACAGGCATAATGTTCTCAAGGGCTTTTTCAAACATCTCAAGTGGTTCATTTCCTGTTTTTTCCTGCACAATTTCAAATGCACCGTAAACAATTTTCTGAGCAACACCCTTTTTACCATCATACATAATGTTGTTTATTAAGCGTGTTACCATTTTTGAGTTATAAAGCGGGTCTGCTAATACATCCCGCTTGGGAACGTTACCTCTTCTGGGCACTTCTCTTCCCTCCTTCATAGAATGATATCATAGGTACTCGTGAGCTTTGACTCATCGACGGCGGCCAAAAGAGTTTATATATAAACCTTTTCGGCTTTAATTCGAATAGAGGACAAAACTATTATTTTGCTGCGCCTGCCTTTGGTCGTTTTGTTCCGTACTTGGAACGACCTTGCATACGGCCGGAAACACCTTGTGTATCTAACGTACCACGAATAATATGGTAGCGAACACCAGGTAAGTCTTTTACACGGCCGCCACGGATAAGCACAACGCTATGTTCTTGCAAGTTATGGCCAATACCGGGTATATAAGAAGTAACTTCTATACCTGTTGTAAGCTTTACCCTTGCTACCTTACGTAGCGCAGAGTTAGGCTTTTTAGGGGTAATGGTTCTAACAGCTGTACAAACACCGCGTTTTTGGGGAGAGCGTTTATCACTATAGGTTTTGTTTAAAGAGTTATAGCTTACCTGCAATGCGGGGGCTGTGCTCTTTTTAACGGCTACCTCTCTACCCTTGCGTACCAGTTGGTTAAAGGTTGGCATATTACACCTCCTTACACAGAAATTTCCCGAAAGGCTTTCTTTCGGGTTTTTATATATGTTCAGAAGAAAGGCGAAAGTGCAGTAAAGCGCCTTTCGTCCTTCTTCAAAAACAACTTAGAACAACACGAACGCAAATTATTATACTTCTTTTAAAATGCAGATGTCAAGCAAATTGCAAGCTATTTGCAATAAATTGTAACTAAAGCTTAATCTTCATATTCAGTGTTGAGGAAGCTACTGTCGTTAAGCATTTCGGCTTCCATTTGCTCCAGTGCAATAAGCCCTGTACCAGCCGGAATTAGTTTGCCTATAATAACATTCTCTTTCAAGCCAAGAAGGGGGTCTATTTTACCTTTTATGGCTGAGTCAGTAAGAACCTTGGTAGTTTCTTGGAAAGAAGCCGCTGAAAGGAATGAATCAGTAGCGAGAGATGCCTTTGTAATACCAAGAAGTACATCAGAGCTTTTTGCAAGTACATATCCTTCTTCTCCTGCATCAATAAGCTTTTGTATTTCTTCGTTTGCACTTTGGAACTCCATGCGGTCAACAAGGCTGCCTTCAAGAAATTCTGTACTGCCTGCATCTTCAACGCGCACTTTACGCATCATTTGCCTAACAATAATTTCAATGTGCTTATCGTTTATATCAACACCCTGCATGCGGTAAACACGCTGTACCTCTTGAATGATGTAGTTTTCTACCGCTATACTTCCCTTTATATCAAGAATATCATGCGGGTATGCATAACCTTCTGTAAGTATATCCCCTACTTCTACTTCGTCTCCTTCAGCTACACGTAAACGCTGGCCAAATGGAACGAGATAGCTTTTTTCAGCAGGTGCACCGTTTTCATCTACACCAAGTACAACTGCATGGCGGTTCTTTTTCGTATCATCAATGTGTACTTTACCCGCAATTTCTGTCATGATGGCAAGAGATTTCGGACGGCGTGCTTCAAATAATTCTTCAACCCTCGGCAAACCTTGTGTAATATCGTCAGCATTTGCGATACCACCTGTGTGGAAAGTACGCATGGTAAGCTGCGTACCGGGCTCACCTATAGATTGTGCTGCAATAATACCTACAGACTCACCCTTGTTTACTGGTTTACCGTTAGAAAGGTCTGCCCCGTAGCATTTTGCACATGTGCCAACCTTTGCCTTACATGTAAGCACTGAGCGAATTTCAACCTCTGTAACTCCTGCTTCTACAATTGCGTTTGCAAGGGGTTCGGTTATCATTGTATGTTTTGATACAATAATATCGCCCGTTTTTGGATGCAACACATCATTAACCGGGTACCTACCTGCTAAGCGTTCTGCTAGTGGCTCTATCATTTCATTGCCTTCTTTAATATCGGCAACAACAATACCTTCTGTGGCACCACAATCATCTTCGCGTACAATAACCTCTTGAGATACATCTACCAAACGGCGGGTTAAATAGCCTGATTCAGCAGTACGCAAAGCTGTATCTGCAAGGCCTTTACGTGCACCACGGGAAGAAATGAAATATTCCATAATGTTAAGGCCTTCACGGTAGTTTGCACGTATAGGAACTTCTATGGTTTTACCTGAAGTATTTGCAATTAAGCCACGCATACCGGCAAGCTGGCGAATTTGGTTTATAGAGCCACGAGCACCGGAATCTGCCATCATATATATAGGGTTGCGTTCTTTCATGTTTTTGGAAAGCGCATCTGATACTTTGTCAGTTGTATCGTTCCAAATACGTATAACATTGTTATACCGCTCTTCATCTGAAATGAACCCATTGTTAAACTGCTCTGTAATTATTGCAATTTTCTCTTCAGCTTCTGCAAGTAATTCTTCTTTTTCAGGCGGAATAACCGCATCTGATACTGAAACGGTAATTGCCGCTTTTGTTGAATATTTAAACCCTTGCGCTTTTACTTTATCAAGCATAACTGATGCAATTTCTGAGCCGTGAATGCGAATACAGCGGTCAATAATATCAGCCATTTTGCCTTTTGTAACAAGAAAGTCAACTTCAAGCTTGAAGTCGTTTTCGGGGTTTGTGCGGTCAACATAGCCTAAGTCTTGCGGAATAGGTTGGTTGAATATAATACGCCCTACTGTAGTTTCAATAATTTCTGAGCGTTTACCTGTTTCTGTCTCAAGCGTTTTGCGAACTTTAACACGAGCATGCAACGTAACAAGGTCTTCGTGGTAAGCCATAATCGCTTCATTTTCATCGCTGAATATTTTACCTTCACCTTTATCTCCATCGTTCACCATTGTGAGGTAGTATGAGCCCAAAACCATATCTTGCGTCGGTACGGTTACAGGGCGCCCGTCTGATGGTTTTAGCAGGTTTGTAGAGGCAAGCATAAGTGTTCTTGCTTCATTCTGCGCTGCAGCTGAAAGCGGAAGGTGAATAGCCATTTGGTCGCCGTCAAAGTCTGCGTTATATGCAGTACATACAAGCGGGTGAAGTTTTATAGCACGCCCTTCAACCAAAACCGGCTCAAATGCTTGAATACCAAGGCGGTGCAATGTAGGTGCACGGTTAAGTAATACATAACGCCCTGCAATAACCGTTTCAAGCGAATCCCAAACTTCCGCACGTGAACGTTCTACCATTTTTCTTGCTGATTTAATGTTGTTGGCAACACCGTTTTCCACAAGGTCTTTCATTACGAAAGGCTTGAAGAGCTCGAGTGCCATTTCTTTTGGTAAGCCGCACTGGTACATTTTAAGTTCCGGCCCAACAACAATAACTGAACGTCCTGAATAGTCAACACGTTTACCAAGCAAGTTTTGGCGGAAACGCCCTTGCTTACCCTTCAGCATATCTGAAAGAGACTTAAGCGGGCGGTTGTTTGGCCCTGTTACCGGGCGCCCACGGCGTCCGTTATCTATAAGTGCATCAACTGCTTCTTGTAACATACGTTTTTCGTTGCGCACAATAATATCCGGCGCACCAAGTTCAAGCAGCCTTTTAAGCCTGTTATTGCGGTTTATTACACGGCGGTACAAGTCGTTAAGGTCGCTAGTTGCAAAACGTCCCCCGTCAAGTTGCACCATAGGGCGAATATCCGGCGGTATTACCGGTATAACATCTAATATCATCCATTCAGGGCGGTTGCCTGAATTACGGAATGCTTCCACTACTTCAAGCCTTTTTTGCAAGCGAATTTTCTTTTGCCCGCTCGCATCTGTAAGTGCTTCACGAAGCTCTTCACCAAGTTTATCAAGGTCTATTTTTGCAAGCAGTTCTTTTACTGCTTCTGCGCCCATAGCCGCTTGAAATTCGTCTTCATATCTTTCACGCATATCACGGTATTCAAGCTCGCTGAGAAGTTGTTTTTCTTCAAGCGGAGTGAAACCGGGGTCAGTTACTATGTAAGACGCAAAGTAAAGCACCCTTTCTAAAAGGCGAGGGCTTATATCAAGCAACAACCCAATACGTGAAGGGATGCCCTTGAAATACCAAATGTGAGACACGGGTGCAGCAAGTTCGATATGCCCCATGCGTTCACGGCGCACTTTTGAACGTGTTACTTCCACACCACAACGTTCACATATTTTACCTTTATAACGTATTCTTTTGTATTTGCCACAATGGCATTCCCAGTCTTTCATCGGGCCAAATATTTTTTCACAAAACAATCCGTCTTTTTCGGGTTTAAGTGTACGGTAATTTATTGTTTCAGGCTTTTTTACTTCACCGTGAGACCAGGTTAAAACCTGCTCAGGTGAGGCAAGGCCTATTCTTATAGAATCAAAAATATTATATTCCATATAACCCATCCTTCTTTCAACATATTTAACTCGCGTTTGTTTCGCAAAAAATTATTCATCAAAGTCTTCTGCATCATCGCTTAAAAATTCGCCGAATAATGTTCCTTCCTCAAGAACTTCTACATCTTCATCTTCATCTTCTTCGTTTTCATAATCGTTTCCATTTTCTGCCTGTTCAATGTTATAGTCTGCAAGTTCATCTTCAAGTACCACATCTTTGCCAATGGCATCCATATTTTCATAGCCTGTGTCGTCATCATAATTTTGCTTAATGTCTATTTCTTCTCCTCTAACGTTCTGTACGCGAACATCTAACCCGAGAGATTGAAGTTCTTTTATAAGAACACGGAATGATTCTGGAATACCCGGTGTAGGAATATCTTTTCCCTTAACAATAGCTTCATATGTTTTTACACGGCCAACAACATCGTCTGATTTAACTGTGAGTATCTCTTGCAGTGTATAAGCCGCACCGTACGCTTCAATGGCCCATACT
>JGI994J12354_10005967_pt1 | contig 10308 bp, 6 predicted proteins | sample IntmicLarv3ML3BL_FD_12354 | JGI IMG/M metagenome (IMG submission 12354)
GGGGGATACACTGTGGCTTCTCGCGCAGCAATACGGTACGACGGTGGCCGCCCTCCGCACGCTGAACAACCTGACGAGCGATGTGCTCATGATCGGGCAGATCCTGCAAATCCCCGGCACGACCCCGCCCGCGCGTACCCACACCGTCCGGTCGGGGGATACGCTGTGGCTTCTTGCGCAGCAGTACGGAACGACAGTGGCTGCCATTCGAACGCTGAACAACCTGACGAGCGACATGCTCATGATCGGGCAGATCCTGCAAATCCCCGCTACGACCCCGCCCGCGCGTACCCACACCGTCCGAGCGGGCGACACGCTTTGGCTTCTTGCGCAGCAGTACGGCACAACGGTAGCCGCCCTCCGCACGCTGAACAACCTGACGAGCGATGTGCTTAGCATTGGGCAGGTTTTGCGCGTCGAATAAAAGCCGTTTCGCTTGGAGCAGGGCCGCTTTTCTATTATATAATGAGAGAAACAAAGTCAGCCCGGAAGAAAAACAGGCTTCTTCCGGGCTGACTTTGTTTGAATTTTTTCTCTTTTCTTATGGCGTGACCGTGATCTCCACCCGGTTTCCGTCCGGATCCAGAACGCAGGCCTCATAATAGCCGTCGCCGGTCATGTGCGGTTCCCCGACGATTTTTACGCCGCCGTCCTTCAGGCGGCCGTAAAGCCGGTCCAGCTCGTCCGGCGTTTCCACGGAAAGCGCGATGTGATTGATTCCTGTCGATTCAAATCCGTCGGCATTGTCCCCCTGGGGAACCCCGACCCGCACCATCAGCTCCAGCCGGGCGCCGGAATCGAAGGACAAGAAATAAGATTCAAAGTGTTCTTTGAACTCACTGTCCGAAACATATTTTTCGTTGGCACGGGCGTCAAAATACGTTTCATAGAATTCCCGGAGCGTTTCGAGCCGATCGGTCCAAATTGCGACGTGTTCCAGTTTCACGGAGCAGCACCTCTTTCGTTGTTTTTTAATAGTGTATCAACTGCGGACGCTGCTGTCAATCCAGAGAGCCTCGGCAGAGCACATTTTTCTAAACGATTACTTGACAGGAGGAAAAGAATAAGGTAAACTAAAATTAGACAATTAGACAAACATCTAATTAATAAAGAAAGGGGAAAAGGAGTATGGGAGATGTCTGGAACGCGCTGGCCGACCCCAGCCGCCGAAAAATTCTTGAGCTGCTCAGCGGCGGAGATATGACAGCCGGAGAAATTGCCGATAATTTTGAAATGGCGAAGCCGTCGGTGAGCCACCATTTGAACATCCTGAAAAATGCCGATTTGATCTATGGAGAAAAAAGCGGACAAAAAATTATCTATTCCATCAACACCACGGTGTTTCAGGATGTGATGCGTGCCTTGTCCAAACTATTTAATAAGAATGAGGAGGAAAAATAACCATGCGTTTTTTAAAAAGCTTATTGCCTGTGAGCCTGCTGAACCTGATCGCCCTGTTTTGTATTACCCTGACCCTTCCCGATACGATTCCCAATCACACAAACATAAAAATGGAGATAGACGGTTATGGAAGCCGGTGGATCACGGTGATCCTCGGCGTGGTTCCTGTTCTCGTCTCTCTGGGCATATGGATCTACTGGCGCCTTACAAAAAAGAATGAGAGAGCGCTTAAAAACCGCAGAGCAGAGGAAATTTTGCTGCCGTTGGTTGCCGCGCTGATCATTATAATTTCATGGACGCCGGTCTTTATGGCGACGGTCTATGAAAAGCTCAGCGAAGTTTTGACGATGAACCTGTTTTATTCCGGGCTGGTTTTTGTTCTGGGTCTGTTTATGCTGGTCATCAGTAATTTCATGGGGATCATTCAGTATAACCGCTGGCTGGGGATTCGCACGCCCTGGACGCTGGGGGACGAAACCGTTTGGAAAAAGACACACCGGTTGGGCGGACATACCGGGGTTTTGGGCGGGATTTTGATGTGTATTTTTTCGCTTCTTGGGTTTATATACAACAGCAATGCGCTGTCTATTGCCGGTTGCTTCCTCGGCCTGACGTTGGTTGCGCTTGTGCCCATACTCTATTCGTATGTGATGTATAAAAAGCTGAAGAAAGAGAAAATTTAAAAAATTTTTATCCAATCTTAATAAACAGCATCCGATTTTCTTAAGAACAAAGAGGTATAGTTTTTTTGTAAAGGTTATTAAAGAAAGGAAGATGCACATGAGGACAAAAAAGAAGCTGCAGATTGTTGCAGGCGGTATTTTGGCGGTAACCATCATTGCTTTGGTTGTTGTAACGCTGGGAAGAGCGGGACGTATAGACATATCCTCCGCGACAGAAGTCACAATAAAGTATCATTATAATGATAAAAAAGTCGATGTAAGGGTAACGGACGAAAAGGATATAAAGGCAATAAAAGAAAATTTGGAAGAGGCGTCCTATGTTGATCATCCGTCGTGCGGCTTTTCGCTCGATGTATCGATTACGCTTTCCAATGGGGAGGAAAGCATCGTGCTGTGTCCTGCGTGTGATCAATGTGCGATCGCAAGAATCGGAGAGTCGAACCGATACATAAACATCAAAGATAGGAAAGTGTTCGAGACGGTCTTGCGGAAATATGGTGTTTTATTTCCTTGCGTATAAAAAATGAAATCAAAAAGATAGGAGTGGTTCCATGAAAAAAACAGTGCTCGTGATCGTATGCGTCGGTCTTGTCCTCAGTCTGCTTTTCTTCGGTTTTGTGGGCGGCCTACTGTACGCGGATCATGTGAGCAGCACCTATGACCAAAGTTATTTCCGGGTGGAGGGCTATTTTTCCAACATTGAGCCGACAGAGCTTTCTCTTTTTGACGGGGACTATCCGTACTTTACGAGGAGTACCGGCGCCAGTGGAGAACAGGCCGAGGACTATAAAAAGAATCCGCAAAATTATGCGGCATATCAGGCGGACATAGTCCTGACAAACAATTCTGAGCTTCCAATCGAAAACGTGTGGCCGGTATTGCCGGGAACCGCGATGTTTTTTGACCCGCTGATTCCTGAGACCGTGAAGGAAATACAGCCGATGCCGGATCGAACGGTTTGGCTGAATGCGTGGCTGGAGGAGTCCTGGCTGTCCCTTCAAAAGGGAGAAAAGTACGAAGGAAAGCTGCATATCATCGTAAAGAGGGAAGGACGGAGCGAGCGCGAGATAGAGACCCTTTTGAGCGAGATGACAATCAATATTCAAGCGGGAGCACAGTATTCAACCAATAAGATATTCCTGCCGGACAAGCATTTCTATTTCGATACGCCGATTTATTACACTCCTTAACCCCAAAAAAGGAAGAGCGAACCTAAAACCCCCGATGTTCAACTGCTTGAACATCGGGGGTTCTGCGTATCTGTGCGCGAACCCAAAGGGAAAACCCAAAAAACCGGGCAACGGCGGGGACGGAAAGCGCAAAAAAACGAGAAAAGAGTACATAAAAGCCAATAGTAATTTATAACAAAAAACGGTTGACAAGCAAGTGGCATCTAGTTAGAATAATACTAGCTATATAGGCTTACGGGCCATATATGCTGTTATAAATCAGAGGATCACGGGATCCTGCACAACCATGAAAATGGGAGAAAAGGGAAGGAGTGATTCATGAGGCGGAGACCGATCCTGATTTTTGGATTGGCGCGGACTTTATTAAAACAGGGAGTCCTCAACCCGCGTGGTTGACGCGGGGGTTAAAAGAGTCTGTGCCGCTTAAAAATTTTAAAATTGGGGTTGGCGGCAGCGGGGTGCGTACGACTTCGGTCAGGTTTTCGGCGCGCGTTATCTGCCGGGCGAAAAACAGGGAAATTCTAAATTTTTGTATTCAGAGAGAGAGGAAAAAAACAATGATCAAAAAACGCATCTTGGCACTTTTACTGCTGGTTCTTTTTGTGGCCATGCTGCCGATGACCATGCTGACACCTGCCATGACGGCGAAAGCCGAGGATGAGCCGGCGCCGCCGGTGATGTCCGGAAACCCGATTATCAAATCCATCTACACGGCTGACCCGGAGGGACATTCCTGGCCGACCGACCCGAACACGCTCTATATCTATCCGTCCCACGACCCGTATCCCTATGCGGGCTGTGACAACATGGACATGTATCATATCTTTTCGACGAAAAACATGGTCAACTATGTGGACCACGGCGAAAGCATCCGTCGTTCCGATCTCAACGACAAATCCTGGATCACCCCGTCCACAAACGCAAAAAGCTTCATGTGGGCTCCTGACGCAGCCTACAAAGACGGTTACTATTACTTCTATTTCCCGGTCGTCCGTAATGTCGGCAACTGGGGCGCGACCTGGGAAACCGGTGTCGTAAGAAGTATCTATCCCGATAGAGATTTCCAGCAGATCCCGGCAAGCGACGTAGATTCCAACCCCGGCAAACCCTGGGACGGCTATCTCCGCGATTCCGGCTCACTGGACGGCTACAACAGCATGTATGACGTCAGCGTACGCGTGTACGACGGCGAAGCCTATATGTACAACGGCGCTGCCCAGACTCTGTGGCAGGGCAAGCTGAAGGACGACATGGTCACCCTCGAAAGTCCGCTGGAGCTCGTCTCCACAGACAATCAGACCACCGCCAACAACAACGGCGTTCCGGAAGCCTATCGCAGATTGGCCAACTACCATGAAGGCCCGTCCGCATTCAGAAGAAAAGGCCCCGACGGCGAATGGATCTATTACCTGATCTATCCGGGCGGCGCGGGATCCTACAACGGACTTTCCGGCGACAGCTTCTATTATTGCATGGCTGATTCGCCGTTAGGCCCCTGGAAAGACGCGAAAATCTTCTTTAACCCGACAGGCTGCGACACCTCCCACGGCTCGATCTTCGAGTTCAAAAACAAGTGGTATTGGGTCTACCATACACGGGATCTTTCCACCATCTACCAGCAGAGATCCGTTTCCATGGAAGAGGTTATCTTTAATGCGGACGGCACGATTGACCGCTTCGGAAAAACTGCCGCTGGCGTTGCGCAGAACGGCCCTGACTATGTGAAACCGGCTGCCAACTCCACGCTGAAAGTTGCCGACGCAGTTCTCACCGGCACCGGCACCCGTCCGACCTTGAGCGAGGATGGAACGCTCCTCAGCGACTGCGGCGCGAACAACACGACGATGACGTTTAACAACGTAGACGGCGGCACCGGCAAACGCGCTACCCTTCGCTTCAAGTATTCCTCAACCGCACCGCTGACACCCACATCATCGGGTCCTGTACCGAAGCTGCAGCTGCTTGTAAACGGCTTCAACTACGCGGGAATCAACTTCCCGAGCACCGGCGATGCCGCGGTCTTCACGGAAATTGAGTTTACAGCGAAGAGACTGCAGCCCGGCGCGACCAACACCATTGAGCTTCGCGGGACAAATCAAAGCAGAGTAAACCTCAAAGACATTGAGGTCGTTCTCTTTGAAGACCAGGAAGCCCCCGGATACTTCGATCTGAAGGTTACCCAGGCCGAAGGCGGCACAGCGACAGCCAAATGGCTGCAGCAGCCTGCCGGCGCAGACCTGAGAGTACCGGTCGAATCAAAAGTCACCCTGTCTTATGACGAGGGCACCGGCGAATTCGAAGGCTGGGAAGTCGTAAAACCCGCCGGATTGGCCATCAACGGAAACACCTTCTTCATGCCTTATGGCGATGTTGAAGTCAAACCGATTTTCAACACGCAGGGCAACGCCCGCCGTCCGATCATCAACACCCAGCCCAAGGATTTGACCGTTATCCAACAGACGGACGTCAATCTTTCGGTGGAAGCGATTGTAAAAGACGCGGGAACACTGAGCTACCAGTGGTACAGAAACACGACCAATGCAACCACAGGCGGCACACTGATCTCCGGCGCTACCAGCGCAACATATAAGGTTCCGACCGCCAATGTGGGCGTAACCTACTACTACGCGATTGTCACCAACACCTATCCGGGCGCTGTCGGACCGGTTAAGACCGCGACCGCGACAAGCCTCGCCGGTATGGTGACGGTCAACCCGCCCCCCAGCACGAAATGCGATGTCATCGACCTGCCCGCGCCCTTCGCGGCGACCGGTACGGCGATCAAGGGCGTTGTCTCCAACCAGACAACCAGTATTGATCTGAACAAGGTCATTACGGTCAGCGACAAAGCGAATTGGGTGCTGTACAGCAACGCGAGCTACACAACGGAAGCCAATAAGGTCATCACTCCGCTGCTGCTGGGCGACAATATCAGATACATCCGCGTCACGGCCGAGGACAAAATCACGACCAAGGATTACGTCATCAACATCGTCCGCAATCCCGATTTCATCAAGAAATTCGAGACGGCTCCTCCGATGGACGGAACACTTGATCCCGCCGTATGGGGCGACAAGCTCTTTACCCTGGCGATGGGCCAGGAGGGAACCTCTACGATGTTCAACGCGATAGACAATGTTGCCGGCTATGGCCCGGACGTTTTCTCGGCGGACGTTTATTCGAGATATGACAACAGCAATCTCTATCTCGGCATGGTTGTCAAGGATACGAAATGGGTAGCGGCGAGAGCCGGAACCGGTACTCTCTGGCAAGGCTGCGCTTTCCAGATCAATGTCTGGAGCGGCCGGTCGGGCGGAAGATCCGAGTATGGCTTCGGTCTGACCTCAACAGGCCCCACACACTTCCAGTGGAGCACGGCTTCGGGCGGAACAGCTCTCGCTACCGGTTATAACAACTACAGCATCAAGAGAGTGGAAGGCACCGATACCTTTATCTACACCATTGCCATCCCGCTGAACTCTTTCAGAAGAAACGCGGCGACCACTCCGCTGGCCAAGGGCGATGACATCTGGTTCTCCCTCTGCTACAACTATCCGAGCTCGAGCAACATCGAGGCGGCTCTGGATATGGGCTTCCACAGCAAAAACCTGAATGACGCCCGTGCCCTGGTTCTGGCGGATAGCAATCTGCTGACACAGACCCTCAGCGGCGAGATTTCAAACGGCGTGGTAAACAATGTCAAGGCGGTGATCGAGGATCCGGAGAACACCATGCTCTTCCTGGCCGCTTATACCGAGCGCAACGGGAAAGAGGTACTGCTCAAGACGAGCTTCTTCGAGACCACCAAGACGGGCATGCAGACCATCCCGACCAACTTTGGCTTCGCCGGCGCGACGAAGGTGAAGGCCTACCTGTGGGATAAAAATACCATGGTGCCGCTGGCACCCCTTGGCAACATCTTTGGTTGATAAAACCTCAGTTTACTGATCCTTGCGTTTGACGCAAAGATCATCCCGCGTTTCTGGCCGGAAACGACGGCGCGGTTCCCGTATGCACACGGAGAAATTTTAATTTCTCTAGTGACAAATGAGATGAAATGGGTTATAATGTACCAAAACAGCAGAGCATACTCGCTCTATCCTGGAGGATAAAAGGGGTTTTCAAGCGAAAAAACCGCCGCCAGGGGCGATGGGTACAGAATTGGCCTTCGCGCAAATCGTATTCGACAAGATCTCGGACGTTCCCTCCGCGGCGGCGCGGTTCGTTTGCCGCCGTATAAGCTACCCTTTCTAAAAATAGCCCATGTAACATTTTCCAAAGAATGTTACATGGGCTTTCGTTTTGGCTTAAACACTGCATTTCTGCGTTGTATCTTCTTGAAATTATTCAATTCAATCACATACTGTCATTGGCGGATTGGCTTCAATCCGCCATTTTTTGTCGATACAACATTCTTTGGAAAATGTTGTATTGCAGGAAGCCTAATATAAGCAGGCTTCGGTTTCGGGAAGCTGGGGAATCGGGTGCGCGGCAAATATTTTTGCGTGCCTGTTTTGGGGCCCAAAATTGTCCCGGCTGTGTCAAGCAGTCAATGGAGGACGGTTTTAACCCGCAATAAGTCGCCAGAAAGAAAGGGGGTGCGGTAACAAAGCGACGGAATGTTTTTATGAGAGAGAGCATTTCATGAAAGAAAATGAATGGAGGTGGTTGAAACCTTCGGGTTTCCCAAAAGCATGAACGGTAAGATCCGATTCATGCATTGACGGTTGACACGCCGCTCCTTCAGAACGATCCGTGTCAACGGTAGAGAAGAAGAAGAAAAGCAAGGGTCTTTACATTTTTATGAAAATTTTATGAAATGAGGACAATGGAAATGAGGAAAAAACGCGTCTTGGCACTCCTGCTGCTGGTTCTTTTTGTGAGCCTGTTGCCGATGACAATGTTTACCCCCGGAATGACCGCGCAGGCGGAGGAGGAACCGGAACCAACGCCGGTTATGTCCGGAAACCCGATTATCAAATCCATCTTCACGGCCGACCCGGAGGGACATTCCTGGCCGACCGACCCGAATAGTCTCTATATCTATCCGTCCCATGACCCGTATCCCTATGCGGGCTGTGACAACATGGATATGTATCATGTTTTTTCAACGCAAAACATGGTCAACTACGTAGACCACGGCGAAACCGTTCGCCGTTCCGATCTCAACAGCAAGTCTTGGCTTACCCCCTCGACAAACGACAAAAGCTTCATGTGGGCTCCTGACGCAGCCTACAAAGACGGTTACTATTACTTCTATTTCCCGGTTCCCCGCAATGTCGGCAGCTGGGGCTCCACATGGGAGACCGGCGTTGTAAGAAGTATCTATCCCGATAGAGATTTCCAGCAGATTCCGGCAAGCGAAGTGGATGCCAACCCCGGAAAACCCTGGGACGGCTTTATTCGCGATTCCGGCGCGACGGACGGATACAGCAACATGTATGACGTCAGCGTCCGCGTTTACGACGGCGAAGCGTATATCTACAACGGCGCGGCCCAGACATTGTGGCAGGGCAAGCTGAAGGACGATATGGTTACCCTCGACGGCAAGCTGGAGCTGGTTTCCACCGATAACCAGACCACCGCCAACAACAACGGTGTCCCGGGCGCTTACCGCAAGCTGGCGAACTACCACGAAGGTCCGTCCGCGTTCAGAAGAAAAGGCCCCGACGGCGAATGGATTTACTACCTGATCTATCCGGGCAACGCGGGCTCCGTCAACGGAGTTTCCGGCGACAGCTTCTACTATTGCACAGCCGATTCTCCGTTAGGCCCCTGGAAGGACGCGAAAATCTTCTTTAACCCGACCGGCTGCGATACCTCTCACGGCTCGGTCTTCGAGTTCAAAAACAAGTGGTATTGGGTTTATCATACACGGGATCTTTCGGGCTATGGAGCGAACCGTTCTGTTTCCATGGAAGAGATCATCTTTAACACAGACGGCAGCATTGACCGTTTCAGCAAATCCTCTACCGGCGTTCCGCAGAACGGCCCGGATTATGTGAAACCGGCCGCCAGCTCCACCCTGAATATTGCCAGCGCCGCTCTCGCCGGCACCGGCACCCGTCCGACCTTGAGCGAGGAAAATGTTCTTACCGGATGCGGCGCGAACAATACGACGATTACGTTTAGCAACGTAGACGGCGGCACAGGCAAACGCGCTACCCTTCGCTTCAACTATTCTTCGGTTATGACAGGAAACCCCTCGTCATCCAACCTCCTGCCGAAGCTGCAAATGCTCGTAAACGGCGTTGACTACAAATCGGTCAACTTCCCGAGCACCGGCGCGGCCACAACCTTCGGAGAGATTGAGTTTACGACGAAGAGGCTGAACCCCGGCGCAGTCAACACCATTGAGTTCCGTGGGTACAATCAAAACAACAGAATAAACCTCAAGGACATCGAGGTCGTTCTGGTTGAAGACCAAGAGGCCCCCGGATACTTTGACCTGAAGGTCACCCAGGCCGAAGGCGGCACAGCAACAGCCAAATGGCTGCAGCAGCCCGCCGGCGCGAACCTGAGAGTACCGGTCGAATCGAAGGTTACCCTGTCTTATGACGAGGGCACCGGCGAATTCGAAGGCTGGGAAGTCGTAAAGCCCGCCGATCTGGTTATCACCGGAGACACCTTCTTTATGCCTTACGGCGAAGTTGAAGTCAAACCGATCTTTAACACAGAGGGCAACGCCCGCCGCCCGATCATCAACACCCAGCCCAAGGATCTGACTGTTATCCAGGAGACAGACGTCAATCTTTCGGTGGAAGCGATCATAAAGGACGCGGGAACGCTGAGCTACCAGTGGTATAAAAATACGACCGCTTCAACCACAGGCGGCACACTGATCGCCGGTGCCACCAGCGCGGCATACAAGGTTCCGACCGCTGACGTGGGCGTAACGTATTACTACGCGGTCGTTACCAACACCTATCCGGGCGCCGTCGGACCGGTTAAGACCGCGGCCGTGACAAGCGCCGTCGGATCTGTGACAGTCAACCCGCCCCCCAGCACGAAATGCGACGTGATTGACCTGCCCG
>JGI994J12354_10005968_pt1 | contig 10308 bp, 10 predicted proteins | sample IntmicLarv3ML3BL_FD_12354 | JGI IMG/M metagenome (IMG submission 12354)
GAAACCCCGGGGAATAAGTCGAGCGTAGCCGAGACTTCCTCCCCGGAAGGCTTTTTGGTTACTTTTTTGCCTAAAAAAGTAACAAGAATAATATGGCAAAAAGGGAAAAAAGAAAGCAATAAGACGAAGGCTCGCAATGCGATAAAGGGTCTTTGGCCCAAAAGAAAGTAATAAAATTATAAGTAAACCGATAATTTTAATATCTTTGTCGACTGAGACAATCAATTTAAAACGGGTTCTCCCACATGTGGCATGAGTAAGATCAGAAACTCATTACGACGACGAAGATAGTTCCCCTCCGGTAGCTTGAGTAATTACCGGGGCAATATTTATGGGAACATGCCACTCAGTTGAATTAATTTCCCTTTTTTATCGAATCTGTACCGCACAGCTGGGAAATCCTCCGGCCGTAAATGCAGATACATATAAATTGAAAAATGACAATCGAAGATTTTGACGTGGTCGTAGCCAACGAATCCCATACAGGTTTTGCAGAGCAGATTTGTGACCAGATGCAGGAGTCGGCCAAAGCCCGCGGAACCGGAATAGCGCGTCGTTCGCCCGAATATGTAGCAGGTAAAATGCGTCAGGGCAAAGCTGTGATCGCATTCCATAAAGACGGCCGTTGGGCCGGGTTCAGCTATATCGAAAGCTGGGGGCACGACGATTTTGTGGCTAATTCAGGTTTGATAATCGAACCCGAGTTTCGAAAGCTGGGACTCGCAAAAGCTATTAAAACCAAAACGTTCCTGCTGTCGCTCCAAAAATTTCCCGGCGCAAAACTTTTCGGCCTTACGACCGGACTGGCGGTGATGAAAATAAATTCGGACCTCGGTTACCGTCCTGTTCCCTATTCGGAACTCACCAACGACGAGACATTCTGGAAAGGCTGCGAAAGCTGCGTGAATTTCCCTATCTTGCAGAGCAAGAATCATCAGAACTGCCTGTGTACCGGAATGCTTTTCGATCCGGAACGAGACGAAGTCAAAACAAAAGAAAAACTCTAAATAGAATATGAAAAAGAAAGTCGTTCTCGCCTTTAGTGGCGGCCTTGATACATCTTACTGCGCAATATACCTCTCACGCGAAATGGACCTCGAAGTCCATGCGGTTTTGGCCAATACCGGCGGTTTTTCCGATTCGGAACTCGACCAGATCGAAAAGCGTGCATGGGCGCTGGGAGTGCAGAGTTACACAGCTTTGGACGTTACGCAGGAATACTATAACACGGCGATAAAATACATGATTTTCGGTAACGTGCTCAAAAACGGCACTTATCCGATCTCGGTAAGTTCCGAACGTATCTCCCAGGCTACCGCCATCGCGCAGTACGCCAAAGATATGGGAGCCGATTACCTCTGCCACGGCAGTACCGGCGCCGGAAACGACCAGGTACGTTTCGATATGATATTCGATATCATAGCGCCCGAGATCGAAGTTATAGCCCTGATCCGCGAAAAACGCCTCAGCCGCGAGCAGGAGATCAATTACCTTCGCGAACACGGAGTGGATTTTGACTTCAAAAAAGCCGAGTATTCGATCAACCAAGGCATCTGGGGAACCTCGGTAGGAGGTAAGGAAACCCTTACTTCGTCCGAGACGCTTCCCGAGGAAGCTTATCCCTCGCAATTGACCGAACACGCCGCCCGGCGGATCACCCTGCAATTCGAAAAAGGCGAGCTTGCAGGAGTAGACGGTACCGATTACTCCAACAGGATAGACGCCATAAAAGCCTTGCAGGCGATCGCCGCCCCTTACGCTATCGGCCGTGATATGCACGTCGGCGATACTATCATAGGCATCAAAGGGCGCGTAGGTTTCGAAGCGGCCGCTCCGATGATTATTATCAAGGGGCACCATATGCTCGAAAAACACACGTTGACCAAATGGCAGCTTTTCTGGAAAGACCAAATGTCGGCTTTCTACGGTAATAACCTTCACGAAGGACAGTATTACGACCCTGTGATGCGCGATATCGAAGCGATGATGGAAAGCAGCCAGAAATATGTGACCGGAAGCGTGATCGTTGAATTGCATCCCTACCGATTCATAGTGGTCGGCATCGACAGCGAACACGACCTTATGAGCAGTAAATTCGGCGCGTATGGCGAGGAGATGGCCGGATGGACAAGCGAAGATGTCAAAGGCTTCGGTAAGATTTTTGGCAATCAGGTTTCGATGTACCGCAAGATAAACGGAGAGTCGTAGACTTGGATCGGGACGCGATGTGCGTAAACTCGAAATAGCGTTCCCACGGAATTTTGTAAAAATTAAGAATATTATGAAAATAAGAGCAGCGATTGCCGGCGGTGCCGGTTATACCGGCGGCGAGGCGATCAGAATACTTATCAACCATCCGGGTGTCGAACTGGTTTCGGTTCACAGTAACTCGAACGGCGGGAAACTGCTCAGCGACGTGCATACCGACCTGCTTGGCGACACCGATATGCGGTTTGGCGAAACGCTGGATTACGGCGGTGTAGATGTACTTTTCCTTTGCGTCGGCCATGGCGCCGCACGTAAATTTCTGGAAGAGAACGCTGTTCCTGACCATGTGCGGGTGATCGACCTCAGCCAGGACTTCAGGATAACGGGCGATACAACGATAGGTTCGCGCCAATTTGTTTACGGACTTCCCGAACAATACCGCGAAGATATCCGGCGGGCAAAAAACATAGCCAATCCCGGATGTTTTGCTACCTGTCTTCAGCTTTCCCTGTTGCCTCTGGCCGACGCGGGACTGATAACCGACGATGTGCATATCAGCGCAGCCACCGGATCGACCGGAGCGGGACAGGCCCTGAGTGCGACTTCGCACTTCTCGTGGCGGGTCAATAATATGTCGGTATATAAACCCTTTACCCACCAGCACCTGCGCGAAGTAGGGCAGATGGTAAAGGCTTTCGAACCCGGTTACGGCCACCAGTTGAATTTCGTCCCTTTCCGCGGGGATTTTGCCCGTGGGATAATAGCTTCGGTTTACACGAAATTCTCGGGAAGCATCGACCAGGCGAACCGGATTTACCGCGATTTCTACCAAACGGCCGAGTTTACCCACGTAAGCGATGCCAACATCAATCTCAAACAGGTAGTGAATACCAATAAATGCCTGATGTCGCTGACGGTCCACGAAGATAAACTGCTTATCGTGGCAGCCATCGACAACCTGCTCAAAGGAGCATCGGGACAAGCGGTTCAGAATATGAACCTGATGTTCGGCCTTCCCGAAGATATGGGGCTCAGGCTCAAACCCGCCGGATTCTAAGTTCGAACAAGGATTTCCGGCACAACCCAGTTAAAACAATGAAATTATTCGATGTATATCCACTTTACGATCTGGAGATCGTAAAAGCCTTCGGTTCCGACGTGTGGGACTTGACGGGACAAAAATATATAGATATGTACGGCGGCCATGCCGTGATATCTATCGGGCACACAAACCCTCATTACGTAAAAAAAATGACCGCCCAGTTGAATAAAATCGGATTCTATTCCAACTCGATCCACATCGGCCCGCAGGAGGAACTCACCGAAAAGCTGGGCAAATTGACCGGTAAGGACGACTACCAGTTATTCCTGTGCAACAGTGGGGCGGAAGCCAACGAGAACGCCATGAAACTTGCCTCGTTCGTGACCGGCCGCAAAGTGATCGTGGCTTTCGGAGGATCGTTCCACGGGCGGACATCCCTTGCCGTAGCTGCTACCGATAATCCATCTATAGTAGCTCCTGTCAATCAGACCGATAATGTGGCCTTCCTGCCTTTTAACGATACGGCTGCGCTGAAAGAATACTTTGCGAAGAACGGTGATAAAGTTGCGGGAGTAATCATTGAGGGAATACAAGGAGTCGGAGGTATCCGGATTGCCAGCGATGAGTTCCTTCAAACCATACGCTCGCTTTGCGACCAGTATGGCGCTATTTATATAGCCGACGCAGTGCAGTGCGGCTGCGGGCGGACGGGCAAATACTTTTCCCACGATTGGGCCGGTGTGGATGCGGACATATACAGTATGGCCAAAGGTATCGGGAACGGGTTTCCGGTGGCCGCTATAATGATCGCTCCGAAGATCGCTCCCAAATACGGAATGCTGGGTACCACCTTCGGCGGTAACCACCTTGCATGCGCCGCTGCTATCGCGGTTGCTGACCAGATGCTTGATGGCGACCTTGTAAAAACTGCGGGCGAGACGGGTGAATACCTGATGGCGGAGTTGCGCAAACTTCCTAATGTTAAAGAAGTGAGAGGCCGTGGCCTGATGATAGGTATAGAGTTGAACGAAGATTCGGCGGCCCTTCGCAAAGAGTTGCTTTATGGGCATAAGATATTCGTAGGTTCGTCGAGCAATAAGAACGTCGTGCGTCTATTGCCGGCGCTTAATATTTCCAGGGAGTATTGCGACAAGACAGTCGAGGCCCTGCGGCAGTTGCTTGCCAAATAGTTTTTTTTGAAACAGGCTGTCTTAAGCCTGTATGCTCTATGAAGCGTAATGTTTTAACAACAAAACATTACGCTTTTTTGTATCTTTACTTCGAATAAACTATTTTCCACTCCCGTGTGGTATGGATATTGCGTTAATGGTCATTAATTATTTAAACAGTTTGGTATTATGAAAAAATATTTTCTCCTATTATTAGCATTCTCTTTATCTGCGGTTGTATACGCTTCCAACCCGGCAACTACTAATGATCCTGATGATGATTTTCTGACCAAGAAAGAGAAAAGAGCATTGAAAAGAGATTGTCCTGAGCGTATATCATCCGGAAGCTCTTTCGGGCGTAAACTTACCCGTGATGTCTTCGGAGGATCTTCATATGCAGGGAGCGACCGATGGAAACGCGGAGGCGGGCACTGGTCGGGAGTGGGTATATTTTACAACGGCTTGGTCAAGAATCTCGGGTCGCTCGAATTACCCGATCAATATGCGGACATGAAGCTCTCGGCGGGGTCGATCGGGTTTGATGTAAATCCTATAGATATAGTGATAGTATCCAAAGGAGTGTTCGGGTTGTTTACGGGGTTAGGGCTCGAATTTAATAACTTCAGGTTCGACAATAACGTCAACTTATATCGCAACGACCTGGGATTAGTTGAGATCGACCAATACTTCAACCAAGAGGGTATTCTTCTTGAAAAATCGAAATTGACAACTGCCTATGTCAACATTCCGATTATGGCCGAGTTTAAATTCGGCGGTAAGAATAGCTATAAACGCAAGGGATTTGTGAATTTCGGCGTTATCGGCGGTATCCGCATAGCTTCGCATACCAAGATTAAATCGGAAGACAGCCGGATGAACGGAACTTTTAAGAACCATCACGGACTTAACCTTCGTGATTTTCATTACGGATTCGGTTTTAATATAGGATATAGCAATTTAGCCTTAAGCGCTAAATACTATCCTCACTCGATCTTTACCGATAAAGGCCCCAAGGTCCAACAAGTTAATCTTGGAATTTCGCTCATGTTCTAAATCTGAAAAAGTCCGGTTAACAGGATGGTTGATATGAATTGTTGGATTTAATACAATTTAGAATATGAAAAAATGCATCTTTTTGCCGCTTTTTAAAAACGAATTAATTCACCAAAAGAGAGATGATTTTAAAAATAATTTCATAAAGAAACAGTTTAAATGAGTCCAAAAATGCCAAAATAGGTAGTGTTTGGGCTCATTTTTATCTATAAAATGGTAAAAATATTTTACATTGAAAAAAGTTAATATTATTTTGGTATCTTTATGATAATGAGCATTGTTTAACACTCTGTTGCTTAACATGAGATTGTAAAATACAATATTAAAAAGCATAGATAAAATATTAAATCACATTCAGCCGTTTAAGCAAAATGACAAATTGGCAAAGACTAGAACAAGTAATTAAGTGGACCGGATTGTCCACGAATTCATTTGCGATGGCTATCGGCCTAAAAAGGTCAGAGAACCTTTATCAGATAAAAAGAGGCAGTTACGGGATTAGCAAAGAACTAGCGCGGTTAATTACTGTAAAATACACTGTGATAAGTCGCTCTTGGCTTTTGACCGGTGATGGTCAGATGCTCTTGTCCGACGCATCGGGCGGGCAGCATGTCCAACCGGAAGGAGCAGTTCCTTTTTATAGCATCGACGCTTCGCGCCTGGCTGAAATATCGGATATGAACGAATTACGCCCGCTATACTATATTAGTATACCGGCTTTCAAAGGATCGGATTTTGCGGCGATGTGCGCAGGGGCTTCGATGTCGCCGGATATTCCAGGCGGGTCGACCGTAGTGTTCAAAGGCGTGTCTATGGACATATTGCTTCCGGGTGAGGCATATATGGTAGTGACTAAAGAATTTGCTACGATACGCTACGTCCGTACTATCGAGAACGACCCGGGTAGTCTGTTACTGGTTCCATGCAATGAGCAAGACTATGACGAAATGATAGTCGCCAGGCAAAAAATCGAAAAATTATTTCTTGTCAAAGGAATAATAATCTGTAAACAGGTCTGATAAACCCGTACGAAAATCCTGTTCGGTTCGGATTGCGGAAAGTATAGATAAAAAAGCAAACAAAGTTTTGTTTAATCAAATAAGTATCTATATCTTTGCAATCCGAATTGTGTTTATGCCGATGTAGCTCAGTTGGCCAGAGCAGCTGATTTGTAATCAGCTGGTCGGGGGTTCGAATCCCTCCATCGGCTCTGGATAAAAAGCTCAACTGTTGTCCACCTTGGAATAATTAAGAAGCCGGTAATTTTGCCGAAAGTAAAACCAGAGGTTTTTTACGATGCTGATAATGGTGTGGTACTGATAGTGGTTAAGAGCTGGAATGAAAGCAGACATTCAGGTCAATGTTTTAAATTAACAAAGCCGGGGTATAGCAATTCAAAAAAGTTTTATACTTTTGTACTTTTTAAAAGAGACTTTAAATGACAGGAACTTTCCCGCGAAAGCCAGAGATGGCGTTCGGCTATTTAGAGAGAATAGGGCCACAACCGGAAACCCGCCAAAGTAACGGATAGGCAAACAAAAGGAGAATAAAGATTTGGGGAGATACCAAAGTGGCCAACTGGGGCAGACTGTAAATCTGCTGGCGTACGCCTTCGTAGGTTCGAATCCTGCTCTCCCCACAAATTTACAGAGGGTTTTTTCCCTCAGATTGAATTAGAAACAAAAATGCGGAAGTAGCTCAGTTGGTAGAGCATTAGCCTTCCAAGCTAAGGGTCGCGAGTTCGAACCTCGTCTTCCGCTCAAATAATAAACAGATAAACAACAACAAATTTAAAAAACTTAACCAATGGCAAAAGAAAAATTCGACCGGTCCAAACCACACGTTAACATCGGTACAATCGGACACGTTGACCACGGTAAAACAACCCTTACCGCAGCGATAACCACAGTGCTTGCAAAGAATGGTCTTTCAGAACTCCGCAGCTTTGACTCTATCGATAACGCTCCGGAAGAAAAAGAACGCGGTATCACCATCAATACCTCTCACGTAGAGTATGCTACCGCAAAACGCCACTACGCACACGTTGACTGTCCAGGTCACGCCGACTACGTAAAGAACATGGTTACGGGTGCTGCCCAGATGGACGGCGCTATCATCGTAGTAGCTGCGACTGACGGTCCTATGCCTCAGACTCGCGAACACATCCTTCTTGCACGCCAGGTAAACGTACCTCGTATCGTTGTATTCCTCAACAAATGCGACATGGTCGACGACCCAGAAATGCTCGAACTCGTTGAAATGGAAGTACGCGAACTCCTTAGCTTCTATAACTTCGACGGCGATAACGCTCCTGTTATCCGCGGATCTGCACTGGGTGCGCTTAACGGCGAAGCACAGTGGGAAGAAAAAGTAATGGAACTGATGAACGCAGTTGACGACTACATTCCGATTCCCCCACGCGAAAACGAAAAACCATTCCTTATGCCGGTTGAAGACGTATTCTCGATCACAGGTCGTGGAACCGTTCTTACAGGTCGTATCGAAACAGGTGTTATCAACGTTGGCGACGCAGTAGAAATCATCGGTCTTGGTGAGAAACCAAAAACTTCGGTTTGTACAGGTGTTGAAATGTTCCGTAAACTTCTCGACTCAGGTGAAGCAGGCGACAACGTAGGTCTTCTGATGCGCGGTATCGACAAAAATGAAGTTAAACGCGGTATGGTTGTAGCCAAACCAGGCTCGATCACTCCTCACACCAAATTCAAAGCAGAGGTTTATATCCTTAAGAAAGAAGAAGGTGGACGCCACACACCATTCCACAATAAATACCGTCCTCAGTTCTATATTCGTACTCTTGACGTAACGGGTGAAGTTAACCTTCCGGACGGAGTTGAGATGATCATGCCAGGTGATAACATTACCGTTACCGTGGAACTGATCTACCCTGTTGCTATCAACATCGGTCTTCGTTTCGCTATCCGCGAAGGTGGACGTACAGTTGGTGCGGGTCAGATCACCGAGATCCTCGACTAAGAGTTTATTACACCTCCGGGATATATACAAATCAGGAGGGAATATATATCTTTAGTATGTGAAGCAGTGCCGACTGGCACTGCTTTATATAGGGGTGTAGTTCAAGGGCAGAATAGCGGTCTCCAAAACCGTTGATGGGGGTTCGAATCCCTCCACCCCTGCATTAAAAAAACCAAGAAAAAATGAAACCTGGAAATTACATTAAGGAATCATTCAACGAACTTGTTCACAAAGTGACCTGGCCGGCCTGGAGTTCGCTTCAGGGCAGCGCGATAGTAGTTATGACAGCTTCCGTCATCATGGCGCTGGTAATCCTGGCCATGGATTATACCTTTGAGAACATTATGAAAGCAATATATAGCATTCTCTATCAGTAATGAGCGAAACAACCGAAAAACAATGGTATGTACTCCGTGCGATAGGGGGTAAGGAAAAGAAGGTCAAAGAATATCTTGAAGCCGAAATCCGTACTCTCCATCTGGAAGACTACATTGCCCAGGTGCTCATTCCTACCGAGAAAGTATACCAGGTGCGTGCCGGTAAGAAAATTACAAAGGAACGCGTCTCGTATCCGGGCTATGTATTGGTTCAAGCCGCCCTTGTGGGCGAAATCCCGCATATTTTGCGAAACATCCCCAACGTACTCGGTTTTCTCTCCGACTCAAAAGAATCTTCCCTACTGGCGACTCCAATTCGTCAGGCAGAGGTAAACAGGATTCTCGGCAGGGTCGATGAGTTGGCCGCCGGCGAAGAGGAAAACGAAGTTCCATACGTTGTTGGCGAAGCCGTGAAAGTAATCGATGGACCGTTTGCTTCCTTCATCGGGACGATCGACGCGATCGACAACGCACGTAAGAAACTTACCGTTTCGGTCAAAATATTCGGACGCAAGACTCCTATGGAGTTGAGCTTTGTACAAGTAGAAAAAGAGTAATTAACCAACCCCACCGGGAGCCGCAAGAAAGAACCTACCTTGGACCATGTTACGATGGCACAGGAATAAAGATCGGACGATAAAGGCGTTACCACCGGTGTAAAAAGAGAAATCTATGGCAAAAGAGGTTGCAGGGTTTATTAAACTGCAAATCAAAGGCGGAGCAGCCAATCCGTCACCTCCAGTAGGACCGGCACTCGGTTCGAAAGGGGTGAACATAATGGACTTCTGCAAGCAGTTTAACGCCCGTACACAGGACAAGGCCGGCAAGGTACTTCCTGTGATAATCACCGTATACAGCGACAAGTCGTTCGACTTTGTCATCAAACAGCCACCAGTAGCAGTTCAACTCAAAGACGCCACCTCTATCAAGTCAGGTTCGCCCGAACCCAACCGTAAGAGGGTAGCCGACATCACTTGGGATAAGATCCGCGAGATCGCCCAGGGAAAGATGGAAGACATGAACTGTTTCACCATCGACGCAGCAATGAAGATGGTAGCAGGAACGGCTCGCAGTATGGGTATCAAAGTCGTAGGCGAATTTCCCGGAAAACAAGAGTAAAACTGTACAGACATGAAAATGACAAAAAACAGGAAAGCAGTCCTCGAAAAGCTTGAACTCCAGAAAGTTTACAAGCTCAGCGAAGCAGCGTCTCTTCTAAAGGAAATCACCTTTACGAAATTTGATGCCTCAGTAGATGTAGACATACGCTTGGGTGTTGACCCACGTAAAGCGAACCAGATGGTCCGCGGCGTGGTAACCCTCCCGCACGGAACCGGTAAAGACGTCCGTGTGCTTGTGCTCTGTACTCCCGACAAGGAAGACGAAGCAAAAGCGGCAGGTGCAGATTATGTTGGTCTTGACGATTATATCGAAAAGATCAAAGGAGGCTGGACCGATGTCGATG
>JGI994J12354_10005969_pt1 | contig 10308 bp, 7 predicted proteins | sample IntmicLarv3ML3BL_FD_12354 | JGI IMG/M metagenome (IMG submission 12354)
AGCCGTACGATGCCTGAAGGTCCCTTCCTATACGCAGTCCATCGTCAGTTGAGCCTGTAATAACAAGATTTACAGGCGTGGTTTCCGAGCCTAACACACTTGTGTCAATTTCTTTGTCAAGCTTAGCCAGAGCAGTTTCATTTGAGATGACGGCAGTCGAAACAGCACTGTCATAAACAACAACCTGAAAAAGGAAAAATATCAGTATAAAGAAAAATGAAATCAAAAGATAATTTCTGTGCTTTAACAATAGCCTCACCTCCGCGCTTTATTTGTTTTTTTATTTTAACGTAACAGGGTCTTTTTGTGCACGTGCCAAAGCCTTTTGATCTTTAATTGCACGTTTTTTTCGGCTTGTTTTTTTGTAGTGGGTACGAAGAACAACAATAATTGAGCTTATAAACATTTTGATAAGATACATAATCGGTTTAAGCCCCGAATGCATACTTCGACCCATAACACGCTCATGCATGATTGCGGGAACTTCTTTTACCGTAAAATCGTTTAAAAGCATTTGAATAACCATGTTTGCATCGGGAAAATCGGTTACAAAATTATTATATGTACCATAAAAAGTAAATGCTTTGCGATTAAGTCCCTGCAATCCCGACGTCGGGTCGGTAATTTTACAGTGTGTAAAAAGCTTTATCATTGTGTTGAAAAACCATATGACAAATTTTTTTGCAAATCCTGTTTTAAAGGTTTTACTTCCCTGTAAAAAACGCGAACCTATAACAACATCCGAGGGAAGCTTTGAAGTAAGTGCATCATAAACATTTTCAATATTGCACGGGTCGTGCTGTCCGTCGGCATCAATTTGTATAAGATAATCATATTCATTGCGTATTGCAAATTTGTATGCGGTTTTAAGAGCCGAGCCATATCCCAGATTATAAATATGCGATATCACATTTATATCATAATTTTTAAGAACACCTAAAGTATTATCTTTGGAACCGTCATTTACAACCAATATTTCCGCCTTTTCCATAATAGGCAAAGCAAGGAGACTTTCTATTACAGGAGCTATATTTTTTTCTTCGTTATATGCAGGAATAGCAATGAGAAGTTCTTTTTTCATATACAACACCCTCACTTTCTGATAATAAAAATTCCGTCTGGTTACTGCGCCGCGTCATAAAACATTTTAAGGCCCTTAAGATAGTCAACCCTGTCTTCATTTAAGGTGTCAATAAATTTTTGCCGTAAATTGCCGTCATCCATTAGTCTCTTTATTGAATCCGCCAAATTATCAACCGTAAGGTCAATGATAAGTCCATTTTCTTCATTTATAATCTGGTCACGGTTACCAGCAACATCTGAAACAATAGCTGGTTTTCGCAAAATAAGCGCCTCGGCAATTGCAATGCACCAACCCTCAAAATGTGTAGCGTGAACATAAATGTCACATTGTTCCATGAAGGGGTAGGGGTTTTGTGTTAGACCTAAAAGTATGAATCTGTCTTCTAAACCCTGCTTTTCAATGAGTCCTTCAAGGTATTTTCGTTCTTCTCCCTCTCCTAAAACATACCACTTTACGTTGTCATAGCCCATATCTACAAGCTTTGCAAAGGCTTCGATTGCAACATCAAGTGCCTTTTGAGGATGAAGTCTGGCAACAGTAAGCAGTCTTGTGCCCATAAAATCGTCCGTGAATCCTGCGGATGTCTTTGCGTTTTTTCGTATATCCTCGGGTATTACTATGTTGTTGCACACAACGGTTTTGTTTTCATGTTCCGGATAAATTTTATTAAAGCCTTCCTTAACATTTCCCGACACACACAAAATACTATCAATTTTTTCGTAATAGCTTTTATCAAGTGCTTTTATGTAGCCTGCCTTTTCATAATCAACATGAACATAAGCTATCTTTTTTTTAGCCTTTACATGCTTGGCCACATAATAAGTCGACGCACCCTCTGTAAATGCTACAGCTAGATTATACTCTTTTTTCAGCTTTTTTTGATTGTCAGAAAGGCATTTCCAGAAAAACTTGTCGAGCATGAATTTTTTTCTTTTTAACTGAAAAAAAAGATTTTTAAAAGCATATGGAATATAAGTTACGCCATACCCCCACCGAAACATGTATTTAATGATTTTCGTCATTAAATACGATGTTCCCTCTTTGCTTAAAATCGAAAAATTCTTTGGATTTTCATTTAAAATATTTACATTTTTTGGAACTTCTGAAAAAAATTCTCCCAAATCAACAATGGAAAGCAGATCAATATTTACCTGCTCATAGTCAAGTAGCTTTAAGAGCGAAATAAGAACTCTTTCGGCTCCGGCGCGGCTTAAAGTATTAATTACAATTAAAATATCTTTTTTCATACTAAACTGCGCCTCTCTTTCTTGCTTTGACTTTCTGAAGTTTAATATTAGTTGTGTTAAAGATTTTTTAATCGTTGTCTAAATAAATAGGCTTGTGATTTTGTTTTTCAGGAATATTCCCCTCATATGAAATAGCAAAATTATTTAAAGCATATTCATTTTGGGTTATTTTATAAACAATAAACTCGCTTGATTCGTAATAAACCTTCATTTCCTTGGGGAAGTATTTCATATATTCCTGCGCCCAATAGTAGGTTTTCGCCTCAAGAACCCGGCGCGGAACATAGTTTGCGTAGAAGAAGAGGGGGTTATACATCGCGGTTTCTCCAAACGCGTCAAGTGCAGTATGAGCCTCGTCAAGCGTAACCATATCGGTTGGCTTGGGAAATCCGTTTTCGTAATAAATAATATCGTTAAATACAATCGGACGTTTTTCCACATATACAAAAACGTATTTTGTCGGTATATATATTTTTGTATCAGGCGTATAGTTATCCATTTGCAAAATAAAGTCCTTAAGCTCGTAATGATAACCGCGCCCTCTAACCATTGAGGTCTCGTCAACAGGAGAAACAATTGTCCACTTGTTTTTCGGATAATATTTTGCAATATCGTAATAAACCTCAACCGCGCTTGTGAGCTGCTCTCTAAACGCTGACGGCTTTGCAACATAGTGTTTTCCGTCTACAACATAGTTAGCAAAATACGAACCCAACACAACGATTATTACCACGTGCACCATACGCATAAAAAAGTTTTTGCGATGAAAAATATCGTAAAGCACCTGCAGCGGTCCCGCAATCATTATTGGTGCTATGTATCCGTAAAAAATACCCGAACGCGCAAAGTCCATTATCATGGGAAATCCGCGAATCGGCGCAAAAATTACCACAAACAACAGCAAAGTATATATCGAAAACCCGAGCGCAAGTCGGTTTTGAGGATTTTTTCGGAATATTAAAACCTTTACAAAAGAATATATCAGTATAAAAAGCGTTGCGTAAAGGCAAATCGTAAACCACCGCATACTTGTAATCTGACCTACATAGCCTTCGGCCTCTATGCGAAATTCTTCAAAAGTCGTAGGCATCTCTTTTTCTTCCGATTGGCTAGGTGTGGTCGACCCTGAGCCTTCAGGGGCATTTGGGTCAGGCGGAAGCTGTCCGGCAGAAGCCGAGGAGGCTTCATCCGAACCCTCCGATGACATAATTCCAAGCGCCCACCCCATAGAACCATGCCATTCCATACCGATAGCACGTCCCATAAGCAGAGGAACAACCGCGGCCGCCAAAGAAAGCGAAACCGCAATTACAAGGCTTACAAAAACCTTCTTTTTAAAGATTTCCCAATAATTTGCCACAAATATTCCTATACATAAAAGTGCTGCGAGAATGGTTACATAAAAGTGAGCTGAAATTGTCAGCGACAAAGCAATTCCAAAATAGGTTAAATCGCTTCGTTTTTTATGTACCATAAATCTGTGAAGAAAATATCCGCAGGGATATAAGAAGAGCATTCCATACTCTTGCGGCAACGCAAATTGCTGACGCCAGAATCCGCCGGCAAAGCTTGTTACGGTATAAAAGATAACTGCGCAATTTGCAACAAACGCAGATTTAAAAACACGTCTGCACGCATAGTACAGGAACGCACAAATAAGTATACCTACTATGCCTCCTATAAAACGCATGATAACAACTACATTCATTCCTGTGAGCTTGGCCAAAACCGAAACAATAATATGATATCCGTAAGGGTAAACACCATCTAAGAAAATTTGATTGTTGTCAAGAAGTTTTATCCAGTTTGTATGAACATATATATCAGAAGTTCCGAACTGCGCCTGAAAAACCGAGTGATAGCATCGGTATGTGGATGCAAACACCATTGCAAATGTGAAAATAATTAAATTAACAGGGTGCTTGAAAAAACGTTTTATATTCGTAAAAAATTTGCGTATTATTTCATTTTTCCAACGCTTATAAAATATTGAAAAACTAAAAATACCGTCATGCATACCCGAAAAATTCGTCAGCAAATTATTGGTTTTTTTAACAAAGCTTTCGCGCGATATAAAATACACATACCCTATATAAATTAATACAAGCATAAGCAAAAAGGTAAAAAGATTATATATCCCTACAATAGCAAGAAAGTAAACAAGGCTCATCGTTACAATATTGCTTACTAAAAACGCCTTAACCAAATTGTCAATCGCGTTCCCCTTGTGAAATCTAAAACCCATTATCCAAAAAGGAATAAAAAAGTATACAATCAAAAAGAGTACGCCAACCAGACATAAGTTAAATATATTTTGTGGTGTAGTCAAATAGGTGCCCTCCTTTTCAGATTAAACGGTAACGCTGCCTTGACTTGTAAAGAACCTTACAAACTCAACGCCCTTTTGAGAAAGCGATATATCAGACATTTTAAGCTCTTCAAGCGTTTTAAAGAATTTTTTATCCTGTCCCGTTTCGTAATAAGTTCTTAACAAAGATAAATACGAGCGTTCATTTGTTTCGTAAAAATTAATTCCCTTAAGCGCCCACTGCTCGGCAAGCGCGTAGTCCTTGATATGGATAAGCACATCCACCGCGTATGCAATATCAATCGAGTAAAGCATTTCAGAATGATTTATTTGTATATTTTCTATTAAATCAACATACAGATAACCATATCTCTTGTAATTAACCTCATCAAGTATTCCGCTGTTAAGATATTCTTTAACATAATCGGCGTATTGACGGTTTATTTCATAGTCGCCTTTATTCTTTTGATATTCATCGTCAAGACCCTTAAGCGAGACTAAAAAATCACCGGTTGCATTCATAATCGCTGTTGCCGCATAGTGTGAGGTTTCAACATCGTCATCGTCAAGCGCCTTTGAAATTGTACCCAAGCTTTTTGCAAAATCATTTTTCAAGTTGTCAAGCAGGGTTCTTCGCTTGTCTTCATTGTTTGAAACAATCAAAACCTCTTCAAACGGTACTGTTTGTATTTCTTTATCATAATCAGGAAACATGATATTTTCGACCTTGCTCTTTGAAAAGTTAATATCGTCATCATAAATAAGCTTTTTTCTAAAATCAAATTTAAAAATCAGATACGCGCAAAGAAAATAGAGCGGCCCGATTATCGGACAAATAATCATAACAAGCCCTGCGACAGCTTTATGAAAGCGGCGGCGAATTAAAAAATTATAAATCATATAGATAACGCTTACAATTAAATTTATAACAAGTATCAAAATAGCAAAAAACAGTGCCCAACTATTCATAAAGGCCTCCTTCCTTTGAACCCTTTAATTTCAAATTTCTATATTTCAATCATTTTGGTTTCGGTAACAATCATATTTGCTTTTTTCAGACGNTCGAGAACATATTTTGATTCGCTTTCTCCTGTGCTTGACAAAAGCATAAGAAGCCGGCCCTGGTCATCGGTACCTATATAATCGCTCACACGCAGATGCGTGCGCAGCTTGGCTCCCTGATAGCCAAGGCTTGAGCCCTGCAAATCAATTTCAAAGAGAGTGCACTCAGCGTTGTCTTTTTCCATAGCGTCCATAAAAATGTCGTGTATGTCGCGAAAATCCTCCGGATTAAGAACACAGGTTCCTTCAATATATCTGAATGACTGCATTCCGTCTGTATAAACATATGCTTTTTCGATTGATGAAGAAATCAGCTTACACAAAATCGCAAAAAGATTTACGTGGTAGATTGAAATGTTTTCAAAATCAAGATTCCACAGCAGGATAATCGAAACCAATTCGCCTCCGCTGAGCACAGGCGCTGCCATAATCGGCAGGTTCGGGTCAAAATCACGGTTAACGTATATCTCATTTTTAGACATGCTGTCAGCAAGCTCTCCAAGCTCGTAAAGACGTATTGTCTTTTTGAGCGCACGCGTGCTTCCGGGCGAGGTCGCCACAAGACGGCATATTTTTGCGTTATTTTTACTTACATTGTAAATACAAAGGTCATCCGAACGCATAATTGTAGTAATAACGTCAACAGCCGAGAAAAGTATTTTTTCAGGTTCAAGCGTATTAAGCTTTGAAACAATTACATATATCTTTGCAAGCGAGTCATCATAGTTTGTCAAACGTTCATTTAAAACATTTTTGATTTTTACATTGCTTTCATTTATCGCGTAAATATCTTCAAGCTCTTTTTTTGTAAGCTCAATGATATCGTCCTTCTCGGCAATTCTCTGCCTGAGCTTATCACGCATATATCCGACAATGATACCAATTGCAAAAAGTGAAAGAATTCTAATAACCGTTGGGTAGTCAACCACAATATCAAGTAATTTCATGCCCGTTTCCACACTTTTTCGCCATATATAAAACACACAAGCGGCCAAAACAGCAATAGATACCTGTAAAACACCAAAGGTTACAGCAATAATCACTACATAAAAAAGCATAAAATCAACCGTGTTTAAAAACTTTATGTTTGAGCTTACAAGCGCAAGAATTGCAAACAAAAGAAAAGCGAAAGCATTTTCTAAAAAGCTTAACAGGATTTTGTTCATGGTTTTTAAAATTCTATGAAAAAGTGAGGAATCCTGGACGGCTTTTTCCTGAACCTCCTGCTCGTTTTTAAGCGTTTTACGAAACGCACGGTAAACAAAGCGAGTGCCCTTATCTACACCTACAATTGCACGGTGCTTAAACTCCATCTTAAAACGGCTTGAATCAACCGCCATGTTAACTCTTTGCTGTCTAACCTCAGAATCTTTTTGAGGTGTAAGCTCTATAATCACCTCGTCAGCCGAAGAAATCTCGGGAATTTCTTCCTCGTCGCTTGTCCCGACTCCGTAATCAGGATCATCTGTAATATTTGCAAGATTTCTTACAATTTCTTCGATTTCTTTTCCGGTACAGGAGTCACCCGAAACATTATACACCTCGTGACGCCGGTTTGGTGCAATTAACACCTTGTATATAGCGTCAATTGCGTCGGTAATATAAGTAGGACTTACAATCGTAGCTCCTAAATCGGGAACAACACCTGTTTGGATAGCCTCTTTACATGTACCGGCTACAATATCAAGTTTTTTTACGTTATCAGTCATTCCGTAAAGATGAGAAATTCTCAGCACGGTTGACTTAAGATCACATGCCTTGTTAAAACCAAGACACAAATCCTCTCCCTGAGATACAACGACCGAACGCACATCTTCAGGTGCTTTTTCGCTGTCCTCGGTTAAGGCCGTTACATGCTTTCCGCCATAAACCTCGTGCGACGAAATATATATAAAGTTCTTAATTTTCAAGTCATCCGCAATAATAAGCATGTTAGATAAAGCCGAAAGATAATTCATTGAATCTCTCTGCGAAATATCCCATGTGTAATTACAATCGCTAGCTCCCATAAAAATTATAGCATCGGGAAGAATGCTGCTCATAATCAATCTGACACTTTCATCAGTAGTGTCAAAATTATAATTAACATGTTGTTCAGTGGCAAAGGTCGCCGTACTGTGAAGCTTTCCCGTTATGGTAAAGACCTCGCAGCCTTCACGGCAAAGACGGTCAAGCAGCCTTGAAGAAAAGGTGCTGTACCCTCCGGCAATTACAACTTTTATAACAATCACTCATTTCTGCGGTAAAAAATTAACCATTTCTTAATACTTAAATAATGTATGTATATCCCAAAATGTCAGTCATCGGATTTTTTTACGTGGTCTGTATCCGTTTTTTGAGCCGAAAGCTCTGCCTCTTCGGATGAATTTTTTGAAATTTTCTCTTTAAGATTTTTATTTTCTTCGCTTAAAAGAGAAATTAAAACAGCCATTTCATTTATTTTGCCTTCCATGGTAGAAATATTGACCGAATGCTTAAACAAAATAAACATAATGGTAAATATTGAAATAAGGAAAAGAAGCGTAGGTGCATATGAAATTCTTACGAGTTTTGCCATTCCGTTGATAAGGTTAGGAAAAATTGCCGAAATAAGCACGGCAAGAGATATTAAAAACCACGAAATGGAAGATGCTTCATTTAATTTTTGGCGTATAAGCATATTAATTACCACGCTGAAAACCAGAACACCTATAATGATGTTGAAAATACGCAAAAAGATATCCATAGGAATGCCGACAGCATCCGGGTTAGCAAACACAAAAATCACCGTACCCTTTCTTTTGGGGATTTGATAAAATATCACAAAAGGCATTTACATGCAAAGAAATCTTTTTTTACATATAGTCCAAGATACATTCCCCTTTTGCAATAGTTAAAACGTTCTGTGTTAATTGCTTTTAATAAATCTGAAATTTTTCTGTATTTCATCAAATTCATTATTAATAGAATAAAAAATGTCTACAAGATCGGGATCAAAGGATTTGCCTTTTTCTTCAAGCATTATGCGCGTTGCTTTTTCATGTGTAAGCTCTTTTTTGTATGCGCGGCTTGCTAGCAAAGCGTCATATACATCGGCTATAGCCATTATTCTTCCTGACAGCGGAATTTGCACGCCCTCCAAATTATTGGGATATCCCGTTCCGTCCCATTTTTCATGATGTGTAAAAACAAGTTCTAAGGCAACCTCAAGCATATTGTCATGGTAGCCTTCAGCCAAGAGGTTACTGATAATTTTATGACCGTAAATAACATGAAGCTTTGCAAGCTCGTATTCGTTGTAAGTAAATTTTGTTGGCTTGTGCAAAAGCGTATCGGATATTGCTATTTTGCCAACATCGTGAAGAGGCGCGGTTGCGATAATATTAGCTGCATAGGTTTTGTCTATTGCGTATCCGACATCAAACATTTTGTTTATAAGCACCTCGGTATAAAGCTTTGTGCGTTTAACATGTCCCGCAGTGTTACTGTCACGGAATTCGGTAATTAAAATAAGCGAATTAAGCATTGCATCCTGTTTTTTTGCAATTTCGTCATCCTTGCCGCGTAAATCACGTGCCAACTTATTGTAGTCACTGTTGTTACTGAAATGATATTTGATTTTTTCAATCAAAAGCTCAATCGACAAATTATTTGGAACACACTCTGCAATACCTTTTGTGTAAAGCCACTCAAGCTTATCATTATCAAACTCGTTAAAGCAGTCAATAAGAAATATTATTTTTGTATTTCTTTTGGTAAGAGAATCAAGATTTTCCACCAAATTATACGAATTGCGTTCACGCTGAGAAAGAGCGCAAATGAACATATCAAGAGAATATTTTTTTATAATCAACTGCGCCTCAGAGCAATCCGAAGCAATCATCACCTGATAATCCTCGCTCAACAACGAATAAAGCGATTTCAGCACTGTAAAATCATCATGAACTATAAGTATACTCTTTTTTGCCATTTAGTTTGTCCCGCCCTTCCGCGAGTTGCAAATGAGCTTAAAGTCCCGTTTCATAACAGCTTCTAAAAAACTTAATTTTTGCTTCAGTCATTGACTATTCAGTGTCAGCATCTAAATTTTTTTGAAAAAAATTTTCAAATTCCTCTGTGTCACTGTTTAAATCAGAAATTAAATCTTCAATATGTGTAATTGAACGCTGAAACTGATTATGGACCTTTTTAATCGACTCGTTTATACGGCGTATCTGACTTTGAGTGTCCTCATAAGCATCTTTGCATTCCTCGGTTGTTTTTTGCGCCTCGCGCTTTGCCTCCTGAATAATTTGCCCGGCGTACTCAATTGCGTCAGCTTCAAGATTGCTGTATGTGCGCGGCCCTGACAAACGCTGTACATCTTCATGAACAAATAATGGAGAAGAATCAGGCTGCGACGGCGGAGACATTTGTGCGCTGATTGCCTCAGCATACAGTACTTTTAACGAATTAAGCTCATTTGCGATAATTAAATACTCGGCTTTTAACGCTCCGTACTCATCAACACCTGCAGGCACCTCAATAGAATTCGCGGCAATTTCGGCGTCCTTTGATGCAAGCTCGGCACTAAGCTTCTCAATTGTTTCTTTTGCCTGTGAAACCTCTAGTGCAAGAGCTTCACTGTC
>JGI994J12354_10005970_pt1 | contig 10306 bp, 9 predicted proteins | sample IntmicLarv3ML3BL_FD_12354 | JGI IMG/M metagenome (IMG submission 12354)
GTTTGATTGGTTTGTGGTGATTCAATTATACCAAAAAAACAAGGACTTTGCTTTCGCTTTGTCCTTGTTTTTTATCTTCGGGCTTCTCTATTTTGATACAGCCCCATGTTTTGCAATTTATGCCAAAAACTATTGCACTAAAATTATCAATATGATATACTTTTCGTTGGTTTTTAATACACACAAAATCTGATTTATAAAGGTGTTGACCCATTGTGGGAAGTCTTTGTAAAAGTGAGGATTTTGGAGGTGGCAAAAGCAAAAAATGGCAAAACAGTAATATGCTTGAGCTAAACAAAACAAAATTTAGGAGGATTTAAAAATGGCAGTAATTTCAATGAAACAGTTGTTGGAGGCAGGTGTACACTTTGGACACCAAACAAGAAGATGGAACCCTAAAATGGCGGAGTACATTTTCACAGAGAGAAATGGTATATATATCATAGACCTTCAGAAGACTGTAAAAAAGATGGACGAAGCTTACTATTTCATTAAGGAAGTTGCGGCGAGCGGAAAAGGGATTTTGTTCGTAGGAACAAAGAAACAGGCTCAAGAGTCTATGGCAGAAGAAGCTATAAGATCAGAGCAGTATTTTGTAAATTCAAGATGGCTTGGAGGAATGCTTACAAACTTCAAAACTATCCAAAAGAGAATTGCAAGATTAAAGCAAATTGAGAAGATGGAAGAAGAAGGCGTATTTGAAGTTCTTCCTAAGAAAGAAGTTATCAAATTAAAAGCTGAAATGGAAAAGCTTGAAAAGAACCTTGGTGGAATTAAGTCAATGACTGAGATTCCAGGTGCAATGTTTATAGTTGACCCAAGAAAAGAAAAGAATGCTATATTGGAAGCTAAAAGATTAGGTATTCCTGTAGTTGCAATAGTAGATACAAACTGTGATCCTGATGAAGTGGATTATGTTATACCCGGTAATGACGATGCTATCAGAGCAGTTAAGTTAATAGCAGCAAAGATTGCTGATGCTATTATTGAGGCAAATCAGGGAGAATCCTATGCGGCGCCTGTTTCTGATGAAGTTGAATCAGTGGAAACGACTGAAGAAACTGTTGTTGAAACTGTTGCAGAGGCAACAGCTGAGACAGTAGAAACAGCTACAGAAGCTTAAGATTCAAACCTCAGAATATGAGGAAGCATTTTTCAAAATATAAATTGGGAGGAAAAGTAAAATGGATATTACAGCTAGTATGGTAAAAGAATTACGTGACATGACCGCTTGTGGAATGATGGAGTGTAAAAAGGCTCTTATGGAGACTGATGGAAATATAGATGCTGCAGTTGATTTCTTAAGAGAAAGAGGACTTGCAAAAGCAGAGAAGAAAGCTGGAAGAATTGCGGCAGAAGGTATTGTTGCAACATATACTCACACAGACGGTTCTTATATAATGGCTGAAATCAATGCTGAGACAGACTTTGCGGCAAAGAGTGATGTATTTAAAGAATTTGTAAATAGTGTTTTACTTCAAATTGCAACAAATAAACCTGCTGACATTGAGGCATTGCTTGCTGAAAAATGTATTAATGATCCAAGTATGGACATGAATGAATATGTTAAGCAGGGAATAGCAAAACTTGGTGAAAATATGGCAGTGAGACGTTTTGTCATCATTGAGAAATCTGCAAATGCTTTAGTTGAATCATATATTCATGCAGGTGGAAAGATTGGTGTTTTAGTTGAACTTGATTGTTCAGTAAACAGTGATACAGTTAAACAAGCGGCTAAAAATGTTGCAATGCAGGTTGCGGCGGCAAGCCCTAAATTCCTTGATAGAAGCGAAATTTCGGCTGAATTTATTGCCAAGGAAAGAGAAATAAATAGAGCAGCAGCTATTGCAGAGGGTAAACCTGAGAAGATAGTTGACAAAATGGTTGATGGACGTATTGAAAAATACATCAAAGAAATTTGTCTTGTTGACCAAGCTTACATCATTGAACCTGATATCAATGTAACTCAGTATTTGACGGCTGTTGCCAAAGAGGTTGGAGCTCCTATTTCAATTAAGAAGTTTGCAAGATTTGAAAAGGGTGAAGGCATTGAGAAAAAAGAAGAAAATTTTGCAGAAGAAGTTGCAAAACAAATCAAGTAATTTATGAATTATCAAAAGGGAACTTAATTATAAGTTCCCTTTGTTGTATACAAAAATTAAAATTATAAAAGGAGAATCATGTTATGCCTGAATTGACAAATGGTGCAAAGTACAAAAGAGTGCTTATTAAGCTGAGTGGTGAGGCTTTAGCCGGAAGTGCAAGAACCGGAATTGATGGGGCAACAATTGACAGTGTATGTGCGAAAATCAAAGAAGTTTTTGAAATGGGTGTGGAGGTATCTATTGTTGTCGGCGGCGGAAATTTTTGGCGCGGAAGATCGGGTGTAAATATGGACAGATCTACAGCTGATCATATGGGAATGCTTGCAACTGTAATTAATTCCTTAGGTCTGCAAGATTCTCTTGAAAGACAGGGTGTACCTACAAGAGTTCAGTCAGCAATAGAGATGAGACAGATTGCTGAGCCCTATATTAAGAGAAAAGCGGCAAGACATCTTGAAAAGGGAAGAATTGTTATATTTGCCTGCGGAACAGGAAATCCATTTTTCTCAACTGATACAACAGCGGCGCTTAGAGCGGCTGAGATTGGTGCTGAGATAATATTGCTTGCAAAAAATGTTGATGGTGTATATGATTCCGACCCAAATAAAAATCCAGAGGCTGTTAAGTTTGATGAACTCAGCTACTTTGATATCCTTAATAAGGAGCTTGGAGTAATGGATTCCACAGCGACATCACTTTGTAAAGATAATAACATTCCGATACTCGTTTTTGGAGTAGCGGATCCTGAAAATATAGTAAGAGGAATAAAGGGTGAAAAAATCGGTACTATTGTTAGATAGAGCAAAATATGTTAAAATAAAGTAAGTTTAACAATGTTTTTCAAATAAACAATTAGGAGGATTAAGTATGGATAAAACAGCATTTAAATCATATTCTGAGAAAATGGCAAAGACCTTATCTGTTTTAAATGACGAACTTGCAACAATGCGTGCGGGAAGAGCCAATCCTGCCATTTTAAATAAGCTTACAATTGATTATTATGGAGTTGCTACCCCTGTGACACAGGTGGGCAGTGTTTCTGTTCCGGAGGCGAGAACAATACTCTTTCAGGCGTGGGACGCAGGATCTCTTAAAGAGGTTGAGAAAGCTATTTTAAAATCTGATATAGGAATTACTCCAAACAATGACGGAAGAGCATTAAGGCTTACATTTCCGCCGCTTACAGAGGAGAGAAGAAAAGAACTTACCAAGACTGTGAGAAAATACGGAGAAGAAGCGAAGATTGCAATCAGAGCGGTAAGACGTGATGCAATAGACCATTTTAAGTCACTAAAGAAGGATAGTACAATAACAGAGGATGACTTAAAGGATGCAGAAAAGGAACTTCAAAATATAACAGATAAAAATATTGCTGAAGTAGACAAAGCAGTGGCTGAAAAAGAAAAAGAAATTATGGAGATTTAATTCATAGTGTTTAAAAGAAAAAGTAAACAGCAAACTGAACAGTTAGGCTGTGAAAATGAGATTGATTTAAGCAAAGTGCCCACTCATATTGCCATTATACCTGATGGTAATCGAAGGTGGGCAAAGTTGCATAATATGCCTAAGGAACTTGGGCACAAAGAGGGCGCATATGCATTTAAAAAGATAGTTAAAGAAGCATATAGATATGGGATAAAATATATAACATTTTATGCTTTTTCAACTGAAAATTGGAGCAGGGAAGACAAAGAGGTCAAGGCGCTTATGTCACTTATGCTTAATTTCTTGAAAAATGCGGAGCGTGAAATTGCCGGCGATGATGTTGTAATTAAGGTTATCGGCGACAAGAGTGTTTTATCCGAGGAACTTCAAAGGGAGATTGACCGCGTAGAGAAGCTCACATCCGTAAATGGAGGCATTATTCTCTATTTGGCAATAAACTATGGAGGGCGCAAGGAGATAATTGAGGCTGTTAAGAAAACAGCGGAGTGTGTGTTAAATAAAAATATAGACATTGATGATATTAATGAAGAATTCTTGGCATCAAAGATGTATTCGAACTGTCCTGACCCTGATTTGCTAATAAGAACCAGTAAAGAGGCGCGTATCAGTAATTTTCTTTTATATCAAATGGCATATACAGAATTTTATTTTACTGATGTATTATGGCCTGATTTCAATGAGAGTGAATTGAAGAAAGCGCTTTTTAGTTATCAGGAACGACAGAGAAGATTCGGAGGAGTTTAAGCAATGTTAAAGAGAACAATTACAGGTTTGTTAATGGTGGCAATGCTTATGCTCATCTTGTTCTTGGGTGAAATTGTGTTTGGAGTTGTAATTGCCGTTTTTGCAGTTATAGCAATAAATGAGCTTTATAAGACAACTGAAAAGGGTCATAAACCTATAAAGTGGATTTCGTTTTTGTTTGCAATTCCTATTATTTTCTATATGTTTAATACTGAAACTGATATTTCACAGATTACTCTCTATGCGATTGCAGTAATTGTATTTATGATTTGTATTATGAAACCAAAGAAATATTCGCTAATTGATGGTGTTATAACAGTTTGTGCGGGTATGATTGTATTTAATATGTTCTATTTTCTTGAAAAAATATATAAAATAGGTGCTGACAGGATGGAGAGTGCTTATTTGATTTTGTTCTGTTTGATAGGTGCATTTATTACAGATACTTTTGCCTATTTTGTGGGTGTTACAATAGGTAAACATAAGTTGTGTCCGACTATAAGCCCCAAAAAATCTGTTGAGGGAAGTATAGGTGGTACATTGGGAGTTATAATAATAATGACGCTTTACGGACATTTCGTTTTGAGCGGAAGAGTTGAGGTGTTTGCAGGTGTTCCATTTTATATTTATGCAATACTTGGGTTAATCTGCGGGATAGTATCACAGATTGGAGATTTGTTTGCGTCAATGATAAAACGTCACTATGATGTTAAAGATTACGGAAATATTTTTCCGGGTCACGGAGGGGTGCTAGATAGATTTGACAGTCTTGTGTTTGTTGCACCTATGGTATATTTCTTTATAAACATGATTTTGTAAGACAGACTGAAAATTTGAGCTTTGGAGAATTATATGAGTAACCAGAAAAAAATAACTGTTTTGGGTTCTACAGGTTCTATAGGAGTACAGACTCTTGATGTTGCAAGAGAACTTGGTGCTGATATAATAGCGCTTACCGCAAATCGGGATGTTGAAAAAATATATAGTCAGATTGCTGAGTTCAGACCACTTGTATGTGCAATGAATGATGAACAGGCGGCACTAGAGCTTTCAGGAAAACTTAAGAGAAATAATATAAAGTGTGAAGTTTTGAGTGGTGAAGAGGGTGTTGCCAATTGCGCTGAAATGAGCGGCGCAGATACCTGTGTTGCCGCGATTGTAGGTATTGCAGGACTTGCACCTGTTGTAAAGGCAATTAACAGCGGAAAAAATATTGCGCTGGCTAATAAGGAAACTCTGGTTACAGCGGGAGAATATATTAATGCGATTGCATTAGAAAATAATGTTTCCATCTTTCCGATTGACAGTGAACATTCAGCTATTTTTCAATGTTTGGAAGGGAATAATATTTCAGATGTTGAGAAGATTATAATTACAGCATCAGGTGGTCCGTTTAGAGGACTCAAGTCAGATGAACTGAAAAATGTTATGGCTAAGGATGCGCTTAAACATCCAACTTGGAATATGGGAGCGAAGATAACCATTGATTCTGCAACTCTTATGAATAAAGGATTAGAGGTTATAGAGGCTTCATGGCTGTTTAATATGCCAGTTAACAGAATAAAGCCAGTAGTTCATCCGCAGAGTATAATACATTCCATGGTAGAATATAAAGATGGGTCAGTTATGGCGCAGATGGGAACTCCTGATATGAGATTGCCAATTTCACTGTCTTTAACATGGCCAAGAAGAGTGAAAAATAATTTTTCAAAACTTGATCTTATAAAATGCAGTGCACTTACTTTTGAAGAACCAGATATGGAGACATTTAGATGTCTTGCACTTGCATATGAGGCAATGAAAGCAGGTGGTACAATGCCTGCGGCAATGAATGGTGCGAATGAGATTTGTGTTGAATTTTTCTTAAACGGGCAGATAAAATTCCTTGAAATTGCAGAGCTTATTGAAGCGGCAATGGAAAATCATGTAGCGTTTAATGCAGGAATAAAGGATATAAATGATGTTAAAGAGGCGGATGCCAAGGCACGTCATTTTATCAAAAACAGAGTTGGAGGGGTTTAGATGGAAACTGTTGGAAGTATTTTATTGACTATTTTATTGCTTAGTATATTGGTTCTCGTTCATGAATTCGGGCATTTTATTGCGGCAAAGGCTATGGGAATTAAGGTTATAGAGTTCGCGCTTTTTATGGGACCTAAGATTTTTTCTTTTAAAAAGGGTGAAACACTCTATTCGATAAGGTGTATTCCGCTCGGTGGATTTTGTTCTATGGAGGGTGAAGAGGTTTCCTCAGATGATTCACGGGCATATTCAAATAAACCGTGGTATAAGAAGGCTCTTGTTTTGATTGCTGGACCGTTTATGAACCTTTTGCTTGCGTTTATATTCACGATTGTTTTGTTTTTGAGTTTTGGGCATCAGTCTCTTGCAGTGGCAGAGGTGATTCCGGGGTCTTCCGCGGCGCAGGCGGGAGTAAGTGAAGGAGATAGAATAGTAAATATAAATGGTATGGGAGTTTCTAGTGCATTGGAACTTGGCACTTATGAAGAAATGTATAAAAAGGATAAAGAAGATAATAATGGGGAATATATCTATACAATCCGAAAAGCAAATGGTGAAAAAGTGGAAGTTTCGTCATCAAGTTTAAGTGGATTGGGAGTGAGAACGGCAAATTTTTCAAAGAATCAGGAAAAATCCTCGGGAGTATATATATATGAGGTTGAAGAGGACGGTTTGGCGTCTGAGGCACAGCTTGGACCTGATGATAAAATTGCCGCTATAAATGGGAACGAAGTAAAGAGTATTACAAGTTATTATTATTACAGGGATACAGCAGGATATCCTAGGACAATAACTTTTGAGAAGCAAGATGGCAGTAAGGTTGATGTAGTTATTGAGAATGAGGAAATTAATGCTGGTGTTAATATGTACAGTATTAATAATGATATACCTCAGGGGTTTGGAACGATTATGGGTGAGGCAGTTGAGTTTAATTTTTCACTCATTAAGGTGACTGTTAAGTCGATTGTATGGCTTGTTACCGGAACTGCTAAGGCAGAGGATGTTACAGGTCCGGTAGGTATGGTGTCAATAGTGAGTGATACAGTTTCTAGTGCACCGAGTTTTAGAACGGGATTGTACAGTTTTATGTTTCTTGCAGTGCTGATAAGTGTAAATTTAGGTGTGTTTAATATATTGCCTTTCCCCGCACTGGATGGAGGCAGGTTAATATTTGCATTGATAGAGGGTATACGAGGGAAAAAGATTAAACCAGAACATGAAGGATTGGTTTCTCTTGTAGGTTTTGTGATTTTGATTGGACTTTCTATATTGGTATTTGTAGGGGATATTATAAAACTTTTTAAATAGGATTTTGAAAAATTTATAGAGTTTGAGAGTTTGACACTCACAGTTGGGGTATGCTAGAATTAATTTAAAGTAAATAATCTTCATGGTGCTGACGGATAATTGTGAATCAACACAAATGTATTGTGAAGTTATATAAGCCGACCGTCTGGGCAACTCTAGTGTTATGGGGTTGCCTTTTTTGTCAAACTTTAACGAATAGATTTAATCGAATTGGTAAATGGGCAAATAGTAAAGGGGTGAATTAATATGAAATTCAAACAATGGAATGGCTTTAAAAATGGAATTTGGCAGGAAAATATAAGTGTCAGTGATTTTATTAGATTAAATTATACACAATATACAGGGGAATCGTCTTTCTTGGAAGGACCGACAAAACGTACAGAACATCTCATGGATAAGTTGAAATTGCTTATGGAAGAGGAGAGTAAAAGGGATGGAGTACTTGATGTTGATGCTAAAACTGTATCATCTCTTACAGCATATGCCCCCGGATATCTTGATAAGGAAAATGAAATTATTGTAGGACTTCAGACTGACGCGCCGCTTAAGAGAGGTGTTCATCCATTTGGAGGAATTCGTATGGTAAGAGCTGCATGTGAGGCTTATGGGCATAAGCTGAGTGAGGAGATAGAGGAGCGTTTTAAGTATAGAACAACTCATAATGATGGTGTTTTTCGTGTTTATACAGATGAGATGAAGGCAGTTCGCCATATGGGAATAATAACTGGACTTCCGGATGCCTATGGCAGAGGGAGAATAATAGGTGATTACAGGCGTGTGGCATTATATGGTACTGAAATTCTCATAAGAGAGAAAGAAAAGGATAAAGAGGAAGCTGGAAAACAGCTTATGGATGTTGATAACATTCGTCTTATTGAAGAGCTGTATAGGCAAATAGACTTTTTAGGTGAATTGAATGAAATGGCTGATGGGTATGGTTGTGATATAAGAAAACCAGCAAACAATGCAATGGAAGCGGTTCAATGGACCTATTTTGCGTATCTTGCGGCACTTAAGGAGCAGAATGGTGCGGCAATGTCGCTTGGGAGGGTAAGTACCTTTTTTGATATATATATAGAGCGTGATTTGAAAAATGGTGTTCTCATTGAGGAGTCTGCTCAGGAACTTATTGACGATTTTGTAATGAAGCTTCGTATGGCGAGGATTTTAAGAACCCCTGACTATAATGAATTGTTTGGCGGTGATCCAATGTGGATAACAGAGAGCATTGGGGGAGTGTCAAAGACGGGGCATTCACTGGTGACAAAGAGTTCGTTTAGAATATTGAATACTCTATATAATTTGGGTTCTTCGGCAGAACCCAATCTTACAGTGCTCTGGTCGGAAAAGCTTCCTAAACCATTTAAAGCTTTTTGTGCAAAGGTGTCTATAGATACAGATTCAATTCAATATGAAAATGATGATTTAATGAGACCAGAATATGGTGATGACTATGCTATAGCTTGCTGTGTGTCGGCTATGAAGATAGGAGAGCAGATGCAATTCTTTGGTGCTCGCTGTAATATGCCGAAGATTATGCTTCTTGCACTTAATGGTGGGTATGACAATATAAGCAATAGACCTGTAGGTCCGCAGGAAGAGCCAATCGGAACTGATAAGGATGGGTATCTGGAGTTTGATAAGGTGCTTGACCGCCTATATCGTTATGGAGAATGGCTGTGCAATCTCTATGTAAATACTATGAATGTTATACATTATATGCATGATAAGTATGCCTATGAGAAAATACAGCTTGCTCTGCATGATACGCACATAGAAAGACTTATGGCATTTGGTATTGCAGGACTTTCTGTAATTGCAGATTCGCTTAGTGCAATAAAGTATGCAAAGGTGAGACCAATAAAGGATTCAAATGGATATATAACCGATTTCGTAACTGAGGGTGATTTCCCTAAATTCGGAAATGATGATGACAGAGTTGATGATATTGCAATAAAAATTTTAAGTCTTATGTCAGAGCAGTTAAAGAAGACACCAACCTACAGGAATGCATGTCACACCCTTTCTGTGCTTACAATTACGTCTAATGTAGTTTATGGTAAGAAAACAGGTGCGACGCCGGATGGAAGAAAGAGCGGAGAGGCGTTTGCTCCAGGTGCAAATCCTATGCATAACAGAGAGAAAAATGGAGTGTTAGCTTCTTTGAACTCTGTTGCAAAGCTTCCATATGAATGTTGTCTTGATGGAATATCCAATACATTTTCTGTGGTTCCGGAAGCGCTGGGAAAGACAGAAAGTGAAAAGACAGAGAATCTTGTCAACATTCTAGAGGGGTATTTTTCAAATAAGGCACATCATCTGAATGTAAATGTTTTGAATAAGGAGAAATTAATGGAGGCATATGAGAATCCGGAAATGTATCCTAATTTAACGATAAGGGTTTCTGGATATGCAGTAAACTTCCATAAGCTTTCAAAGGAACAGCAGAGAGAGGTTATAAGCCGAACCTTCCACAGTGTGTTATGACAGGTAGGATACACTCGGTTCAGACCATGGGAACTCTTGATGGACCAGGGGTGCGCTTGGTTATATTTATGCAGGGGTGTCCGCTGCGGTGTGCCTACTGCCATAATCCAGATACATGGGAGTTGTCAGGTGGGCTTGAGATTGATTTGGATTCTTTGAAAAATAAAATTTTACGTTATCGTAATTATTTTGGT
>JGI994J12354_10005971_pt1 | contig 10306 bp, 8 predicted proteins | sample IntmicLarv3ML3BL_FD_12354 | JGI IMG/M metagenome (IMG submission 12354)
ATGGTGATTTTAGCGCCCATATTCCAGTTCGGGTGCTTGAGCGCCTGATCTTTGGTGACACGTTCCAGTTCTTTTTTTGATTTTGTAAAAAATGGTCCGCCGGAAGCTGTCAATAATAGTTTTTCAACCGGATTGTGAAGTTCTCCGTTAAGACATTGAAAGATTGCCGAATGTTCTGAATCGACAGGTATGATAGGCGTTTCGTTTTCATATGCCAGTCGGGTAATCAGTTCGCCTGCTACGACCAATGTCTCTTTGTTTGCCAGGGCGATGGCTTTTTGGGCTTTGATCGCTTCGATCGTCGGACGAAGTCCGGCATAGCCGACCAAAGCAGTCAGTACAATGTCGATCGGGCCGGCGGTGACGACTTGCGCGATGGCATCAGCGCCAGCCCACACTTTGATGGGCAGGTCTTCGAGTGCCTCTTTTACTTCCGGATATTTTTTTTCGTTGGCTATCACGACCGTATCAGGCAAAAAACGATGTGCCTGCTCGATCAGCAATTCGGCATTATCATTGGCCGTCAGGGCATACACCTCGAATAGCTCGCTTTGTTCGCTCACTACTTCTAATGCCTGTGTCCCGATTGAACCTGTGGAACCTATGATTGCCAACTGTCTTGCCATAAATTAAATAACTTATAGACAGGATTGAAACCTGCCTCTGCAATTTTAAAATGCGATATATTCCTCGGGGTTGACCGGCACGCCTTTGTGCCATAGCTCAAAATGAAGATGCAATCCGGTCGACAGTTTGCCTGTATTCCCAACGATGGCAATCGCCTCCCCAGCTACGACCCGATCGCTGACATCCTTTAAGAGTATATCATTATGTTTATAAATGGAGATGAAATCATTTTTATGTTGGAGGGTAATAACATTTCCATAGTTGGGGTCAAATCCTGTAAAGATGACTGTCCCATCTAAGACGGCAGCCACATTTTCTTTCGGTACAGCGGTCAGGTCAATTCCAAAGTGTAATTTATCACTGTTGAATGTGGCAGAAATGATCCCATTAATGGGTTTATAAAAAAATATTTCGGTCTGTAAAGGATTGGGATTCAGTGCTGTCAAGTTATACTTTTCGTCTTCTTCAAATTGTTTGATAAAAGATAACTCATATTCACCGCGAGCTATTTCGTAATCAGCGGTAAGATTGGTTGTAGTATTTTCGTATTCAATAGAATCTATATTAATATTGCCGGACAATATATCCATCAGATTTTCAAGGTAAAGCGACTGGATAAGAATTTTTTCTTCCAAAGAGTCGGCTCTGAGCGCATTTTGAAGAATATCTTTTCGGATTTCCACATCTAAGTATCCGGGTAGATAGTTGCGTATCGGTGTAAGGATAATTATGACGGAAGTAATCGTTATCATCACTCCAGCAAAAAGACAAATAGACAGAAAGACCGAAAGCTGGGACAATCGGAATGACCACACCTCTTCAAGCATAGATTCGTTGAAAAACGATAGCTTGTACTTAAATCGGATACGTTTCCAGAATGATTTATTTCGCTGTTTCATTTGTAGTGTTGTATAATTCTAAAAATCCGTCAGGTAATAAAGCGGTCATCGTTTGTTGGTGATGTTGTATCGAGGATATAAGCGACAGGGGAATCAGTATTTCATCGTTTTGGCGAGAAACTTTTAGCAGGATGTTTGGGGTGCTGTCGTCTATATCAACCACCTCCCCTATCACGTCAGCATGGTCGCCGACGATGGTATATCCTGTCAACGCGTGTCGATGTGATGGGTGTTCTTCATGTAACGAGTACAGATTTGATGGGATAAAGGCCTGTTTACCTGATAAAAACTTTACTTTATCTTCGGAATCCAAATTTTCAAGTTTTACGAGAATGTTTGAGGCGCTTTTTTGCCGGAATGATTCAACGAAGAAAGGCACATAGATTTCGTCTATGTTACATACGACAAAGAGGTCACCTGCCACGCCGGATAATTCATAGTCCGTGATGATTGATATTTCGCCTTTTACTCCGTGCGGCTTGGCAAATACGCCTATCTGATGTAAGTCGTCTCCTTTTATCATGTTAATCTATCCGTGTAATAGAGGCTCCAAGTTCGTTTAGTCGTTGGTCGATTTGCCGGTACCCTCTGTCAATTTGATTGATATTATCAATTTTGCTAACTCCATTCGCACTCATGGCGGCAATCAGGAGAGCTATGCCGGCGCGTATATCTGGAGAAACCATATTGGCGCATCGTAGTTGTTGACGTTTTCCATGTCCGATAACGGTGGCGCGGTGCGGGTCGCATAAAATGATTTGCGCACCCATATCCATGAGTTTGTCTACGAAAAACAGGCGACTCTCGAACATTTTCTGATGGATAAGTATGCTGCCAACCGCTTGTGTAGCAATCACGAGCATGACGCTGAGCAGGTCGGGTGTCAATCCCGGCCACGGGGCGTCGGCTATAGTCAGGATCGAACCATCCATGTACGTTTCAATCTCATATTTTTCCTGTGCCGGAATAAAAATATCATCATCGCGCTTTTCAAGCTGGATACCTAAGCGGCGGAATGTATCGGGGATGATGCCGAGTCTATCATAGCAAGTGTGCTTGATCGTAATTTCGGAACCTGTCATCGCAGCCATGCCAATGAAACTGCCTATCTCAATCATATCCGGAAGCGTCGTATGGGTGGTACCATGCAACGACTGTACACCTTGGATGGTAAGCATATTAGAGCCTATTCCAGAAATTTTTGCGCCCATGTTGTTCAACATTGTGGATAGTTGCTGGACATAAGGCTCGCAGGCTGCATTGTAAATGGTTGTTGTACCTTCGGCCATCACCGAAGCCATGATGATATTGGCTGTGCCGGTCACCGAGGCCTCGTCGAGAAGCATGTATTCACCTTTCAGTCGGGGTGCTGTGATCTCATAGATACGTTGGATATCGTCGAAATGGAGTTTAGCGCCTAATTTCTGAAACCCAACCAGATGTGTATCAAGTCGGCGACGACCTATCTTATCGCCTCCTATCTGTGGGAGTATGGCTTTCCCGAAACGGCCGAGTAGTGCTCCAACCATAAGGACGGAGCCGCGAAGTGAGGATGCTTTTCGGGCATATTCTTCCGAATAAATATAATCGAGATTCAAATTATCGGCCTGCAGAGAATAGGCTTCATCGGATAGGCGTTTTACCTTGACACCCATGTGATGCAATAAAAAGATAAGGTTGCGGATGTCGATAATATCAGGAATGTTATATATCTTGACCTCTTCGGAGGTGAGCAACGAGGCGCAGATGACTTGCAGGGCCTCATTTTTAGCGCCTTGCGGGTAAATGTCTCCATGTAGCGAATGACCGCCTTCTATCACAAATGAACTCATTGACCTTTACGTGCGTGATTTTTCTTGTTCTTTTTCGTAACCTGCCGAGGCACTTCAACAACGCTTGATATATCGGCAAACTTTACCATCGATTCATCGCGAATAATCCGGCCTTCCGACAAGTCGGCTAAGTCTTTTAGGATTTTGCGATTATCAACCGAATCTTTATTCCATATGATATACGATTTTTTCATCTGATTGGCAATCAGGCGAATTAACACTTCTTTTTCTTCGCCATCTTCCATTTCGGTGGCTGTAAATATCAAACGTTCAAGTGTTTCGCCATAATGGCGGTAAATCATTACTTTGGTATCATAAGGAACGATAGGTGGCGGTGTGTAAAAATTGTCTTTTTTAATTACCTCGAATGGATAATCCACATCCAGACGAAAATCCGACATGATAGCTAAATGATCCCATAATATATGTTTGAAATCGTGTACATCACGAAGATGAGGGAACATATTTCCCATAATGCTTATGATCGTGTTTGCGCAATGGTTTCGTTCTTCTCTGTCGGTAAGGGTAAGACAAAAGTCTACCATGTTTTGAATGTTACGTCCATACTCCGGTAAAGAGAGACGTTTTACTTTTGTGTTATATTCCATTATTTGTGTTTAATTCAGTAAAACAGCTTTTATTGTTTGTACAAATGTTTCACGCGGCTTTGCGCCCATCATTACTTGCGGGTCGCCTTTCGTCGGTATAAAAAAATAGGTTGGTATGTTATTGATACCGAAAGCCGATGCCAACGCTTTTTCGTTGTCTACATTCACCTTGTAAATCATGATTTTACCTTTGTATTCTTTCGCAAGTTCCTGGAGGATGGGGTCTACTAATCTGCACGGCGGGCACCAATCTGCATAAAAATCAACGATGCAGGGCAGCGTCCCTTCGTATACAAAAGTATCTTTATTTTTCTCATAGTTGTAGACCTTTTCAAGGAAGTCTTTTTTAGTTAGTGAAATAATGCACTCGTCTTCATTCGCTGAATTATTGTTACTATTTTGGGTAAATACACAAGGGACTATCAACAATATCGCAGCCAAAAAGCATGTAATTTTTAAAGTTTTCATCAGATATATATTTATATATGTGGTGACAAAGGTAATACAAGCCGCGCAATATACAAAAAAATCGACTAATTAATTGTCAAACGACAATTAATTAGTATCTTTACATCATGCAAATGAAGGAATCATTAAGGAAATTCATACAGGAGCATCAGGAGGATGATCCCTCAGAATTGTTGTTGCATGCCTCCCGTTATCAGGATGTGGATGTAATAACAGCTGTGAATCAAATTAAAGCACGGCGTCAGATCAAGCGTAAACTGCCATCATGGTATCAGGACGACCGTTTGTTTTTCCCCTCCATACTGGCTGCTGAACAGTGCTCGTCCGAAATAACGGCTTTGTATAAACAACGATTGGTGAATGCTGACGATTGGCTTTGTGATTTGACGGGTGGTCTGGGGGTTGATACCTGTTGTTTTGCACAGAAAGTCGGCCGTGTGGCGTATGTAGAGCAGGAGGGAATGTTGTGCGAGGCGGCGAGTCATAATTTTCATTTGCTTGGTCACGATGCCATTAGGATAATACATGACGATGTACTCGGTTTGCTGGCGAAAAACGACAAACGCATCGTGGGTATCGATGTGTGTTATGTTGATCCTGCACGGCGTGGAGCCGACAATAAGCGGATGTTTGCCATTGAAGATTGCGAACCCGATGTGATGAAAATAATCACTTTGTTACCAAAACCCTGCAAGGTGATTGTCAAGCTTTCTCCGATGTTGGATATTTCGCAGGTTCTGAGTAAAATTCCGGATGTCAGCGAGGTGCATGTTGTTTCTGTAAAAAACGAATGTAAAGAGCTGTTGTTTGTGACAACTGGCAGGTTGTTGAATACGAGTGTTGCGCAACAAACAGATAATCACCCAATTATCCATTGCGCAAATTATACGACGGACGGAACGGAGCAGACTTTTCGTTTTCGATTGTCGGATGAACGTGCTGCGATTGTTGCTATTGCGAAACATACAGGTAACTATTTGTATGAACCAAACGCTTCCATCTTAAAGGCCGGTGCCTATAAATCTGTAGCCAACCAATTTGAAGTAGAGAAACTCCATGTTAGTAGTCATTTATACACATCTGATCGACTGTTATCATCGTTTCCTGGTAGGATATTCGAGATCATGGAAATCATCCCGTTTAGTAGCAGCATCCGTAAAACCTTGTATGAGTCCATACCCAAAGCAAATATTGCCGTCCGAAATTTTCCGCTTTCAGTCGATGTATTACGAAAGCGTACACAAATAACCGATGGCGGAAACATTTATCTATTCGCCACGACCTTATCGGACAATCAAAAAGTGTTGATAAAATGTAAGCGAAGCGTCGTCAAGTGACTGAAATGATGCCGTCGGCGTAATTAACACGTTCGTCGTGGTCCATCAGGAAGCGAACGACTTGTAGGTTTTTATCCTTGTCCAACGGTAGGTTGACGGATAATTCCTGTATATTCTGCGTGGCAGTGTTTTCAAAATATTTGAAAAATGCATCACGAACAGTACTAAATTCCCAGTTTCGCAGCCCCGCTTCCTTCTTTAACATGCAGACATCACATGTCCGGCAATCTTTATCGGATTTCTCTCCGAAATAACGTAATAACATCCGGGTACGACAGATGTTCGGTGTTGTGATATATTCAATTACTTTCTCGATCCTGTGTGAAGACCGTTCCTTGCGTTCGTCGAAGGAGGTGCGCGGAATCTTAACGAAACGAGCTTCCTCACGGTTTCTGCTAAAAGAAACTAATGAATCTTTTTTCTTGGGAATATAACTGATGACCTGTGTTTTCGATAATAAAACAAGGGTGTTGTAAACCACATCTTGTGTCGTATTCGCACGGGTCGCAATGAGCGATTCGTCGATGTAGGTATAATCTGTAAACAGCCCGGTATAGGCACGTAGAATAACCTGTATAATATCGTCCGTCACTTTGTCTTCTTGCATTTTATACAATTCACTACGATTGACGAGGAAGAGTAGGCGTGCGCTATTATCCGGATCTTCCGTATATTCGATATATCCGGCCGATTCGAGTATTTTCAGGGCATAATGGGTTTGGTTCTGCGGAAGTTTGAATGCCATACAAAAATTACGTAAAGAAAAATCGTGCGTCAGAAAAGCACCGAATCCGACGGCTATCTGCAAATAATTGCTCAACGCTTCATAGACACGAAGTATGAATTTTTTTTCCGGATATTCGTCGGTCAGGTGTTTGTTGAGTTTTGATGTCTCGTTGGATGCGCATAACGCGATGGCATATGATTTTTTTTCATCACGTCCGGCTCGTCCCGCTTCCTGAAAATATTCTTCGAGCGAACCCGGCATATCCATATGGATAACGGACCTCACATCTGGTTTGTCGATGCCCATTCCGAACGCATTTGTCGAAACGATGATTCGACATGAGCCGTTTTTCCAGGCATCCTGTCGGAGCGTTTTTTCATCACGGTTCAAACCGGCATGAAAAAAATGCGCCGAAAAACCTGCCTGTTGCAAAGCTTTGGCTATATCTTGCGTGTGTTTGCGGTTTCTCACGTAAACAATGGATGTACCGTCAATTTTGTTTAAGATATGTATCAGTTCATCCATCTTGTTTTCGGTATGCCTGACAACATAAGCTAGATTTTCACGGACAAAACTTTTCTTTAATACATTTTTCTGTCGGAACAGCAGTTTTTGTTGTATGTCGTCGACAACCATCGGCGTGGCGGTAGCCGTAAGGGCTAATACCCCGACATGCGCCGGTAACATTTTCCGGAGTTCGGCTATTCGGAGGTAAGATGGGCGGAAATCGTATCCCCATTGCGAAATACAGTGGCTTTCGTCTACGACTAACAGGCTGACTTTCATTAGTCGAAGTTTCATCTGAAATAATTCTGTATGAAGGCGTTCGGGCGAAATGTAGAGGAATTTGTAGTCGCCAAAAATGCAATTATCGAAATGTTTGGCGATTTCGTCGGACATCATGCCCGAATAAACGGTAGTCGCCTTTATCCCGCGTGTGCGCAGGTTGTCAACCTGATCTTTCATCAACGCAATCAGAGGAGTAACAACAATGCACAACCCTTCCATGGTCATGGCCGGCACCTGAAAAGTAAGGGATTTGCCGCCACCGGTAGGCATCAGACCGAGCGTATCTTTTCCATCAAGAACAGACTGAATAATGTCTCTCTGTAACGGACGAAATGATTTGTATCCCCAATATTCTTCTAATATTTCAAGGAGGTTGTCGCGCAAAATAGTGATTATTAATGATTTCCAATTCGTATTTTTTTACTTCGCACGCAACACGATGCCGACAAGTCAGCCACGCACCCTCGTTTAATCATCGTTTCGCCGCACGTAATTACTTCAACTTCGTTAAAGTGGCACATTAGTTTATTTTTAATATTAAGGAACGTTCGTAATTAAAAAGACGGTCTGATGTCTTTAATCAACAACTGTATGGATGTTTGTCCGTTATATACGTTTTCCTCGATGGTGTAACAGATGTCTATCGGATTACTATCCCTGAGGAATTTTTCGTGTTCGCTCATACCGAATGCGATGGCGTGCACTGGGATTTTAGAGCTATCATCAATCAATTCAAGTTTGAGGTGCATACCATCCCTGCCAACAACACGGCTTGTTCCGAAATCTTTTACATGACGTGAAGCAAACACAGGCTTCTCGTTGTCTGGCCCAAAAGGGTTCATCTTTTTCAAATCATTCATTAGCGACGCATTGATGTCTTTTAATGTGATATGTGCGTCAATGTCAATTTGCGGCGTCATCTGTTCGGGCGTGATTTCATCGGATGCGATTTTCATAAAACGTTCGATAAAGGCCGGCAGGTTATTCTCACGCAGTGACAATCCCACCGCATAGGTATGACCGCCGAAATTTTCCAGTAAATCACGACAATTCTCAATGGCTTTATACATGTCAAACCCTATAATCGAACGAGCGGAGCCTGTAATCAGGTCGGAGCCATTCGTCAAATCGGATCCAGTAACCGGGTCCGGTGATTTTGTAAGTACGACAGCCGGCCTGTAATATTTCTCCGTCAGGCGTGAAGCGACGATGCCGATTACGCCTTTATGCCATTTGGGATCATAAAGGACAATCCCTTTATGGTCTTCGATGTCTATCAGTTTGTCAATGATGTAATTGGCCTCTTCCGTTATCTTTCGATCCATTTCACGCCGCTCGTCGTTGTATTGGTCAATGTTGGCACTTTTTTCGCTGGCGCTTTTTTCGTCCCTGGCAAGCAGGAGTTCGACGGCTTCACGGCCGTTCTTCATGCGCCCCGACGCGTTGATGCGTGGTCCGATCTTGAATACAATGTCGCTAATTGTAAGGTCTTTGCCTGTAAGTCCGGAAGTCTTAATTATACCTTTTAGTCCGATGCTCGGATTGTAGTTAAGTTGCCGTAAGCCGAAGTATGCCAAAATGCGATTTTCGCCTGTCAGCGGGACAATATCGGAAGCGATGCTGATCGCTGTGAGTTCCAGCAAACATTCGAGCGTCGAAAAAGAGATGTCGTTACTCATAGCGAAAGCTTGCATAAACTTAAAACCTACGCCACAAGCTGATAAATGTTCGTAGGGATATTCCGAATCGGGGCGTTTGGGGTCTAAAATGGCCAATGCATCCGGCAAAGTGTCGTCGGGCATGTGGTGGTCACAAATAATAATGTCAATGCCTTTTTCTTTCGCATAATTGACCTGATCAATGGCCTTTATGCTGCAATCAAGTACAATAATCAATTTAAAGCCTTGCTCTACAGCAAAGTCAATACCCTTTATGGATAAACCATATTCTTCGCCGTTGCGATCAGGGATGTAATAGTCCAGCAAGGTAGAGTAGGGACGGAGAAACCGATATACGAGCGCAACGGCCGATGTGCCGTCTACATCATAGTCGCCATATATTAATATCTTCTCATTGTTGCCTAATCCTTTGTTTAGTCGCTTAACCGCTTTGTGCATATCCTGCATCAAAAACGGGTCGTGTAATTCGTTCAGGCTTGGCTTGAAGAATTTCCTTACCCCAATAGCAGAAGTTATCCCACGCTGTATTAAGAGTTTGCAGATTATCGGATTGAGTTTCAACTCGTTCTCTAACATCTCTTGGGTGCGTAGGGCCTCTTCTGTTTGGGTTTTTATGCACCATCTTTTTGTCATTATGTATTGTTTTTATTTTTTTCATCAGTGTAAAATAATTATGAAACCAAACGTGTTTCGTCTAATAAATATTTAATTTTCCAACCCGTAAAGATAAAAATAAAAATTATAACAAACATTGTTTTTAATAGGAAATTTGAATAAATTTTGTTTATTTATAATAATTTAACACATAAAAAGGGTAAAAATACACTTCAATTTAGGGGATAACAGAAGTATGAAGCATCTGTTCAGAAGATTTGATTAAACACGATGGTACGACCAAAGATAAGAATTTGATACGCTATCATTGGGTATTAAACAAACTGTTTAAAAAAAAATACTATCTTTACGCCTCAAAAATTATACATAGACTTAATAAAAAACGTAGTATGGATTCTTCAAAAGTATTTTTTACGAATTTGCGCACATCCCCCCAGGCCAATTTACTGGATAAATTGGAGCGTTTGGTTAAAAAGGCAGGACTTATGGAACTGGATTTTGACAAAAAATTTGTCGCGCTTAAAATTCATTTCGGCGAACCGGGTAATCTGGCTTATATCCGCCCGAATTATGTCGCACGCCTATCCAAAATCCTTTGTAAAGTTGGCGCAAAGCCGTTTTTGACAGATAGCAGTACGTTGTACTCCGGAGGACGGTCGAACGCGATTGATCATATTCAATGTGCGATGGAGAACGGTTTTAATCCGATTTCGGCGCAATGTCCG
>JGI994J12354_10005972_pt1 | contig 10304 bp, 8 predicted proteins | sample IntmicLarv3ML3BL_FD_12354 | JGI IMG/M metagenome (IMG submission 12354)
CCCCCCGCCTATACAGGCGGGGGCTTTCTGATAAGCTTCTGCGGCCTGTCAGGGCGCTTTATTTTGCAACAAAACCAGCCCCAGCGAACGGGCAAAATGTCGAGCGGCAGCGAGGCTCTCCTCCAACGTGTTGCCATGGCTACCCATTTCCACCAGCAGGGAGCCGACCCGATACTGCTGGTTGAAGCGGGATGTGCGCAGCGTTACAGGTCGAGCCAGCGTTGGATAGAGCAGGTTCATTGCGCTTTGCACTTTTCCCGCAAACACCAGATTTTGCACCCAATTGTCGTGCTGCTGACCGCCCTCATCGGTACCCACAATCAGCAGCACCTGCGCCACATCCTCTCCATCCACAACAGTGAGGGGTTTATAGACCGTGCCGTCCTCACCGATGAGCGCATCCCGATGAATATCTAGCACAATTTGAATGGATGGATATTCATTTAAGTACTGCCGAATGGTTTCGGCGCTGCGGGTGTAGCTGCCGTTATAATTGGGATAGTCATGAAGGGTTCGGTCGTGAAGGACGGACACACCCAAACCCTCCAGCACGGTTTTCACCTCCGCACCGATGCGGGTAATATTGTGCTCGTTATCCAAGGTTCGATAGGGGTCCGATGGTTCGTAGGATTGGCCGGAGGTGGGCTGATAGGCCTCGCTTCCGTGGGTGTGAACGATGAGCACCTGCGGTTCGTCTCCGCCGGTGATGGTCACAGGACAGGCCGCCGCCATAATGGAGGGCATATCAACCTTCTTGCTGGTGCGATTGAATAAATATACGCCACCTGCCTGTTCCTGTCCGGCGGAAGGCAGTATTTGACGGGGCACGATGGTTTCCCCTTCGCCGGGAATCACCGGAATCTCCTCCGCCGGATCTTCCGGGTCGAGCTGGTCGGCAGGAAAGCTTTGCAGCGGCGCCTGTTCCAGCGGCGCAGAAGGCGGATTTCCCTCGACAGGCTCGTCCGGCGCAAACGGCAAACCAGTGCGAAGCAAGCTGGACTGGTCAATCACCAGCCGCTGCCAGAAGTTGAAGTCGGCAGTGTGCAGTGCACCCTCCGACGGCAGCCGTCCCAGTGCGGACAGCTCGCTTTGCACCAGGGCGAGCACCAGATTCCGATGCGCACCAAGAGTGGCAGACAGTGCATCGGCAGAGGCGGAGGCGCCGCCGGTGAGCACGACGAGATAGAGCGCAACGACCGCCAGGGACAGGGCGATGCTACGGCGCAAAAACGATTTCCAATTCATAGCTTTTTTCCGTCCTTTTTGGGTTTGCTTTAGTGTATGAATGGTTTTTTCTTTGTAGAACCTGCCCTGGCGAACAGCAATATCTTAATTTCCCCTGTGCATTTTCAGTCTTCGCTCAAATCCGCCACTTGCTTATCAAAAACCAGAAGCTTCTTTCCAAAGGACGAAAAAAGCCGCCCGACTTCGGGCGGCTTTTTTAATTGCAGCAACTTACTTCTTCAGGTTAAAGAAGCTCTTAATGCCGAGATACTCTGCGGCATCTTCCAGCTCTTCTTCGATGCGCAGCAGCTGGTTGTACTTGGCGACACGATCGCTGCGGCTAGGTGCGCCGGTCTTAATTTGACCTGCGTTGAGAGCCACGGCAATGTCGGCAATGGTGGTGTCCTCGGTCTCGCCGGAACGGTGGGACACGATGCAGGTGTAGCCCGCACGGTTTGCCATCTGGATGGCATCAAAGGTCTCGGTGAGGGAGCCAATCTGGTTGACCTTGATGAGAATGGAGTTGGCAACGCCCATTTCAATGCCAGTGGACAGGCGCTTGACGTTGGTGACGAACAGGTCGTCGCCCACAAGCTGTACTTTATCGCCGATGGCTTTGGTGAGCATGACCCAGCCTTCCCAGTCGTCCTCGCCCATGCCGTCTTCAAGAGAAATGATGGGATAGGTGTCAGCGAACTTTTTCCACATGTTGACCATTTGCTGACGGGTCATAACCTTCTTGGCCTTGGGCAGGTGGTAGCAGCCGTCGTCGGCGTTGAACCAGTCGGCCACAGCGGCATCAATGGCAATCTTAAAGTCTTCGCCGGGCTTATAGCCTGCGGCTTCAATGGCTTTCATAATCAGTTTGAGGGCATCTTCGTCCTTTTTCAGGTTGGGGGCGAAACCGCCCTCATCGCCCACGGCAGTGGAGCCGCCTTCGGCCTTGATGACCTTGGCCAGATGGTGGAACACTTCAGCGCTCATGCGCAGAGCCTCTTTCCAGCTGGTTGCGCCCACGGGCATAACCATGAACTCCTGAATGTCAACGTTGTTGGAGGCATGTGCGCCGCCGTTGAGGATGTTCATCATGGGGGTGGGCAGGGTTTTGGCGTTCACGCCGCCCAGATAGCTGTACAAAGGCAGCTCCAGGTAAGCGGCTGCGGCCTTGGCTGCGGCCATGGACACACCCAGAATGGCGTTGGCACCCAAGCGACCCTTGTTCTCGGTGCCGTCGAGCTCAATCATGGCCTTATCAATGGAAACCTGATCAAAGACGTTCATGCCGATGACGGTTTCAGCGATTTCGGTGTTCACGTTGGCGACGGCCTTCTCTACGCCCTTGCCCATATAGCGGCTCTTGTCGCCGTCCCGCAGCTCCACGGCTTCGTGCACGCCGGTGGATGCGCCGGAGGGCACGGCCGCACGGCCGCAGGTACCGTCCTCAAGGATAACCTCGACTTCGACGGTGGGATTGCCCCGGGAATCAATAATCTCTCGTGCCAATACATCTACGATTTCAACAAACTGCTTCATTATTAATCTTCCTTTCTCGACGGGCATGTGCGCCCGCATTCAGCATTGGTTGCGCCTTTTTTCCGTCGGTGGCGGAAAAAGGCAGGAATGGTGAGTACGCTATTTGATAATCAGGGTTGCGCCGTCCATCTCGGTGGGCTTTTCCAGTCCCATCAGGTCAAGCATCGTGGGGGCAATGTCGCTCAGGCGACCGTCCCGCAGCTTAACATCTGCGCCGATGATGACGAAGGGCACCAGATTGGTGGTGTGAGCGGTCATGGGGCTGCCGTCGAACTCCTCCATGCACTCTGCGTTGCCGTGGTCGGCGGTGAGCAAACTTACGCCGCCCATCTTGTTGGTGGCCTCAACCACTCGCTGCACGCAGGCATCCACGGTTTCCACCGCTTTGACCGCTGCGGCAAAATCGCCGGTGTGACCCACCATGTCGCAGTTGGCGAAGTTGAGAATCACCACGTCGAATTTGCCACTCTCAATTTGAGCTACGCAGGCCTCAGCCACCTCGTTGGCGCTCATTTCCGGCTGCAAATCATAGGTTGCCACCTTGGGAGAAGCGATGAGCACCCGCTCTTCGCCGGGAAAAACCGCCTCTGCGCCGCCGTTGAAAAAGAAGGTGACATGGGCATACTTCTCGGTTTCAGCAATGCGCAACTGGGTGTAACCCAAACGGCTGATGTACTGGCCAAAAATGTTGTCCAGCGAACGACGGGGAAAGGCCACAGACACGTTTGGCATGGAGGCGTCATATTCTGTAGTGCAAACGTAATGCACCGGAAAAAATCCCTTTTTCCGCTCAATCTCCGTCAAGCTCGCATCCACAAAGCAGCGGGTGATTTCCCGAGCCCGGTCTGGGCGGAAGTTGAAGAAAATAACCGAATCATTTTCTTCCACCGCGCCATCTCTGGTGCAAATAATCGGCTCCACGAATTCGTCGGTAATGCCCGCTTCGTAGCTGGCCCGTACGGCGGCGGCGGCATCCAGATGAAAACTGCCCTCCCGAAGCACCAGCAGGTCGTAGGCTCGCTGCACCCGCTCCCAGCGGCAGTCTCGATCCATGGCATAGTAGCGCCCGATGACGGAGGCAATTTCACCCACGCCAAGCGCTTTCATCTGCTCGGCGAGCTGCTCCAAATAGCCCTTGCCCGAGGTGGGAGACACGTCCCGCCCGTCCAGAAATGCGTGGACATAAACTCGAGTCAGGCCGTTTTGCTTGGCCATGCGCAGTAGAGCCACCAGATGGGTGATGTGGCTGTGAACGCCGCCGTCAGAGAGCAATCCCCACAGGTGAAGGGCGGAGTCGTGCGCTTTGCAGTTTTCCATGGCCGCAAGATAGGCATCGTTGCGAAAAAAGGAACCGTCTTCAATTGCCACGCTCACACGGGGTAAATCCTGAAAGACCACCCGGCCTGCGCCGATGTTGGTGTGTCCCACTTCCGAATTTCCCATCTGTGCGTCGGGCAGACCCACGTCCAGACCGCTGGCGGAGAGATTGCTCTGAGGGTAAGTAGCAAAAATTCGATCTAAATTGGGCGTTTTGGCGGCAGCCACAGCGTTGCCTTTGCCTGCCGGCCCGTAACCGTAACCGTCCATAATAATCAGGGTTGTCGGTGTTTTCATGTTTTACTCCTTTTTTATCAGGTTCGCATAGCGTTTTTGCCTTATGCCCTGATAACATTGCGCAAACGGAGGCAATTAGTTCTGGTTGGCTGCGTTAATCAGCTGGGTGAACTCTGCCGGTTTGAGGGAAGCGCCGCCAATGAGGCCGCCGTCGATGTCCAGCTCGCCCAACAGCTCGGCTGCATTGTTGCCGTTCATGCTGCCACCGTACTGAATGGTCATGCTGCGGGCCACCCGTGCACCGTGGAGCTCGCGAATCAGGCTGCGAATTTCGCAGCAGACAATGCTCGCTTCTTCGGTGGTGGCGGTTTTGCCCGTGCCGATGGCCCAGATGGGCTCATAAGCGATGATGACCCGACGCAGTTTTTCCGCACTTACACCGTGGATTGCCATTTTCACCTGATAAGCGACCTTCTCCATGGTGACGCCCATTTCCCGCTCTGCCAGGCTCTCGCCCACGCAAACGATGGGGCACAGACCTGCATTGAGGGCGGCGTGGACTTTTTTGTTCACGGCTTCGTCGGTCTCGTTGTAGTATGCCCGGCGCTCCGAATGGCCGATGATGACGAATTTTACGCCCAAATCTGCCAACATTTCGGCGGAAATCTCGCCGGTATATGCGCCGGTGGACTCATGGTGCATGGTCTGTGCGCCCACGGCAATGCGACTGTCCCGAAACAGGCGAACGGCCTGCGCAATGTTCACGGCGGGCACGCAAAGCACCACGTCGCACCATTTTGGTTTGCCCAACAAGGGCTTTAATTCTTCAGCAAATTGCTTCATTTCTGTCACGGTTTTATTCATCTTCCAGTTGCCTGCGATGACTGTTCTGCGATATTTTCGATTCACGTTTTTTCCTCCTAAAATGGGGAGATTTTTTTATCTTCTTTTCCACCGTTCCGGCGAGATGGAATTTTTCTGTGCGATGCAAGGACGATTCGCCCTGCCAAACAAGAAAACAGGGTATGAAGCATTGCCGAATCTGCGCTCTATTTGTCTAAAAGGCAGGCCACGCCCGGCAGCTCAATGCCCTCGAGGAATTCTAGACTTGCGCCGCCGCCGGTGGAAATATGGCTCATTTTGTCAGCAAAGCCCAGTTGCTGTACAGCTGCTGCGCTGTCGCCGCCGCCGATGATGGTGATGGCGGCGCTGTTGGCAGCCAAAGCCTCGGCCACAGCCGTTGTGCCGCCGGCAAAGTTGGGGAACTCAAACACGCCCATGGGGCCGTTCCAAATCACGGTGCCAGCCTCAGCCACGACCTGACGAAACAGTTCCACCGTTTTGGGGCCGATGTCCATACCCATCAAATCCGGCGTTATTTTGCCGCTCTCGACCTCGATGGCCTCAGCTGCGGGAGAGAACTCGGTGGCACAGAGGTTGTCTACTGGAAGCAAGAAACGCACGCCTTTCGCTGCCGCCTTTTCAATCATCTGGCGAGCATAGTCCAGCTTGTCGTCCTCGCAGATGCTGGTGCCGATTTCGCCGCCCATGGCCTTGCTGAATGTATAGGCCATGCCGCCGCCGATGATGACCGCATCTGCCTTTTCCAGCAGGTTGTTGATTACGCCGATTTTGTCAGAAACCTTTGCTCCGCCGAGGATTGCCACCAGCGGACGTTTGGGATTACTGAGCGCTGCGCCCATGATGTCCAGCTCCTTTTGCACCAACAGTCCGGCCACGGCGGGCAGGAATGCGGCCACGCCGGCTGTGGAAGCATGTGCCCGATGCACAGTGCCAAAAGCGTCGGAAACGTACACGTCAGCAAGCTTGGCTAGCTTTTCAGCCAGCACAGAATCGTTCTTTTCCTCGCCCTTTTCAAAGCGGAGGTTTTCCAGCAACAACAGCTGACCCGGCTTGAGCGCCGCAGCCTTGGCATTTGCATCCTCGCCCACCACGTCGGCGGCAAAGAAAACGTCCATGCCCAGCAGCTCAATCAGCCGCTTTTGCACCGGCGCAAGGCTGTACTTGGCATTGACCTCGCCCTTGGGACGACCCAGATGAGAGCAGGCAATCACTGCTGCGCCCTGCTCCAGCAGGTATTTGATGGTGGGCAGAGAAGCCACGATGCGCTGGTCATCGGTGATAACCCCTGTCTCCTTGTCCTGCGGTACGTTGAAGTCGCAGCGCAGCAAAACCTTCTTGCCCTTCACGTCCAAATTGTTTACACTTTTCTTATTGTAATTCACAATCATATCCGTCCTTTCCAGATACATTTTGAACCGCCTTTTTCAAAGCCACCCTATTATATATCGATTTTGTGATTATTTCAACGATAAAATGGCTGAATTAATCGTTTTTTCACATTTTTTATAAATCCGCTTGTTTTTTTCCTCAAAAAGCTACATTTTTGTTGATTTTTTCATAAAAACAGGTATAATTCATACTAGGCTTTCTTCAGACAATTGTTTACCCTGTGACTGCGCTGCCAAATGCGTGCGTAGAATTAATATTTAGTGAGGGAACGTGTTATGTACAAACGAATCGTCGTAAAAATCGGAACTTCTTCCCTCACCCGGGCGGCGGGCCCGAACCTGAAACTCATGGATAAGCTAGCGCAGATTCTCACGGATTTGCGGGGAGCGGGACATGAGCTGGTGCTGGTGTCCTCCGGAGCCATTGCCATTGGCTGTCGCAAGCTGCGGCTGGATGCCCGACCCACGGAAGTGCGGTTTCAGCAGGCGGTGGCCGCCGTGGGGCAGTGCGAGATGATGCATCTCTACGACAAGATGTTTGGTGAGTATTTTCAAAACGTGGGACAGGTGTTGCTCACGGAAGAGGACGTGGCCGACGAGCTGCGGGCCGCTAATCTGGCCGCCACCATGAGTGCGCTCATGGAGCTTGGGGTGATTCCCATCGTGAACGAAAACGACAGCGTGTCCCATGCGGAAATTCAGGCGGAACATACCCGGGTGTTCGGCGACAACGATACTCTTTCTGCTATTGTTGCCCAGCTGTTTGAGGCAGATTTGCTGGTCATTTTGTCCGACATTGACGGCCTCTATGACAAAAATCCCCACGACCATGCGGATGCGACCCTTATCCCGCTGGTGCGGGCGGTGACCCCTGCGCTGCGGGAAGCAGCGGGAGGCAAGTCTGTCTGGGGTACCGGCGGCATGCAAACAAAGCTGGACGCTGCGGAGCGTTGCCTGCAAAACCGCATTGACATGTACATTCTCAACAGTGCAAATCTGGAACAACTTTATCCGGCCGCCGCTGGCGAGCCATTGTGCGGAACGCTATTTTCTGCACAATAGACGAAAGGATTGATACCATTGAAATTAATCGTAACCAAGGACTATGCCGAATTATCCCGCCAGGCCGCCGCCCTTTTGGCTGCACAAGTGGTGCAGAAGCCGAACTGTGTGCTGGGACTGGCCACCGGCTCTTCCCCGCTGGGCATTTATGAAGCACTGATTGCATGGCACAAGGCAGGGCTGCTGGACTTCTCCGCCGTATCTGCCGCAAACTTGGACGAATATGAGGGTCTCTCCGGCGATCATCCTCAGTCCTATGCCTGCTTTATGCGGGAAAACCTGTTTAATCACATCAACATTCGTCCCGAGGCCACCAACATTCCCGGCGCAGACTACGCAGGCTATGATGCGTTGGTGGATTGCCTTGGTGGCATTGATTTACAGCTGTTGGGCATTGGGCACAACGGACACATCGGCTTCAACGAGCCGGGGGAGAGCTTTTCCGTGCTCACCCATCGGGAAGAGCTGACCGAGACGACCATCGCCGCCAACGCCCGCTTCTTCGGGCCCGACGAAGTGCAGCCCACCAGCGCATTCACCATGGGCATCGGCACGATTATGAAGGCCAGACGCATCGTCCTCATCGCCAGCGGCGAGGGGAAAGCGGAAATTGTCAAAGCCATGGTGCAAGGGCCGGTGACGCCGGCGGTGCCTGCGTCGATTTTGCAGTTGCATCCGGATGCCATCATTGTGGTGGATGAAGCGGCCGCAGGATTGCTGGGATAACAGGTTGTTGCATGAGCAACAATTCAATGAAAAAGCCGCCTGCCCGGGCGGTTTTTTTTGCATTTTCGCCAGCCGCTGCACAGCGCCTCACGTTCGTAAAAGGATGCCCAGCGACACAACATGCTGCGCCTCGACCATCCTCCGCAACAGCGCCCCAAAACACACAGAGGCCCTGACAGTCAGGGCAGGCTGACGGTCAGGGCGGAGTCTCTGTGCGAATCACACGATGTTAGAGGGCACTAACAATTATGATTATACACTTCTTTTTGCTTTTGTCAATAGGTTTTTGAAAATATTTTTAAAAACCTGCTTTGCGGCTGTTCTTTCTTCCTTTTCATAAAGGCTCCCGAAGCGGCCTTACCATTGACAAGGCCGCCTACCATACCGTATGCTAAAGGAGACTTTGAGGTGATTTTTTTGAAAACTATTCGTAATATTTTTGCAGTTTTATTGCTCTTTGTATTGCTTTGCGGCTGTCAGAGCGAGCTTGCTGCGCCCTCATCCGCCCCCATGCCGGAGGTGACAGCCAGCTCTGCACCTGCGCCGACGGCGACACCGGAAGCCACCCCCAAGCCCACGCCAGACCCCATTGCCGACCTACTCGCCACCATGAGCGTAGAGGAAAAATGCGGCCAATTGCTTGTGGCAGGCATGGAGGGCTTGACCGCCGGAGCGGATGCCATTTATGCCGTGACCGAAGTGCAAGCGGGCGGCGTCATTCTCTTCCGGCGCAACATTGGCTCTGCCGAGCAGGTGGCGGCGTTGAACCAGTCGCTGGCTTTGATTGCTCCGCTTCCTTTGCTACTTTGCGTGGATGAGGAAGGCGGTCGGGTGAGCCGGATGCCGCCGGACATGAAGGCCTTGCCCGCCATGGGAAAATTGCCAGAAGATGCCGACGTTTTTGCACTGGGCAAGGCATTGGGCCAGGACTTGCAGACGCTAGGCTATAACGTGAACTTTGCGCCGGTGCTGGATGTGTTCTCCAATCCTCGCAACACGGTCATTGGCGACCGTGCTTTCGGCAGCGAGGCGGCGATTGTTACCGAGCGGGCGCTTCGCTTTGCAGAAGGACTCACGGCGACGGGCATTTTGTCTGTGGGCAAACATTTCCCGGGACATGGCGACACGGAGGAGGACTCGCACACGGCTTTGCCGGTGGTGCGCAAAACTCTGGACGAATTGGAAGCCTTGGAGTTCACCCCCTTTCGCGCAGCGGTGGAGGGCGGTATGCCCGCCATGATGGTGGGGCACGTTTTGCTCACCGAAGTGGATGCGGAGTTACCTGCATCCCTGTCCCCTGCGGTGGTCAACGGCCTGCTGCGAACAGAGCTGGGGTTTGACGGGCTGGTGTTCACCGACGACTTGACCATGGGTGCGCTGAAGGCATACAGTATGGGCGAGCGAGCTGTGCTGGCAGTGGAGGCAGGCTGCGATGTGCTGCTGATTTGCCACGGACAGAAAAATCTGAAAGAGGCGCATGCTGCGTTGGTTGCTGCCGTGGTAGAAGGACGCATCAGCGAGAATCGTCTGGACGAAAGCCTTGTGCGAATTTTATCGGTCAAGCTGGGATAATTTGACATTATCACGGCAAATAGAGGAGCGGGTCAAGGCTTTTGCCCAGAAGTTGACATAAAAATTGTTAAATGTTTGTTATTTATTCGTTTTCCAGTTGACGGCGTGACGAAAAAACAGTATGATAAGCAGGAGAATTCCTTGTTGAGACGTGTCGCAGTCTGTCGACGAGCGGCGCTTCGGCTTTCATCGCCCTCTTTGCAGAGGGAGTATATTTAAATAATAAGGTGTGATTTCATCATGGCCATCGGAACCAAAAATGAACTGCTTCACTGCGAAAATTGTGGCGAGGACTACTCGGCCACTTACAAACGCTGCCCGTTTTGCGACGAAGCGGCCGGCACCCGACGCAGAAATACCCGAGGCGGCGGCTACGGCGGC
>JGI994J12354_10005973_pt1 | contig 10303 bp, 9 predicted proteins | sample IntmicLarv3ML3BL_FD_12354 | JGI IMG/M metagenome (IMG submission 12354)
GGCGGCATTGCGTGACGGGCGGATTCTCAGCGCCCCCGAGCCGTTTGTTGCGGTGAAAACCTACGGTGAAAACGCGGTTACGTATGTTGTGCGGCTTTGGTGTATGAGCGCCGACTATTGGGGCATATATTACGCGATGAACGAAAACGTAAGAGAGTGTTTTGTAAAGAACGGTATTGAAATGTCGCAAAAGCATTTGAATGTGAAGATTGTCGGTGATTGATAAACAAAAATTAATGATTGGCAAGTATAAAAAGCGCCCTCTAGGTTTTTCGCAGAAAAGCTTAAAGGGCGGCGCGTCAAGCCGGAATTACGACCTTGATAAACGCCGCCATTCCGGCATAAGAATTCTGCACATAATCATCCGCGCATCCTATAACCCGCGCCCCAGACCGTTTCAATATACTGAGGGTTTTGCGGGTCCTGCTCAATTTTCTCGCGTAAGCGGCGAACGTGTACGACGACTGTTCCAATATCGCCGAGCGCCTCCTGACCCCAGACACGCTCGAACAGTTCTTCCTTACTGAAAACGCGGTTCGGCGATTCGGCGAGGAACAGCAAAATGTCATATTCCTTCCTTTGGAGTGAGCTGCACTTCCGCGCCGTGAACCGTAACACGGCGGTCGTTTTTATCAATAAAAAGGTTGCGAAGCTCAACGGTGAAACGCTCATCAGCCTTGCGTTTACCGGTAAGGCGGTCGTACCGCGAAATGTGCGCACGTACACGCGCAACAAGCTCGCTGGGGGAAAACGGTTTGAGCATATAATCGTCGGCGCCGAGCCCAAGCCCGCGGATTTTGTCTATATCCTCGCTTTTTGCAGAGAGGATTATCACCGGCGCGTCGATTTTTTCACGCAGATGCAAAAGCACGGCAAAGCCGTCCATACCGGGAAGCATAATGTCAAGCACGATGAGGTCGTACAAACCGGAAAGCGCCTCATTAAGCCCCGAAACGCCGTCGCGCCGCAGCTCAACCTCATAGCCGTTCGCGACCAGATAATCACGCTCAAGCGTCGCGATTTCGGGTTCGTCCTCAATTACAAGTACACGGTTCATTGTTTTGCTTCCTTTCCAACGGTTGATAAAAGCGGCATAAGAATACAGACGGTCACGCCGCCGCCGCGCGGTGAACGCATCCACGTTTTGCCGCCGTGCTGTGTGATGATTTGGCGTACGATGGAAAGCCCCAGTCCACTGCCGGTGATAATACTTCGTGAGGCGTCGGCGCGGTAAAAGCTTTTGAATATGTGCGGAAGATCGCCATCGGAAATACCGATGCCGTTGTCGGTTATGGTGAGCAGCGCGTTGCCGTCGGCTTCGACGGCAGCGATTTTAAGCTGCGGCGCAATATCTTCAGGCTTTTTATATTTTACGCTGTTCTCTAACAGGTTTATCATCACGCGCCCAAAGCGTTCGCGGTCAAGCTCGCAGAAAAGATTGTTTTGAATTTCATACTCAAGCTCAAGCCCCGGCACGGTGTCGGCGTACTCCGCCACAATTTCGCGCGTTAACGCGCCGATGTCGGTGCGGCGTTTTTCCAACTGCACTTGTGCCGTTTCGAGCTTGGACAGCAGAGTTAAATCGTTTGTCAGCTCCTGCATAGACAGCGCTTTTTTTCGTATTACACGTATGTAGCTGGTGATTTTTTCCGGCGAATCGGCAACGCCGTCGAGGATTCCCTCGGCGTAACCGAGCAGCGAGGTTATCGGAGTTTTCAGGTCGTGGCAAATGCTTGCCATCATTGTGCTGCGCTCCGTTTCGGCGGCTTCCTTTTCGATGCGTGAGTTTTTAAGCTGCAAGCGCATCTCCTCAAAGCTCCGCGCCAGCTCCGTAAACTCATCGTCGCCCTTGATGATAAGCTCAAAATCGAGGTTGTTGTCTCGAATCTGAGCGGCGGCAAGCTTTAAACGGCGGAGCGGCGCGATAATGTTGCGGACAGAGCTTGCCCACAGCAGCAGCGCCCCGGCGGCGGTTGTAATTCCAATCGCTATGAACGCAAACGGCGCTATTCTTCCGAGAATCTCACCGAGATTTTCCGCCATACGCGGCCCGCCGTAAGGTAGGACGTTAATCCAGAACACAATAAATGAAAACAGAAACGCCAGCAGCGTAAGAAAAAAGATTATCAGTACATTGTTGCTGTGCATACGAACTTTGGCTGACATTATTACAACCGTTCCTTCCTTTTTTGAGAGTTTTTCCTATACGCAAGTAACAGCCTGCGTATAGGAAAAACTCCGGGTTTGAAAGATTTATCTTTCAAACCTGTCTCACCTTCCCCCGTCATTGACGGCGCACAATTTTTCACGGCGTGAAAGAATTTCACGCGCTAATCCAACCTTACCGTGAAAATCCCGATTGCCGTTTTACCGGCAATCGGGTTTATTTACGCGTTTAATATGACTTCTTATCGAAGATAATTGAGCTTGCAAAAAAGAACACCGCACCGCTGCTGAGTACAATCAGCAGCATGTTGATAAGCCTCCCCATCGCCGGAACAGCGCCGATAAACAGCCGGTAAAACCCGAGATACGACGTAAAAAGCAGCGGTCCCGTTGCCGGAATCAAAATTGGAAGCACACACATTGCAAGATACGCAACAATCAGCAGCAGCATCGTAAGCGTGCCGCTTTTGCCGAGCAGCGAAATCAGCGACGCAAAGCACGTTAATACAAAAAGCGGAATGAGAATCAGTGCGTAGGACGCTGCCGCGGCAAGAATTGTTGTAACGGTTTCGCCCTTGCCGAAGAGAAGCTGGCAAACCGACGCGACCACAAAAATCTCAATCAGGTATAAAGCGACGTAGGAAATAACGGCGAAAAGCTTGGAAAGGTAAAGCTTCCAACGCTCCACCGGTAAAATAAGCAGCGCCTTCATAGTGTTGTCTGACGCTTCCACCGTGAACAAATCCGTTACCGCCATAAAAATCAAAAACGGTAATAAAACGTGCAAAAACAGCGGCAGCACACCCATCGGTGTAGGCGACAGTACAATCGACATTGACATGTTGTTTTGCACGACACGAGAAATAAGATTACCGAGCAGCGTCCAGATGATACAAATCGCAAGCCCGATTATCAAAAATACTATGTACTTTTTTCTCGAGCGGAGCTTTGTAAGCTCGTTTAAGTAAGCGGCGCCAAGTGCTTTCATATATATTTTAATTATTTATTCATAATACGCGTATGATGAATAAATCTTCCTTTCTTCAAAAAGTCGGTTGAAAAACCGCGCGGTTGCGCCGCGCGCTTTTTGCTGTTTGAATTTTATTCAAACTACCGCATCCTCTCTGATGCCGCTGACGGTCATCAGGAAATAGTCCTCAAGCGACGGGTACTCGGTTAAAATGTTTTCCATGCTGTCTATGGCGCGCATTTCTCCGTCGTAGATAATAAGCGCTTTTGTGGCGCACTGTTCAATTTCGTGTGCCAAATGACTTGAAATCAGTACGGCGCAGCCGTTTTTTGCCATCTGCTTCACAATTTCGCGGATATGCACCATCCCCTCAATGTCAAGACCGTTTGCCGGCTCGTCGAGAATCAGCAGCTTCGGTTTGCTGAGCAGCGCAAGCGCAAGCCCGACGCGTTGCCGCATTCCGAGCGAAAATGTGCCGCACCGTTCCTTTTCGTATTTTTCCATGCCGCAAAGCTCCAGCACCTCGTGAATACGGTTATCATCGACATCGTCGAAAAAACGCGACGCCATTTTGAGGTTTTTAAACGCCGTCATGTGGTCAAAAAGTGCGGGCGCTTCGATGAGGCTTCCCGTTTTTTGCATGGCGCGTTCGTGGTGTAAAAAGGCGTTTTCACCGCAAATCATAACGCTTCCGCTGTGACCGCCGACAAGCCCGCAAATCGCCTTCATCGTTGTGGTTTTGCCGCTGCCGTTGGGTCCCAGCATTCCAAGCACCTCGCCGCTGTCAACCGAAAAGCTTATGTCCTCGATGCCGCGCCCGTTTTTGTAGAGCTTCGTCAGGTTTTCTACCTGCAATATCAATGGTCTACCTCCAAGTATTTACCTTCGGAGGAGCATATAAGCTCCTCCGAAGGTTTAGTATCAGTAGTGGACGCACATACACCCGGGCGTCCTATGTGCTTGCGCAACGGTTATTATTCAACTTCACCGTACAGCGCGACATACTCGTTATAAGCGATGGTTTCAAGCACCGCGACATCAAGCCCCGCGTAAATCGGGTCTGCGGAAAGCTCAAACACGCGGTTTGAGAGCCATAAATCGTAGTAGGGAACACCGTTTTCGTTGACGGGTATCGAGCTGTTGAGGTCCGGCATTTCCGTCGGATACGGCACGGCATCTACGGCATCTATTGATATCATTCCGCTTGAGTAGCTTGAGTAAATGCTGTTGTCGTATTTATAATTACTGCTGCTGCCGTCGTAGATGTTCTCAATAATGGGGTTGTCGTTTTCATCGAGAACAAAGGAGATATCGAAATAATTCTCCGTGTCGGGAATATTCGGGCCCAGCGCTTCAATAATACGGTCGTAGCGTGCGTTCGAGGTGGCGTCAATTTTGTTGATTTCGCCGTCGATTTTAATATCAAGCTCGTGCGCTTTACCGAAGATGTCGATTAACGAGATGCTTGCGTTTGCGGTGAGCTTACGCAGCATATCCTCGCCGTCAATATCCGCCTCGCCGTGAACGTACATGATTTTCGCGGACTGCACGGGCGGGAGTTCATTATACTGCGGTTTATATTCGTAATACATAGCCTCCGTAAGCGGTATTTCCTTTTGTCCCATATCAGTCTTATGCCGGAACTGATAATACACGCCGTCCTGATATAAAACCTCAGCTCTGATCTCGCCGTTTTGCATGTTGTCGTAGTCGCCCGGGCTGATATAGTTCGAGAAGCTCTCAATCGGATGAAGCGTAAAGAGTGTGGTGTCCTCGTAAAGCTTTGAATCACTGATAAACACATACTTGTATTCAATCGTTTTGTCCGCCATGTTCAGGGTGTTTACATCATATTCGCTCGTAATGAAGCTGTAAGAACCCGTGTTTTCCGCCATAATCAAATCAAACGCTGCATTGTAAAGCTCGGGAATCTGATTCGCGGTCAGCGTACCGCTTACGTGGCGGATGTCGCCCGTCTGCGACATTGCGATGTTGTTTTTCAAATCGCCGACAATAAGGTCAAGCCCCATTTCAAACAAACGCATGTATCTCGGGTCCTCATCGTTGGCGCCGACCCCGAAAATGCTCATCGGGCTGCTGATGTAAACCGCTTGATTGCTGCCGTACGAATAGAAGTTGCCGCGTGCATCGTCATAGATTGTGAGGTTGCCCGCACCGGTCTGATACGATTCGTAACCGTAGGCGTTGCGTGTTAAGCTGTAAACGCCCTCAACAAACTCGTTGTAGGTGTCCTCGGACTCAAATTCCTCGCCGTCAAGTGTTGCGACCATTTTAAGGTTAACGGAGTGGCTGGTGAACTTGCCCGTGTTCAGCAGAGCGCCCTTGAGCAGCTCATACGGCGAGCCGGTGACCGCCGCGACAACAAGCGCTCCCGCAAGCAGGGCAACAGATGCGGCAAGTGCGATAATGCGGATAAAAAAGCTTCGTTTCATGGTGAAAATTCCTTTCCTTAGGTGGAGTGGTTGATGTAATACCGGTAATATGTTCACATATTAGCATAAACTTCTTAAATCCCAAGAAAGAGGGCATTACAAATTTATTAATAACGATAAAAGAAAATATTAACAAATGAGGGTGCAATTTCCATTGGCGTGGGTTCACGCCCGTACGTGCGGTTATGGATTATGACTGCCAGTATACCACTTCTTACATAAAAATTCTACCCTTTCAACACCGCCCGGCTGGTATTATTGATTTACCAAACACTGTTATTTAAATTGACAACAAATATACTACCTGCTAATATAAATCAAAAGAATAACAGGAGAGGTTGGTATCGGATTGGAAATCAAAGCTTTTACGGAATATCGCCGCCGTGTCGCGGAAAATTGCTCACGCGTTATCATCGGTAAAGAGGACACCATATTTTTAACGCTTATCTGCTTCGTATGCTCGGGACACGTTCTGCTGGAGGACGTTCCGGGAACGGGAAAAACCATGCTGCTGCGGGCCTTCGCGAAAACCCTTGGCGGCGATTTTAAGCGTATACAGTTTACGCCCGACCTGCTGCCCTCGGATTTGACGGGAATAAACTTCTACAACCAGAAAACAGGCGAGTTTGAGTTCCGCCCCGGCCCGCTGTTCACAAACATCACGCTTGCCGACGAAATCAACAGGGCAACGCCGCGCACGCAATCAAGCCTGCTTGAAGCGATGGAGGAGCGGCAGATCACCGTCGACGGCGAAACAAGGCGGCTGGACGAGCCTTTTATGGTAATGGCTACGCAGAACCCGTTGGAATCGTACGGCACATTCCCGCTGCCGGAGGCGCAGATTGACCGCTTTTTCATGCGGCTTTCGCTCGGATATATGGAGCGTGAGCAGGAGCTTGCCGTCCTTGCACGTGCGTCCACGCTGACGATTGTGGAGGAGCTTAAGCAGGTCGTTTCGGCGGAGGAAACAACATTCGTCAGGGAAAACTATGTGAATGTTAAGGTTTCGGAGGATGTCGCCGGTTATATAATGGATATCATCGCCGCCACACGAAACGAGAGCCGCTTCCTTGCCGGAGTTTCAACACGTGGCGCGATTGCGCTTTATAAAGCGTCGCAGGCATGCGCCGCACTGAACGGACGCGATTTCGTTATCCCGGAGGACGTGCGCTTTGTGGCGCCGCACGTGTTGGCGCACAGGCTCAGCAGCATGAACTCGGGCGGAGTGCGCGGCAACGATTCCGCCGCAACGCTGCAAAAGCTGATTGATAATATCCGCGTACCGCTGGAGTCTGTATAAATGATTCTGATTATCCTTGCGCTTGTAATCGTTTTGTATTGCGCGCAGGCATGGACGCTGCGAAATGCGATGACGGGCATACGTTACAGAAGTGACTGCTCGGAGCTGCTGGTTGAACCGGACACAAAATTTGACCTGATTACAACCGTTTCAAACAGGTCGCGCCGGTTTATACCGTTTCTGCGGCTTGAGGAGCTTCTGCCTCCGGAGTCGGAGGTTCACGTAGAAAAAGCGATTTTACGCCGCAGCTACATGCAGGAGCTGCGCCTTGTAACCACGGTATATCTGATGCCGAAGAGCAGCGTTAAACGGCACGTTTGTATATCACTGCCCGCACGCGGAAGATATCAGTTCCGCGGAGCAAACATGCGCGTCGGCGATTTTCTCGGGCTTACCGAAACGAGCGAATATATCGGCAGTTTAAACGAGATTATTGTGTATCCGAAAGCCGTGCCGAAGCCGTCCGTGGACGATATGCTCGGTGGTTTTCTAGGTGAAATCTCGGCGCGGCGTTTTATTCTGGAGGACCCCGTGCTTGCTGTAGGAGCGCGGGAATATACGGGGCGCGAGCCGATGAAAAACATCTCGTGGAACCACAGCGCCCGCCTTGGCAAGCTGATGGTGCGGCAGTTTGACTATACAATCGAGCCGTCAGTTACGGTGATGCTCGACATGAACATTTTTAGTACCGAAAAGGACGAAAGCGCGCTGATGGAAAACTGTTTTTCCCTCGCCAGAAGCGTTTGTATGGTCTTGGAGGAACGTGGCTTCCGATACGACTTTATCACGAATGCCACGACGGCAAACGCCGTGGCGCGGTGGTCATATATGGCGGAGGGGTTGGGCGCCAGACATTATTACGCCATTTTGGAGGGCATGGGTAGAGCGTCGCTCGGGTCAACAGAGTCCTTCGGCGCGACAATGACGAGGGTTTTCGGGCGGCGTGAGCAGAACAAAGCGATGATAATCATTACGCCCGACAGAGCTGAGGAAAAAAAGCGGCTTGCGGACAGGCAACAGGCTCAAAACGGCGGGAAAACAATTATACTCTACGGGGAGGATATAACGACATGATGCTTGTATCCGCCTTAAAGGTGTTTGCCGATATTTTGTTTTACATGACCTTTGCCGGCACCGTCGGAGCCATACTCGGCGGCTCGCGGCTGTTTGTCACGTTACCGTTTTTTGCCGTTGCGTTATTTCTGTCGTCGTGGCTGAGTAAACGCGGTGCGCTTAGGTATGCGCCGATGGTGCTGCTTGCCGGCATGTTTTTTGTCATACCGCTTCATATTGCGAATATAATCGTGCTTGTACCCGCCTGCGCTTATGCGGTGTATGCGCTGCCGCGCCCCGGATTTAACGTCAGAGAATACGATTACATCCGTATTTTCCGCGTGTTTATTTTCAGCTTCATACCGTTTTTTATCATCCTTTTTGCCGTGCGGCAAAGAAACGCGCTTGCGGCGGCGGCGTTTCCGATAGGGCTTGTTTTCCTCCCAGCCGCAATCCTGCTGATGCGGATGCTGCGCCATGACGACGCCGTTTTAAGCGAGAAAAAATTTATACTGCGAAATCTGCTGTCGGTTGCGGGAATCCTTGTTCTCGGATTTGCAATCGGCTCACAGACGTTTTTTAACTTCCTGAAAGCAATGCTTGCCTTCCTCTACACAAAAATTTTTGCACCTATTCTGATGTACGGCGTGATGGGAATTTTGTACGCGTTTATATGGATTGTCGGGTTGTTCACCAATAAGGAAATCGGTCCTCTTGAGAACAAGCTCCCCGATTTTGATATGAATTTTGACCTCGGTTTTTCCGAAGGATACGATGATACGAAAATCGGCAACGGCGGCAGGATTTTTGAGTATGTGCTTTATATACTCGCGGCGGCAGTTATTGTTTTCGTTGTCATCAGGATTTTTAAATCGCTTACAAGAAAAAGCGTTGCCGAGGATAAAAACCCGGACTATATCGAAACACGCGGCTCTGTCACCGTATTACCAAAGCCGCCAAAGAAGGACCGCAGCAGCGCAACGGGGCGTGTCCGCGAGCTTTACAGAAAATTTCTCCAGTTCTGTCAGGAGCGCGGTATGGGGCTTGAGCCGCACACAACAAGCCGCGATGTCGAGTGTGTGTCCGCATGGATGTTCGGAAAACCCGGGGAATCGCAGCGGCTGCGTGAGCTTTACATCAAGGTCAGATATGCCGGAGAAAAACCGAATCCCGACGAGATAAAGGAAGCAAAAGCGCTTGTTGACGCGTTAAAAAAGGACACCGAACAGAAATAATAAATTTGCGCGAAATTATGGAGCTATAAAAAACAACAGCTTTCTTAATAGTGGATTACTAGTATATAATAGGAAACAATTATTCATATAAATCTTTAGCCGCCGCCGTGCGGCACTTAATCAAAAAAATAATTGAAAGGAACCTCTCATATGTATAAGTTCAAACCCTACACCGAACGAATCTGGAATATGCGGGAGAATATCCGCAACAGAGTCATCGTGGCCGACTCCGCGAAAACACGGATAAGGCTCGAAGCATCGGAGCTTTATGACGGCGTCACACCTCTGATTCAAAAACCCCTGCAATCGCTTTATATCATTTCGAATATTCCAATTCGAATCGAGGACGACGATTATTTCGTCGGCGGTCTTGGCAACACGAATCAACACGGAGCAAGCGGTATGATGTGGCTGATGGCAGACATCGAAAACACATGGCCGATTCACGAGGACGGGCTGCACCACGCGCCCGTCGAGGACCCGTTTTATTCAAGGCAGCTGCTTGCAATTTCACCCGAGGAGCTTAAAAAGCTGCGCGATTTGATGTCCGCACAAAGGCGCGGCGGCGGCGGATGGGGTGCCGGCGATAAGTGGCTGCCCGACAACGCCGACCAGTTCATTAAGCTGCAAGCCAGCGATTACGGCATTCCCGGACGCCCCGGAGCACTTTTGCCGCCCGGACACTTAACGCCGGGCTTCCAGAAGATTTTACGCGACGGCTACGGCAAAATCCGTAAACAGGCGCAGGACTGGCTCGACGCGCGTGAAGGCAAAATCATGGGCGACGACATGCGCAAATACGTGTTCTACAAAGCCGCGACAATCGCCTGCGACGGCGCAATCACACTGACAAAACGTTATGCGGAGCTTGCCGCGGAAAAAGCAAAAACCGCGACAACACCCGAACGCAAAGCCGAGCTTGAAAAAATGGCGGCGGGACTCGAATGGATTTCCGTCAACCCCGCCCGCACCTTCTGGGAAGCCTGCCAGCAGATTTTGCTGTACCACAATTTCCTCATGGTCGACAACGGACCCGGCGTTACGTCCTTCGGACGCTTTGACCAGAACACATGGAAGTACCTGAAAAAAGACCTTGAAGATGGCACAATAACAATGGACGAGGCGC
>JGI994J12354_10005974_pt1 | contig 10303 bp, 10 predicted proteins | sample IntmicLarv3ML3BL_FD_12354 | JGI IMG/M metagenome (IMG submission 12354)
CGAGCCACGAATTCCTTTTCGGCCTTCGGTGCCTGTTTGGGCATGGGATTATCAGCCGTTTTCTGCGGCTCGGTACGGGGAGCCTGCACTGCGGCGGGCTTCGCCTCGGTCGCAGTCGCGGCAACCGCGGGNGCGGCGGGCCTGGCTGCCGACTTCTCGGCGGGTTTTTCGGCGGGCTTGGGTGCCTCTGCCACCTTTTCCGGCTCGGGAGTCGGAGCGGGAGTCGGCTTGGGCGCAGTCTCCGCGTAAATCTCCTCAATGCTCGCAATCTGATTGTTCGCAGTGAGGTACGTGAAGATAACGTCAAGCTCCTTCGCGGTTAGCACCTGCGCATGGTTCTTCGGTGCCTCGCCGTACTTAGCCAAAATCTCCGCTATTACCTTAGTCGGTACATTGAAGTCTTTTGCGACCTCGCGCACCCTGTACTTAAACATTGTAGCCATCATTAAACCCTCCGTTTGCTTTTGGTTTTCTCGGTCGGACGCTGCTCTTGCTTGCCGAGCTTTTTCTGTTTATCGCGTACGGCAGCCTCGCGCCGTCGTTTTAACACGCGTTCTGCCTTTGTTTGCAGTCGTTCGGCAAGCTGTGCGTATTGCTCCGTATCCTCCTCGCACAGCCGCGATACAATGCCGAAGGCAAGCCCCGCGTCCGTTACGGCAATCATTCCGGGCGTTCCGCGCCCGATTACGGCGGCAAGCTCCGTTTTCGTCAGCGGGATTTCCGCCACGGGCACGCCGTACGTCTCTCCGTAGCCGCGTGCGTGACGCTTCGACGCATCGGACGCGTCGGACGCAGAGAAAATCACACGCGCCTTTTTCAGTCGCGCCGCCGCAGAGACGGATTCCTCGCCGATTTCCAAGAAACCGGCCTTTTTACATATACCGAGTAAACTCAATGCTTTTGTCATTCATTCTCCAATTGCTGTTTTAGATTTTCATAGATTTCATCGGGGATTTGCTTTGAAAACGCACGCGCTATGGCGCGTGATTTAATCGCTTTGTTAAGACACTCTGCGCTGTGGCAAACGTACGCGCCGCGTCCGTTTGCGCGACCGCGCAGGTCAAGCAGAACCTCGCCCTCCGGCGTATTGACGACGCGCATCAGCTCCGCCTTCGGCTTCATCGTTCGGCAGCCGAGGCACTGGCGCATCGGAACCTTTTTCTCGGCCAAGACTTATTCCTCCACGTATGTGGACTGCGACTTTATATCAATCTTGTAGCCCGTCAAGCGTGCGGCAAGGCGCACGTTCTGCCCCTCCTTGCCGATGGCGAGCGAGAGCTGCGAATCGGGCACGATAACGCGACACGATTTGCCGTCATCAAGCACCGTGACGCTGACAACATCAGACGGTTTGAGTGCGGATGAGACGTATTCCTCGCCGCTGTCGCTGTAGTTTACGATATCAATCTTCTCGCCGCCGAGCTCCTCAACGATGGAGTTGACGCGAGCGCCGCGCGCACCGACGCACGCGCCGATGGGCTCAACGGCGGGGTCGTTAGACCAAACCGCAATCTTTGTGCGGGAGCCTGCCTCGCGAGCCACGGAGCGGATTTCAACCGTACCGTCGAAGATTTCCGGAACCTCAAGCTCAAAAAGACGCTTGACGAGACCGGGGTGCGTACGCGAAATCATGACTTGAGGACCGCGCGTCGCCTTTTTGACCTCAACGACGTAGACCTTAACGTGGTCGCCTTCGCGCAGCCGCTCGCCGGGGATGCACTCGCCGGCGGGGAGGACTGCCTCGGTAAACTCGGAATTCGAGCTGATTTGAATCGAAACGGCGCCGTTCTTAGGCTCTACGTGCGAAACTACGCCCGTGAGAACTTCGTGCTCACGCGAGGTGAATTCGTCGAACACCATGTTGCGCTCCGCCTCGCGGATACCCTGAATTATGACCTGCTTTGCCGCCTGCGCGGCGATGCGGCCGAACTTCTTCGCGTCAACTTCCTCGCGGACGATGTCGCCGATTTTGTACTTCGTGTCGATATCGTGCGCCTCGTCAAGAGTCAGCTCAACCTCGGGAGTTTCGAGTTCTTCAACGACGGTGCGTTCGATGTACATCTCTATTGTACCCTTTTTCTGGTTCAAAACGACGTGCGCGGCCTCTGCTGCGTCGGGATAATCCTTGCGTAGCGCGGCGAGCAACGCGAGCTCAATCTTCTCAATCAAATACGCCTGCGGAATGCCCTTGTCGCGCTCTATATCCGCGATAGCGGTGAAAAACTCCTTGTCCATTTCAACAACCTCCGTTATAGCTGTATCCGCAGTCGCACGTTGGCGACCTCGGCTTTAGTAAATTCCACGATTTCGCCCTTGATTTCGAGCGTGACGTCGCCGTCGGTGTACGCCTTCAGCGTGCCGAGATGCTCGCGATTGCCGTTCTTGTTTTTATACGTTTTCAGCTCAACGTAGCTGTTGATAAAGCGCGCAAAGTCGCTCGGACGCTTCAGTTTGCGCTCGGCACCGGCGGAACTGACCTCAAACGTATAGCCCGCCTCGGGGAACAGTGCGTCGTACTCGTCGAGCTTCGGGTCGAGCGCGCGGGAGACTGCCTCGCAGTCCTCAATCGTCACGCCGTTCGCCGAATCGATGAAAACTCGCAGGTAGTAATAGCCTGCTTCCTTAACGAACTCGGTGTCCCACAGCTCAAGGCTGAGCGGCTCTAAAATCGGTGTCACCAAAGCGGCAACGGTATCTAATATTTTACTCATTGTAACCTCATACTTTGTCGGTATTTGCAATAAAAAGTGAGTGGGCGACCCACTCAACTAACGTCCAACTAACTTACCTCGGAGATTATAGCACAGAATTTCCGTAATTGCAAGAGAAATTTTCGATTTTTCTTGCAATTTAAGTAGAAAAACCTACATTAACATGATACAATCATGAAAACGCGCAAGAACGACAATCATCGGAGGGCTTAAAATGGTATCGAACGACCTGCTCGCATTCGCGGCGAGTCGCTACGGCTTTGACGCGGACACTCTGCGCTTCATCAGCGATTCCACGAACGAAATGTACGCGTTTCGCAAGGACGGGCGCGACTACATACTGCGGTTTTCGCAACGGCCTGCGGAGACAATGCGCCACACGCGAGCAGAGCTGAACTGGTTGAGCTACCTCGCGGAGCGGGGCGTGAGCGTCGCGCTGCCGCTCGCGGCGAGCGCCGGCGAGTTCGTAACGCTGACGGAGGATTGCGGCAAGTCGTATCTGATTTCCGCGTACGTCGCGCTGACGGGAGTGCAGTGGGACAGGAACGACCCCGCGCGCTGGAACGCGTCGCTGTTCCGCCTATGGGGCAGGACGATGGGGGATCTGCACAGCGTTACGAAGGATTACGTGCCCGCGAACAACGTCGATGTCCACGAAACTTTTGCGGAGCGGCACGAGCTCTCGCGCAAGGCGAAACGATACCCGACAATCGCAAAAATCGCGACGGATTTGGCGGAGGAAATTATGGCTCTGCCGCGAGACCGCGCCGCGTACGGATTGATTCACTACGACTTGCACCAGTGGAATTTCCTCATCGACGGCGACAGGCTGAACGTATTCGACTTCGACGACGGCATGTACGGCTGGTTCGCGCTTGATATCGGCGTTGCGCTGTACCACGCGCTGTGGTGGGGGAGAACGAACGATGCGAGACACGATTTTACGGACGAGATTATCGCGAATTTCTTAGACGGTTATCTGTCCGCGAACGAGCTGAGTGATTTTTGGCTCGCAAAGATACCGATGTTTATGCGCTATCGGCAGGTTTCGATTTTCGGATGGTCGTACGACTCCGACGCGGACGACGCGCAGGAAAAGGAGCGCATTTACAACATCGAAAACGGTATTCTGTTCACGGGTTGCACAATCGACCCGACGCTTTTCACACACAAAAAACGAACACAAAATGAAAGGAATGGCTAAAATTATGACAAAAATCGGAGTTAAAGGCGCGCATCATTTCGGGCTTTTCGTGGCGGACGCGTCGCGCAGTCTCACCCTCTACCGAGACGCGCTCGGCGGAACGGTAACGCACAGCTTTCTAACGGAGGACGGCAGGACGATTTACATGGTCGACCTCGGCGGCGGAGCCGTGGTGGAGCTGATTCCGTACGGAGAGGGGAGAGCGGATGTCGCAATCGGCTGGGCGCACCTCGCGCTGGAGGTAGATGATGTGCAGGCGGCGTACGACGCGTGTCTCGCGGCGGGTTGCGTATCGTGGAAAGCGCCGACGATTACGGATATCGGCTATCCCGCGCACCTCGCGTACGTCCACGGTCCCGACGGCGAGCTCTTGGAGTTTTACAAGGAATTGTAAGGTTTCCACGCCGTTTGTTGATTTTCAATACTTTTGCTTTACGGGGGCAGTCATTTTTTTCAGAAAAATGCAACCAAAAAAGTTTTGGGAAATTTGCCTTGCAATTTTCAGTGAGCAATGATGATGCTACCGTGGGAGCGAAGCACAAAAACCGAAAGGAAACGCATATGAAAAAGAGATTTGAAACCGCAATACTCGCGCTCGCGCTGCTGCTCGCGTTGGCGAGCTGCGCAGCGGCGCCGACTGCGTCGGCGCCACCGACGGCTTCGCAGACGACTTCGCAACTGGTGACGCCCGTGACTGCATCGGAGCAGACGTCGGCGGCAGTGGTGCAGTACGAGACTGTGTTTGACGGCGGCATTAACCTGTTTGGCGACGAGGAAGAGGAGCGAGTGAACATAAAATTCGCGCTCAGTCCTTACGCCGACGCTGCAAGAGTCTACGATACGTGCATTCTGACAGTCGGTGAGACGGCTGTGTTTGAAGTGAGCGGGCATTTTATCTACCCGCCGGTGAAGTTCCGAGGGCTTGACACGTCGAGAAATCAGCAGATTTGCATAAACGACGAAGGACCAAGCGGCGACCCCGCGGTGATTATCGTTTCGTACGACGGCGCGGAGTTCAAAATGACCGAGATTGAGGGGTTCATAGTGAGTAGCAATGGTAATGGTGAGATTTTGACGCACGTGAATTATTTGCCGATGGCGGAACCTGCCGTGCAAATTTCGCGCTACGAGTACGCGGACGGAGAGGCGACATTTGTCGCGCTGCCGAAAGCGGAGTTCGTCGGAAAAAGCGTGAGCTTCACGCAGAGCTACCCACTCGTTTTCGATTATGGCGATGTCGTAGGAACGGTTTTTTTCTATAATTCTGAGGGCGATTATTATCGTGACCACGATGACGAGAGCAAGGCGGCATTCGGCGATAATTACGCGTTCCTGCTCCGAGCGGGAGAGGAAGCAGAGATTTGTGATATCGAATACGTTGGTGTGTCGACCATGCCGTGGGTTAAGCTGCGAAATGCAGACGGTCACGAAGGTTGGCTTAGGATTTTGTACGGCGATTAGCCGCTAGGCTTCAGAAAAAAAGGAGATTGCATATGAAAAGCAAACTCACAACCGCAATACTTGCGCTCGCGCTGCTGCTCGCGTTGGCGAGCTGTGCAGCGGCTCCGACTGCGTCGGCGCCACCGACGACTTCGCAGACGACTTCGCAGCCGGACGCACCAGCGATTGCGAGCGCAACGACGAGCGCAGAGCCGACGCCGACGCAGAATGTGCGTCCGATGCCGCAACCGTCCGTCACGGACGACGCTGCGAGCAACACAACGGAGCCGTCGGCAGTGCCGACGGCCGTGACGCGCCCTGAAACGGTCACGTTTTGGGAGACGGATTACCGCGTCAAGACGACCGAGACGTTGCGGCTCGACATGGACGGCGACGGGCGCACGGACAGTGTTGAGGTGCGGTATTTCCGCTTTGCGTCGGACTTCGATTCGGACTACGGCGCGGAGTATTTCGACCTGCTCGGCGTGGCGGTCAACGGAGGCGCGGAGCAGCTTGTCGACGTTTCCTCGGCGTACAGACCGATGCGCGAGGCGCGCTTTGACGCGCACGGCGGCACTCAGCTCTGCATTGAGGAGAGCGGCTGGAGCGCGGATTACGCAACGACAATTGTGCGTTTTGACGGAAAAAGCGTGGATTACATGGGCGTTCCGGGGCTCATAAGCAGCTTTGACGGTGACGGCAAAATCGTCACGGAGGCGAATTATCTCGTGGCGCAGACGCGCGTGCAGACGTCGTATTTTGTGTACGACGCGGGCGAGGTTGAGCTGATTTCGTTGCCGAAATCGGCGTTGATCGGCGAGACGATAACGTACGGCTCGGCGTTTCCGCTCGTCGCGGCACCGATGGAATACCCCTCTGTTGCAGTAGTTATGGGCGATTGTTACAGCGACGACCGCGATGGCACGCGCAGCGATATTGAGAGCTCCGGCGGCTCGCTCGTGTGCTTTTTGGAAAAGGGCGAGAGCGCGAAAATCGTCGATGTTGACGCGACGGCGTACGCGCTGTATCCGTGGATTAAGTTGCGCACGCCGAGCGGCAGCGAGGGCTGGATTTGCGTCGTGGACGGGGATTGACGTGCCGTGCGGGCAAGCGTCCACAAAAATACCTTGTGCAAAAGTTCTTTGCAGCTTTCTTTCAAGAAAGCGCGTTCTCCTTGCGAGATGCTTCGCGTTGCTCGGAATGACAGATAGATGAAAAACGCAAAAGCACGCACCGGTTTTGGTGCGTGCTTTGTTGCAAAATTGACGTTAAGCTAAGGTCTTAGCCCTTATACTTCTTCTCGTCCTTGACCCACTCGATGTCGCCGCGAGCCTGACCGAAGCCGCCGGTGTCGAAATTGAAAACGGGGGGCGGTGCATCGTCGTCCTTCTTGTTGTCCTGAACGATGGGGCCGCGCGCCTTGACATCGTAGCCCTCGCGCTCGCTCATCATGACGGCAGCCTCTGCCTGACGCTCCGGCGTTGCCTTGAGCGCCGCGAGTTCTTCTTCGCCGCCCTTGTAGGCGAGATAGCGGAAGCGCTCCATCTCAATCTCAACCATGCGCGGACCGGACTTGTAGGGGATTGCGAGGAAACGGTCTTCCTCGATGGCGTCTTTGAGCCAGTTGGCGAGAACCTTCGGGTCCATACCGTTGGCGTGGATGGAGGCGAGGAAGCTCTGCGTCTTGTCGGAGACGTTGTAGCCCGTGTTGGACAGATCCGCCGGACGGTTGAGCGCAGATTCGTAGATGTGCGAGTTGATGTTCGCCGGGGTCAGAGCCGTAACGCCGATGTTGTACGGCTTGAGGGCGTTGTAATAGGACTCGAGCAAGTTGAGAACGCCGGCTTTTGCGGCGGAATACGGAGCCGTNGTCGCGCCGGAGCCGAATGCGCCCCAAGAAACCGTGGAAGCAATGTGACCGCCCTTGCCCTTTTTGATCATGCGCGGTACGAACGTGACGAGACCGTTGACGACGCCGCCGAAGCAAACGCCGACGACCCAGTCGTAGTCGTCATATGTGGTGGCTTCCGCCGGTCCAAAGACGTTGACGCCCGCCGTGAGGATGATGAGGTCGGGGCATTCGCCGTAGACCTTTTCAATCTCGTCGGCTGCCGCGGCATAGCCTTCGCGGTCGGTTACGTCGAGCTTGATTGCCTTGTCAGCTGCGCCGCTTGCGATGGCCTCGTCAAGACGAGTTTGGTTCATGTCGGCGATGATAACCTTCGCGCCGGCTTCGGTGAAAACCTGAGCCTGACCGAGACCTGCGCCGGACGCGCCGCCCGTGATGAATACAATTTTATCCTTGAAATCTTTCATTTTATGCGCTCCTTTACGTTATAGAGTAAATTCTGTACATAAGGATAACGCAAATTATTCTTTTTGTCAACATCATGACGAGATTTTTGCGGCGTTGGCGTTGACAAATCTGCAAAAAAAACTTAGAATGTATCAAAGAAAAGAATTAACTGTGAAAGGAACCTATTTATATGGCAGATTTAGCAGGCGCAAACGGACAAAGAGAGAAATTCCGCGTAGTCGGCCAACCGAACATTCCCGGCAAGCTCAGCTATGCGCTCGCGACGGGCGTTGCGAAATTCGGCATTGATTACGTACTGCCGGAGATGCTATGCGCAAAGTTCTACCGTAGCCCGTATGCAAACGCGCGCGTGCTGAGCGTTGATACCTCTGCAGCGCGGGCGATTGCGGGCGTCGTCGATATTCTCACGTGGGAGGAGGACGACATCAAGAACCTGAAATCGTTCGGCGAGAGCATGGGCTCGCCGCGCGTTTGGCTCGACAATTACGCTGATGCCGAGGGACAGGAGACGGCTGTAATCGTCGTCGCCGAAAACGACGATATCTGCGAGGCGGCACTGCGCGCGCTCAAATTTGAGTGGGAGATTATGCCTGCGCTTACGAATTTGCACGAGGCACGCAAGCCCGACGCGCACGCAATTCGCCCGCACGTCGCTACGCCCGGCGGAATGGGTGCGCCGCCGCTTGAAAAGGTCGGCAACGTCGCGATTAAGACGCTCGCCTCCGGCGACCTTGAGGCGGGTTTTGCCGAGGCTGACCACGTAATAGAATACGACCTGTACATGCCGCCGTTCGCGGCGCATTTGCCGAACCCATCCGGCTCCGTCGCGTGGTGGGAGGACGATTTCTACAGCGGAGAGGGCAAAACGCTCCACATTGAGGGAGCCGTGCGCGAGCGCCGCGCAATCTCGCAAATGTATGGCATGTCGCTCGACAGAACCGTGCAAGAGGGCTTGTTCATGGGCGGCAAATACTGCGACTGGGGACTGCGCAAATCGCAGGAGATTACACCGCTGCTCTCAAAGCGTACGGGTCGTCCCGTCCGCTGCATGAACACGCGCGAGGAGACATTCGACTTCATCACCAAGGAACGCTACATGTACCTGAAGGTCGGCTTCACGAAGGACGGACTGATTACAGCAATGGACGACTTTTCCATCGCCGACGGCGGCAGCTGGGGCAGCTCTACGTTCGGCAACAGCGGCGACATGACGTACGGTCCGTATAACACGCTCAAATGTCAAAATGTTCGCCAGCAGATGGAAATCGTCGACTCGAACCGCGGAATTATGTACGTCTCGGGGCAGCACTGTCCGTTCAACTGGGACATCGTCACGATGGCGATTTACCTCATTTCCGAAGAGCTCGGTATGGACCCGATTGACGTGACGCGCCTGAATCTCCACGGTCCCGAGTCGCAGGACGATATGAACCCCGTTCCGAGCTTTGAGGTTTGCGTTGAGACGGGCAAAAAGCTCATGAATTGGGAGCCGCATCGCGCCGGAACGAAGCGGCTGCCCGATGGACGGCTCCACGGTGCGGCGTTCCGCTATCAGATGTGCCCGCGCCACTCATTCTCGGGCTACAACTCAAAGTTAGAGTTCAAGGACGGCCGCGTCCGTATGCCGACACAAGGGCCGCTGTTCGGCGTTTTCGCCGTGGAATGCAACGCAATGGTCGTCGCTGAGGAGCTCGGCTTGGAGTATGACGACGTTGACATCATCTTCGATTACCGCGAGAAGTTCACGCCCGTCGGCGGTGGCTCGGATGGCACCACGGCGTCTGCGTGGGTCACGAAGGAGTGCGCGAATATCCTTAAAGCGAAGCTCTTGGAGGCTGCAATCGCAGAAGCGGACGCACCGCCGAACCCGATGATGTTCATGTTCGGCGGCACGCCTGAGCCGTCGCCGTTCAAGGGTCTCACCATTGACGATATCGACCTTGAGGACGGCTGCGTCATCGTGAAAGCCGACCCGACGAAGCGCAAGCCGCTCGCGCAGGCCGTTCCCGCAGACGTTACGGCGCACTATTCCGGTCGCCCGCCGATGGCTGTGTGGGCAGTCGGCTTCGGCAAGATTCTTGATACGATGAATATCGCGTTTTGCGAGGTCGCCGTGGACGAGGAGACTGGCGAGGTTGAGATTCTGCGCTTCGGCGTCGTCGCCGACCCCGGAAAGGTCATGCGCCCGACGTCATTAGAGAGCCAAATCGACCAGGTTATGTACTTCTCGCAGGGCTGCCAGCTCTTGGAGGATTACGTCTACGACCCCGCGACGGGCGTCAAACTCAACAACAATATGATTGACTACCACAAGCCGACGCTCTTGGACGTGCCGCCCGTGGAGCGCAAGTTTCTTGAGACGCGTGCGGGCAACGCCGCTTACGGCGCGAACGGCATCAGCCACTCGCTTGCGAACACGCACCTCGTCATAATCGCGCTGCATAACGCCATCGGCAAGTGGGTGAATCCGCCCGCAACGCCCGACGTGGTGCTCAAGGCGTTGGGGAAAGCGTAGATATAGGTTAAGACAGCGAAAAACGGAGGCGAAAGCCTCCGTTTTTGTGTTGTGGCGGGTGTGGTGTGCACGCGCGTTTTACTGTAGGAAAATGCGCGCGCGGTGATGTGAAAATC
>JGI994J12354_10005975_pt1 | contig 10301 bp, 10 predicted proteins | sample IntmicLarv3ML3BL_FD_12354 | JGI IMG/M metagenome (IMG submission 12354)
GTGCGCAACAACACCGTAACCGCGGATAAAATATATAAGGAAGTATATCGGATACTTTCGGACGGGTTTTATGATGCAATTACCATAAAAGTACCGAAAAGCACCGCCAACTTACTTGAAACTTCCGATTTTCATAAAAAACTGCAAACCAAATTCAAATGTAACATCGCTTTTCAAATTGATTATTCCCTCAAGCATGGCTCCTATGAGGTAATTAAAGAAAAAAGCCCCGCTTCTTCGAATTAGCTGTAATAGGCCAAGGCATACCGCTCATATACTGTAAAAAATTGTATGGGTGATTCATATGCCGCGATTTCTCGAAATGAAGCAGAAGGAAGTTATTAACATCAACGACGGCTGCCGCTTAGGCTATGTTTGCGATATTGAAATTGATGATAAAACCGGCAAAATCGAAGCTATCATCATTCCCGGGCCGGGCCGCGTGCTGGGAGTTTTCGGCCACGACCAGGAATATAAAATCGAATGGTGCGATATTAAGCAAATCGGCGAGGATTTGATTATTGTTGATGTTGAGGCTGATGAGGCGCTGGTCAAACAAGATTGAAAAAAGAATCGACCCGCGGGTCAGCATGAGAAAACCTCTTGAATGAGCTTAATCTGCAATGCTTCAATGCAGATTAAGCGAATGAAGGCCGTTTCCTCGCTGAACCCGCCAAACGGAATGAAAAAACCAGCAAGTGAGCTGTAAAGCGCTGTGCTCCAAAACGTTTTCAGCAAACGGAGTGCTGTTTTTTCTCCGCTTGGCGCACCGCCGCTTTTCGAACAACCTCGTTAACAAACTACTTAGAAAGGCTCCCCCCATGAATAATTTCTTTATCGAAACCGACCGCCTCCTAATTACCGAGGTTGACGAAACTATGGCGCAAAGCCTTCACGAAAACTCTTTGGATGTTGACAACCGAAAATTTGACCCTGATGAAGTTTATGAAACAATTGAAGATGCGAAAAAAATTATAAAGTCCATTTTGGAGTGGTATAAGCAGGAAAGGTCGCCTTTGGTATATCCGATAATTCTAAAAAGTGGCGATAACATCGGCTATGTTCAGGCCATTCCCCTTGGCAAACTAAGCTGGGAAATCGGCTATCATATAGCCAAAAAATATACGGGTAATGGCTATGCCGCAGAGGCAGTAAAGGCCTTTTTACCCGTTATTATAGAAAAGCTGAACATCGACATAATGTTCGGCATAATCCTCAGGGAAAATATTGCATCTCGCAGAGTTATCGAAAAATGCGGATTTGTTCTTGAATACAGCGGTATCGGCCTCTATCAAGGTCAACATAGAAATATATGCAAATATTCATACAAGCTTCAAAACGCCACACCTCTCAATCAGAAATAACAATGTACCCCACCCAGCAAAGGAGGAATCCCCATGAAATGCCCTTATTGCGGATTTATTGACTCAAAGGTTATCGATTCAAGGCAAATGGATGCAGGTGCGGCCATTAGGCGGCGCAGGCTCTGCGAGCAATGCGGCGGCCGCTTCACCACTTATGAAAGGATAGACACCATCGCTTTTTCCGTAATTAAGAAAAACGGAGAGAGGGAACCTTTCGACCGGGCCAAGCTTATAAACGGCATTGTTAAAAGCTGCCACAAGCGCCCCGTTTCCATGGAGCAAATGGAGGAGATCGCCTCCGCTGTTGAGCAAATGGTTATGAATTCCTTAACCAAGGAAGTTGAAAGCAATGAAATAGGCGAACTTATTATGGACAAGCTGAAAGAAATTGACGAGGTTGCCTATGTTCGCTATGCTTCTGTTTATAAGCAGTTTAAGGATATTGATACCTTTATGAATGAATTAAGTGGCCTGCTGAAAAAGAAGGAGCAGAAATAGCAAAAGCAACCGACCTAATCGGCTCCGTACTTAACTACAAAAACGCTGCTATTAATATACAAAATAAATTTTTGGAGGTACCTATGAGGCATTTGGTTAATATTAACGACTTGTCAATAAAGGAGATAGACGAGCTTATTGAAACCGGCTCGGCTATTATTGAAAACCCCGATGAATATAGGGAAAAATGTAAATACAAAAAGCTGGCTACTCTGTTTTATGAGCCAAGCACAAGAACCCGCTTGAGCTTCGAAGCGGCCATGCTGGATTTAGGTGGCTCTGTTCTGGGCTTTTCATCGGCGGATTCAAGCTCCGCCGCAAAAGGCGAATCCGTTGCCGATACTATCCGCATGATAAGCTGCTACGCCGATATTACCGCCATGCGCCATCCAAAGGAAGGCTCTGCCTTACGCGCTTCGGAATTTTCAAGCATTCCCGTTATAAACGCGGGAGACGGCGGCCATCAGCATCCCACTCAAACCCTAACCGACCTTTTGACAATTCATAAAACAAAGGGCAAGCTTCAGGGTCTGAAAATAGGCGTTTGCGGTGATTTGAAATTCGGCAGAACAGTTCACTCTCTTGTGGAATGCATGTCAAAATATCCTGATAATGAATTTATATTCGTCTCCCCCAAGGAGCTGACCATACCCGCATATCTCCGGGAGGATATTCTTATTAAAAATAATGTTACTTTTGTTGAAACCCAAAATCTCGTTGATACTATTGAAACCATGGATATTCTGTATATGACAAGGGTTCAGCGGGAGCGTTTCTTTAACGAGGAAGAATATATCCGCCTTAAGGATATGTATATATTGGATAAAGAAAAACTTGCCCATGCCAAGGCTGATTTGGCCATACTTCATCCGCTGCCAAGGGTAAATGAAATTTCAACGGAAGTTGATAATGACCCAAGAGCCATGTATTTTAAACAGGCGGGCTATGGCAAATTTATACGCATGGCGCTTATTATGAAGCTTTTGGAGGTGAAATAAATGATCAGCATAGATTCCATTTCTCAAGGATTGGTTATAGATCATATTAAAGCCGGCAAAGCCATGGAAATATATAAGCATTTAAACTTGGGCAGCGTAGATTGCCCCGTGGCTATTATAAAAAATGTTAAAAGCTCCAAATACGGCAAAAAAGATATTATTAAAATCGAAGGCGATATTCATGTGGATTACGATGTGCTGGGCTATGTTGACCCTAATATAACCGTGAACATCGTTAAAGGTGAAAAAATAGTGGACAAGGTAACCCTTAATCTGCCGGATACTTTAGCCGATGTAATAAAATGTAAGAATCCCAGATGTATAACTTCCAGCGAAACGGATATTAAGCATGTTTTCAAACTGGCTAATAAAGAAAGCGGCTCCTACCGCTGCGTGTACTGCCAACAGGAGGCTTAGCGCCTCTGTTACATTTGAATATCATTAATAATTTATAGTACCTATATTATTTTTCAAGTTTTCTGGTATACTTTAAACCATAGATATAAGCGAACGAATATTTTATAATTTTAGGAGTGTGATTTTTTATGGAAGATGGCAGTAGTTGGCAGCTAATCATATTATTTATATGTTTACTGTTATCTGCTTTGTATTCCATGTCAGAAACCGCGTTAGACAATCTTAGCAAAATACGCATAAGAAGCATGCAGGAGGAAGGCATTAAAGGCGCCGAAAAATTAGCAAAGCTTACGGAAAATCCCAATAAGCTTTTCACCGGCATAAGAATAGGCAATACATTTGCGCATATTAGCGCGGCCTGCTTGGCATCTGTTATTACGAATGCTTATTTAAAAAGCGGTTCGCTTAGCGTTTCAATATTTGTTACCAGTTTGCTTATTCTTATTTTCGGGGAAGCTGCCTCAAAAATGCTGGCAGCGAAGAATGCAGAAAAAACCGCTTTGATGCTTGCGGGCTTTATTGATTTATCACTTAAGCTTTTCAGTCCCATAATCCTGCTCTTAAGCCTTATAACCAAGGGGCAGAACACACCTTCCGGCGGAGCGGCAAACGGTGAATCCCCTCTCATTACAGAAGCCGAATTCAAAACCCTTGTCGAAGTGGGCCATGAGGAAGGCGTATTTGAGCAGGAAGAAAAGAATATGATCAATAATGTTTTCGATTTCAGCAATGCTGATGCTGAAGATATTATGGTCAACCGCACGGATATTATCGCTTGTAAAATAGATGCGGATTATGATGAGATTTATGAGATTTTTAAGGAAGAAGGCTTCACCCGTATTCCTGTTTATGAGGACAGCATCGATAATATTGTGGGCATACTCAATTTCAGGGATTTCATACTCAATATAGATGGTAAGGATAATTTTGACATTCGCAAGCTTCTCAGGGAGCCGTATTTTACATATGAATCCAAGCCTACGGTTGAGCTCTTTTCAATAATGCGCAATCAGCGCTTTTCCATGGCTGTTATATTGGATGAATATGGCGGAACCAGCGGCCTCATCACCTTAGAAGATATTGTTGAAGAAATCGTCGGTGAAATTGATGATGAATATGATGAGCCCGGCGAAGATATTGTTTTCGTAGCCCTGGATGAATATATTATTGACGGCGCCACCCGCCTTGAAGATGTTAATGAGAAATTAAGCATTAACCTCGAGTCGGAAGATTTTGATACAATCGGCGGCTATGTAATCGGCATTCTCGGCCGCTTCCCGGAAAAAGATGAGACTGTTGAACAGCTACCCCACCGTTTTATAATAAAAGAATTGGACAAAAACCGCATTGTAAAGCTTCGCATGTTCCTTGCTGTTGTTAAGGAAGAAGATACAATCGAGGATGAAGATAAAGCTGATATTTAGCGGCATTTTATTCCGCTGACAAAATTTGCGCACAAGTATCCCTGTAAATGAAAGGGTTCCTTAAGCGCTTTTTTGTTTAGCCATAAGTTTCTAATTAATATTTAATCTTCAATTAATTGGGCTTTAAAGGGCACAGCTTATAATAACCGTAATAAAAAGTGGATGAATCCGTAAAAAAAAGCGGCAAAGCCGCTTTCTTGGCGTTTATGCTATATAAAAGCGTATTCATACTAATGGGCCGCATAAGCAGTATTAACTTTTCGCCGTTTGCGTAAAATGCACAATGGCATAGTTATGTAATTATGGCGAGGGCGCACAAAAACAAACGGCAAAATATCAACCGCTAGGTTTGTGGCGGCTCAGTGCGATTCCGCTACGATTTTTTGATTGTTACAGTGCTTTTTATGCAGAAGATATCCGTAAATAACCAATTGGGGGAAATTATATGGACACCAAAAGCATTTTATTAATAGAAGACGAGGTTAAACTGGCCAGATTTGTGGAGCTTGAGCTTAAATATGAAGGCTACTCAGTCGAAGTCGCCCATGATGGCAGAACAGGCTTGGATCTTTTCGAGAGCAATAAATATGATTTGGTTCTGCTGGATTTAATGCTCCCGGGCATAAACGGTACGGAGGTTTGCCGCCGCATACGCCGCTCCTCGGATATTCCAATTATAATGCTTACGGCCAAAGGCGAGGTTATGGATAAGGTTGCGGGGCTGGATTCCGGCGCCGATGATTATATTACAAAGCCCTTCGCCATAGAAGAAGTTCTGGCCCGTATGCGCGTGGCTTTTAAGCGCCAAGATAAATCCGGCACGGCTTCCTCCGACAATTTGCTCCATTTAAACGATATTGTTATTGATACCTCCCAAAGGCTCGTTAAATATAAGGAGGATACAATTGAACTTACCAAAACGGAATTTGACCTTTTCAGCTATTTGGTGCAAAATAAAAATATAGTTTTAACAAGAGAACAGATGCTAAATCAGGTTTGGGGCTACGAATATATAGGCGAAACAAATATTGTAGATGTATATATCCGCTATCTTAGGACGAAGATTGATGATAAATTCGATATTAAATGCATACACACCATTCGGGGAGTAGGTTATTTTGCTAAGGAAGAAAAATAATAACTGCGGCTGGTATTATAATACTAAGTTTTCAGACAAAATCACCCTTATGTACGGCGGGTTACTCAGCATTATTATAATCAGCGTTTGTTTTATGATATCCGCAAACGGAGTTATCGGATATCTCAATATGCGAAAAGCGGAGCTAACGGAGGCTCTTGATATAATTGCCGTAGAGGTTGAAAAGCGTGGCTTCCTCACTCAGTCGGATATTGATGAGCTTAATCTCGGGCTTAATATACATGCGGTTGTTGTTGATGTTTCCTCGCTTACCACAGGCGCCAGCGCGGATATTATTACCCCTGCTTTGGGCACCATAATTAAGGTCGATAAATTATCCTTGGAATTTAAAGTAGTACGCCATGATGAGATTCTGGCGCGTTTTCTCACCCATATACGCCCCGTAGCCTATAACGGCAGCTATTTCTTCGTGGTTGTGGAGGGGACGAATGCTTCCGATCTGAGCGTTTTCAGAGTTTGGGGGCTGGCCTTTGTAATTATTTCAACCGTAGGCATTTTAGGCGCGGCAACAGCCGGCCGCTATATCAGCAAAAAAATGCTCAAACCTATATTGGATATTACGGAAACCGCCGCCGCTATAGGTGTCGAAGATTTAAACCGGCGCATTGAATATCAAGGCCCGGATGATGAGGTTAAGGTGCTGGCCGATACCTTCAACGATATGATAAGCCGCCTGCAGGATGCTTTTGATAAGCAAACCAGATTTATATCCGACGCTTCCCACGAGCTTAGAACGCCTATTTCCGTTATACAGGGCTATGCCAAGCTTATAAACCGCTGGGGTAAAGAAGACCCCGCCGTATTGCAGGAATCCATAGACAGCATTGTGGATGAAACCGATAATATGACAATGCTCATTAAAAATATGCTGGCCTTGGCAAAATATCAGGAAAGCCAAGATTTAAGCATGGCCCCTTTCAGCTTAAACGAATTAACAGAAGAAGTTATAAAAGAATATGAAATAATGGAAACCCAGAAGGAAATAATATTAAGCTCAAAAGATATGCTTTATATTATAGGCGACTCCAATCTCATAAAGCAAATGCTACGGGCGTTAATAGATAACTCCATAAAATATTCCGGGGAAAATGACAGCCCCGTTGAAATAGACATATTTTCAAAAGATAATATGAGCTGCCTATCCGTAAGCGATAAAGGCTCCGGTATAGAGGAGAAGGATGTTCCCCATATTTTTGAACGCTTTTACAGGGCTGATGAATCCCGAAGCAAGGAAATTCCCGGAAACGGCATAGGCCTTAGCGTTGCCGATGCTATTATTAAAAAACACGGGGGCAAGGTTTCGGTGGAAAGCGAAATCGGCAGCGGCACAACCATAACGGTAAAATTGCCGCCTGTAAAAAATGATGGTATTTATGAAACAAATACTTAATTCCAACGTATATTTTGTCGTATTGACATAATAAATTAATAATTGCTTCATTTTTTTCCGCCTCAAAATATGATAATATAATTCATATATGCTATATTTTTCGCCTACAGGCGGTATAATAACCTTATTTATGCAAAAAGGAGCTGAATGTTTTGAAATCTATGAAAAAAATAATATCCTTAGCCCTTGCAGCCGCGCTTTTGCTGCAAAGCGTAACAGTTTTCGGCGCTGCGCTTAGCACATCTAAGGCGGCGGATCCCGCAAGGCCTGTACTCACAGTAAAACAAGCCACGGATAAAGCCATCACCAACAATTCTTCCATCAAAAATGCGGTTGATAGCGAATCCTTAGGTGATGAAACCATTAAAAAAGCAACCGACGCTCTTTATGATGCTTATACTAACGCTGCCATTGTCGGCGCCGAAATAGGCCTCATGAATGCCGAAATGTCAAGGGCCTTGAATATTCAAGATATTACCGCTAAAAAAGAAAATGTTGAATATCAAATTTCCAAATACTTCAACACAATTATAAATTCGGAAAAAGATGTGCTTCTTTTTGACGAGAGCCTTGAAATCGCAAAAAAAGACTTGGCTATCGCAAAGCTTAAGCTTTCTCTCGGCATGATAAGCCAGCTTGATTATGACACCGCTTCACTTGATTTTGAAAAAATCGTAAACGCAAGGGAAACAAAGTTGAGAGCCATTGACAGCGCATATCGCGATTTAAACAGCTATATGGGGGAAGCTTTGGACAAAAGGTTCACTTTGGAGCTTATACTGCCTTATAAAGAGGTCGGCTCCGTTAATTTAAATACCTATGCCGACCAATTCGTAAAAGACAGCCTGACAATTAAAGAAATTGAAAATTATGCCAAGCTGGCCGAATACAGCGTTGATAATTACACAACCCCTTATAATCCCCTTACAGGCGAAATAATAGAATCCGCCGCGGTTAAAAGCTATGATGCTCTTGTGGTTAGCCAGAATGAAGCCCTGCGCGCACTTACAGATGCGAAAAAATCTGTACGCAACGCGGTTATCGCAACCTACAGCGGCTTAAAAGATATGGAAATAGGCATTAAAGTAAGCGAAATAGATATTGAAAAAGCGAAGATGAAACTTGTTACAATGGAAAAAATGCTTGAGCTGGGCCAAGTTACAAATTTGGATGTCTCCAAGTTAAAATATGATATACACAGCAAAGAGCTAGCCCTTGAAGAAAGTAAAAACACCTACGCCCTAACCCTTATTGCATTTTCGAACCCTAATCTTCTCATAGGCTTAAGTTCAGGCGGCGGAAGTTCTCAAGGCGGCTCAGGCGCTTCGGCTTCCCAAGGCGGACAAAGCCAACAAGGCCGGTAGTAATGCGGCATTTTATCTTTATAAAAAATACTGTTTTTAAACGCTTTCTCCTTAAACGTAGAAAGCGTTTTTATTTGCCTTAAATATTCATGCCTGTGTTTACCCTTTTGATGAATGTTCGCCTTTTGTTACTCCGGCCATTGATTTAGCGCCGCTGTTTTGCTATACTGGTTTATATTCTTAAGGAGGTGAACTGCATGTTTGATTTTTTCGATACTTTCGGTTTGCAGTCTCTCACATTTCAAGCCATTATATTCAGATTGACTCTTGCGCTTATTTGCGGCGCAACTTTGGTTATGATGACGGGGCAATTCATTTTCGAAAACATTGGCGGCACAGATCCATCGAGGCTTGGCGCTCAAATTATAAGCGGCATCGGCTTTTTAGGCGCGGGTACGATTTTGGTAACGGGCTCACAGCAAGTTAAGGGCCTAACCACCGCCGCGGCGCTTTGGGCCAGCGCATGTATGGGCATTGCCATAGGAATCGGCTTTTACGCAGTCGCAATTGCCACATCTGTTTTTGTTCTCATTGCTATGATGCCCTTGGATTGGCTGCAAACCCGTTTTCTGGCTCACAGCAAATATATACAGCTTTTTATTATTTTGGAAAGCTTCGATAGTGTCAACGGGTTTTTCGTTTTCTGTAAAGAAAAAAATATCCATACCAGCGATTTCGAAGTTATGAATGCCCCCACAGGCACAGGCGTTGCCATACTCGTTACCATGCGCTTTAAAAAACGAATGGCCCACGGTGAGGTTATAGAAATGATAAGCACATGCCCCCGGCCTGCTTTCTGTGGAGGAAACTTAAAATCTGCATATTCCAATGGCCCTGCCCAAAACGGCAGGGCTTTGTTTCGGATTTTCGCCATTTTAATTTACATGATTAATCCCTTGGATACTAAGCCCTTCATCATGGAGTTAACGGCGGCCGGTTAATCGCTGTTTAAGCAAAGCTATTGCGGCCTTCGATACAATTGCTCTATCTTTTCTTGTTTATTCCAAAATGCTTGCCATAAATTTTTCAAATATTCGCAAAGCATAAATATTCTCTATTTGTATAGCTCGGTTTTGCCTTATATTTTGCGCTTTCGGCTTGACTGCCCCAACAAGTCGGGTTATAATTGAGACACATTTATATATATAATATATAACTTATGACTATTATTATTTTTTTGGGAGGTTAATTTTATGGAACGCGTTTACAATTTTTCGGCAGGCCCTTCAATAATGCCTGTACCGGTGCTTGAACAATGCGCCAAAGAAATGCTCAATTATGGCGGCAGCGGCATGTCCGTTATGGAAATGAGCCATAGATCTAAGGTTTTTATTGAAATCGCAAACAATACCGAGGCTCTTTTAAGAGAGATTATGGGTATTCCTTCGAACTACAAAGTGCTTTTCCTTCAAGGCGGCGCATCTCTCCAATTCTCCATGCTGCCTATGAACCTTATGGTTAACTCTAAGATAATGGAAACTATTGACACAGGACAATGGGCTTCCAAAGCAATCAGCGGAGCTAAACCTTTCGGTACAGTAAATGTTCTGGCTTCTTCAAAAGAAACCAATTATGACCATGTACCTGCAATTGATGAATCTAAAATCAGCCCTAATGCAGATTATTTCCATATGACTTCAAACAACACCATTTATGGAACAAGGCAAATTGACTGGCCAAATACAGG
>JGI994J12354_10005976_pt1 | contig 10301 bp, 11 predicted proteins | sample IntmicLarv3ML3BL_FD_12354 | JGI IMG/M metagenome (IMG submission 12354)
AACCCCCTGAACAACTCCCATATAATCCACGGTGCTTTTCTTCTCAAAATAGCCCAAGGTTATGGCGTTTCTGCTTTTATCTATTTCAATAGGCGTAATAGGCGTTGGTATTTTCTGGATTATAGCCAGCTTTTTATCTTCATATACCTCATTGGTCATATTTATCATACTTTCGAATGTGCTGCCTCTGAGGCCTCTTGTATTCCAATATCCCATGATATTCTCCTATATTGTGAAATCTGTACAATAAAAAGGGTAACAGAAAGAACGGGATAATTCAAGGGATAAAAGAGCCGATGAAATATATGACGATGATGCATATTAAATAAAATTTATACAAAGCGAAATATTTGTGAAACGGCTTGTTGAAAACCAATGGTTTTTTCGGGTTTTCAATTGTTATTGAATTACGCAATGGCAAGTATACTTTTATGAGCTTTTTAGAAGTTTTAACAGTTTTGCACCGTTGCAGTTTATAAAATACTATATTGGTGATTTCATGAGCAGGCTTAGAGATTTAAGAAAATCTAAAAATTATACACAGGAAAAAATAGAAGAGCTTACAGGCATAGACCAAAGCGATTATTCGAAAATTGAGTTGGGCAAGCGCGATCTTACTTTTGAGCAATGCAAAAGGCTGGCTCTTGCATTGGATACGAGTATGGATTATTTGGCGGGGATTACGGATAACCCATCCTCCTATGAGCGCAATCAATAATAGCGCGAAAAAAGCTTACTTAATAAAGTAAGCTTTTTTCGTGGTTGATAACAATACAATTTTTCTCAATATGCCATCATATATTTAAACATAAACACAATATGGAAAGCGCTGCCCGCCATTACAAACAGATGAAAGAGTTCGTGGAAGCCGAAAAATTTGAAATTAAATCTAGGCCGCTTAAGTGCATATATTACGGCGCCTAATGTATAAGTTACCCCGCCTGAAACCATCAGAGCGATGCCGCCTGTTGGCACGCTGTTGACAAGCGGCACAAAGGCCACAATAACCAGCCAGCCCATAATAACATAAATGGCGCTGGATAGCCATCTGGGGGCGTCCATCCAAAGCGCCTTAAGCGCAATGCCGGCAATTGCTATGGCCCAAATCAGCACCAATATCGTCCAACCCCACGGCCCTCGCAAGGGCAGAAGGCAAACAGGCGTATATGTTCCAGCTATTAGAACGAATATCATCATATGGTCAACCCTGCGCAATATAGCGGTGACTTTTTCGCCGGTGTTAAAGGCGTGGTAAATGGAGCTGGCGGCATATAGCAAAATAAGCGCGGCGCCGAAAATTGCCATGGAAATTACATGGGTCATTGTGGCTTCCCTCTTTGCAATATAAATAAGCGCGGCGGTGCAGGGGAGAGCCGCAAGAAAGCCTATAAAATGAGTTAGAGCACTGATTGGGTCTTTAATCTTTTCCATGTCGCACCTCGTTCGTCTAAATATTATATATAGTAATGAAAACTACATGATAAATATATTATATGCTAATTCAATATAATATGCAAGAAAAAAATATAAGTAAACATTTCTAAATATGGTTATTTATGTTACAATGAATAAAGATTTCTGTGGCAGAGCGTGAAATAGCGGTTCAAATCGGCCTGTCGGTTTTTATTAATAGTAAATAATATGTTTTGAGGTGAGCTCATGGATTATAATTGGAAAGATTTGTTTAATATCATAGAAAAGGGCCAAATACCTGATATTCACTTGTATATGGATCAGTTGACAACATTTATGGAGGAAAAATTATCCGGCTATAAGAGAAGCCCTTCGGATAAAATTATTACGAAAACAATGATTAACAACTACACCAAGGATAAGATTATGCCGGCGCCGGTTAAGAAAAAATATTCACCGGAACAGCTTATGCTGCTTATAATCATATTCCATTTGAAGCCGGTATTGTCTATTAACGACATCGGAACAATGCTGAATTTTATTCAGGCGGAAGATATTGACATAAAAGATATATACGGAGTTTTTACGGAAATTCAAAAAAGCCAAGAGCAGGCTGCCCTATACTCCGCAGAGAAGGATAAGGAAATTATTAATAAGCTTATGGGTGAAAACGATTTGAATGACGGCGGCGATACAGCAGCTTTGTTGACGGCGCTGTCATTGGCCGTAGATGCCACCAATAAGAAAAATATGGCAGAGAGAATAATTGATGATTATTTGAAGAACCATCAAAATGCTAAGTAATTTTGAATATCTCAGGTGGAGGCTGATTTTGTGAATTTAATGAGAATAATTATTATCTTTGGCGGCGGATTTATGTTTTTGTTGCTGATATTGGTTCCGGCTGCTGTGATTATTATGAAAATCAAAAACGGCACAATGACACCGGGTATGGCGAGAATATTCAGCGTTTTAGCGGTTTTTGTGGTGATATTGCTTTTTGCTGTATTTATGTTTGCGCTTAAAATTCTACGGGGATAAATGAATGCATTTAATGCGTGTTTCCGCAGGGATTGAAAGGTGCTAAATTTTCAAATACATATAAAAAGCGGCTTTAAGTTTTTATACTTGAAGTCGCTTTTTATAATAATATATAAGCCTTGGATTATTTGAAAATAACAATAATTTCATACCCAACAAGGCCTGCATTTGTCAAAATTTTGCCGAATAGCTCCGTTACGGATTGAACGGTATTTTCTCTGGCTTTTTGCATATTTTCATCATTTTCGGCAGTGGCCTTCATTTGTTCTTCAGCCGTTACCATTAGGGCCCTGATATCCACTTCGGCAAGGGAAACCTCCCCAAACCGCAGAAGGCCGTTTTTTATTTCCTTCGTCCTAATGCTTTCCGGGTCAATATAGATATTGTAAACGGAAGGCTCGTCAATATATACCTTAACCGTATAGGCATCATTATCGGCCACTATATCATCCGCAGAAATATTTGCCAAATCCGCCGAATATGCCGCATGCCCTTCAAAGCTAAATATCTGCTCCTTGGAGAAAATGCTCAAATCCAGCCAAGTATCATTTACGGCAATGTCGCATACCATATCCATTTCATTTGTTATAAGCTTTGTACTTTTTTCAAGCCCGCTGATTATAACGGCCTTTGTATTTACTATGGGCTTGACGCTGTAGGCCGGCGCGGTAGAGATAGAAGCGCTGTAGCCGGGCGCATTCATAATGCGGTTTATGTAGCTGCTAAGGGCGAAGCCGCCTAAAGCCGCCACAATTATAAGGCCGATGATTATTTTTGTTTTCATACTCGTACTCACATGCGGACTCCTTCAAATAAAATTTGTCAGCAATTACAAATCTGCAATATAAACCATTTCTCCCCCAACTATTGTGTATTTAACCCGGCCTTTAATTGCTTTGCCCCCATAAGGCGAAAACTTGGCCTTTGATGCGAAATTTGAAGGGTTAATATAATAATCCTCATCTGCCGCAAAAATGACTAAATCCGCATCATTTCCGTCAGCAAGAAGGCTTTTATTTTCAAGGCCAAGAATTTTGGCAGGCATTATGCTCATTTTATTCACCAAATCGCCCATGGTCATTTTGCCTGTGGCAACCAGCGCGTCATAGCTTATGGAGAAGGCCGTTTCCAAAGATGAAATGCCGAAGCTGGCCTTATCGAATTCTTTATTTTTGCTTTCGAAGGTTTTAGGCGTGTGGCCGGATGAAATAGCATCGATTGTTCCGTCTATAAGCCCTTCTATAATTGCCTCAATATCCTCATCTGTCCTAAGCGGCGGCATAACCTTGGCAAGAGTATTGTAGCCCTCCACAATATTTTCGCTTAACGTAAAATAATGGGGCTGTGTTTCGCAAGTTATGCGAACGCCGCGAGCCTTTGCCTGCTTTATAAGATGGACGGAGCCCTTTGTGCTTACGCTGGAAATATGCAGTTTGCAGCCGGTGTTTTCCGAGAGAATAATATTGCGGGCAACCATAATTTCTTCCGCATCTCTTGGTATGCCGTTTAGGCCGTAAGCCGAGGCCATCTTGCCGGCATTTATTACGCCCCCTGCCGAAAGGCTCTCATCATTGCAGGTAGTTATAAGGGGTATGTCAAACATTGAGGAATAGCGCATAATATTACGCATAAGGGCTGTATCGCATATGCATTTGCCCCCGTCGGATATGGCGGCAATGCCTGCGGTTACCATCTCGCCTATTTCAGCCATTGCAATGCCTTCGCAATCCTTGGTCATGCTGCCGTATACATATACATTTACGGTGGAAAGCTTGGCGCTTCTGCTTATAATATAATTAACAACCGTTTTGTTATCCACAACGGGGTTTGTGGTGGGCTGGCTTGTTATGGAGGTGAAGCCGCCCTTTGCCGCGGAGCGGGTTGCCGTGGTTAAATCCTCAATATTTTCATAACCGGGATCGCAGATTTCGCAATTCATATCAACAAAGCCCGGCAATACATAACAGCCCGAAGCATCTATCACCGGATAGCCGCCTTCATTAATATCAGGGGCAACCTCAATAATAGATTCGTTTTGCACCATAACATCCATTTTATTTTCATTACCGGCATCATCAATAACAATGCCGTTTTTAATAACCATAATCATACCATTATCCCTCCCCTAAGCGAAAGAATATAGAGCATTGCCATACGAACGGCCACGCCGTTGGATATTTGATCGTTTACCAAGCACCTTGGCGAATCAATAACATCGGAGGCTATTTCAATATCGCGGTTTATGGGGCCGGGGTGCATAATAATAACATCATCCTTGGCATAGCTTAACATACGGTTATCTATTTTAAACATATTTTTATATTCGTTGAAGGATGGGAGCTCATTGCGGTATTTATTTTCCGCCTGCATACGCACGCTCATAATAACATCGCAATCCTTAACGGCCTTATAAGCATCTGCATAAATCTCCACTCCGAAGGATGCCATATCATCCGGCACAAGAGTAGGCGGCGCGGCTATTGAAACCTTTGCCCCAAGTTTAAGAAGCCCCCAAATATTACTTCTGGCTTCCCTGCTGTGCAAAATATCGCCTATAAATGTTACCTTAAGATTTTCGAAGCTGCCCTTTTGCTCTTTTATTGTCATTAAATCAAGAAGGGCCTGAGAAGGATTTTCGTTGGATCCGTCTCCCGCGTTTATAACGCAGGCGTTGACATTTCTCGCAAGAAACCTAGCGCTGCCGGAAACGGGATGGCGAATTATAATATAATCCGCGCCCATTTGATCGATGATTTTGCCCATTTCCAAAAGCCCTGAAAAACCGGATATTTCCTCATTTTTTGAAATATTCATATTAACAACGCTGGCGCTTAAATACTGCCCTGCCAGCTCGTAGGATACTTTCGTTCGGGAGCGATCTTCGTAAAATAAAATTACAATAGACTTTCCCTGTAAATGGGGCGTTTTCTTGTTTTTCTGGGAAAGGACATATTTCATAGTGTCGGCTGTTTCAATGATATAATGTATTTCCTCGGCTGATATATCTTTTAGTCCTATATAATCTTTCCGTTCAACAAACACAGCTTCTGCTACCCCCTCAATTTCTTTAATAAGTTTTCCAAATATTCCGGCCTTTCGGCATCAAATTCTATATAATCTCCTGTGGAAGGGTGTATAAAGCCCAACGATTTGGCGAAAAGAGCCTGACCTTCTGTTTTGTATTTATCTTTCGAGCTGCCGTAAACCATGTCGCCGACCAGCGGATGGCCCATATGCGCCATATGAACCCGTATTTGGTGGGTTCTGCCGGTTTCAAGCCGTGCCTCAACAAATGTATTGGCGTGGAAGCGTTCTATAACTTTAATATGAGTAACGGCGTTTCTGGAGTTTTTATCCGTAACGCACATTTTTTTTCTGTCAACGGGGTGGCGGCCTATAGGCTTGTCAATATCGATACTATCCTCTTTAACAATATTAACACATATAGCCTCGTAAACCCTGTTTATGCTGTGAACGGCAAACTGTTCGGCAAGGCTTTTGTGAGCCTTATCATTTTTCGCCGCAACGATAACGCCGGAAGTATCCATATCAATCCTGTGAACTATTCCCGGCCGCAAATATCCGTTTATGCCGGAAAGCTCATTTTTGCAATGATACATAAGCGCGTTTACCAGCGTTCCCGAATAATGGCCGGCCGCAGGGTGAACCACCATGCCCTTGGGCTTGTTTATTACAATAATATCCATATCCTCGTATATTATATCGAGCGCAATGTTCTCTTGCAATATATCGGGTATCATATTCTCAATGCGAGACACAAAAATAATATCTCCGGCCTTTAATTTATAGCCGGCCTTTTGAGCCTTGCCGTTTACTGTGATATTGCCGCTTTCTATATGCTTTTTTAAAAAGCTACGGGTGAATTCAACTATATTGTCTGAAACAAAAACGTCGAGACGGCTATCCGCATCGACATCCTCTGCTTGAAGAACCAAATCGCCATCCATACTACAATTCCTCATCTTTAACGAAAAACAGAACGGTTATGGCCATTAAAAAGGTTCCGCATACCACAAAAATATCAGCCACGTTGAATATAGGGAAACGGATGAAATCGAATTGCAGAAAATCCACAACATAACCGTTTACCAATCTATCCACGGAATTGCCCAAAGCTCCCGCCAGAATCAAAATCAGGAAAAATCTTATAAATGTGTAAACCTTACCATCAGGCAAGTTTTTATAATAATAGCCGATTACTACAGCTATTATTACCGCGAAAACAAGGAAAAACCAGCGGCCGCCTTGAAACATGCCGAATGCGGCCCCGGCATTTTCATGATATGTCAGGCTTAATAAGCCCTTAATAACAACAATATCCTCGCGGAACATAAGATTCACACTGGCCATATATTTGCTGATTTGATCAATTGCCGCAAGTAATAATACAAAAATAAACGGGCCGAAAAATTTGCGTGTTTTCATGGAGTTCTCCTTAAAATCGAGTGTATTTTTTATCATTTGCTAAAAATTATTTTGAAATTAATATTATAAGGCCTTTCCGGCAATTTGTTCAAATGCCCATAAAATATCTTTTTTATCTATGGAATTTGTGGTATAGGCCTTGCCTATTTCCGAGAGAAGCACAACTCTCATTTTTCCGTCCTTAAGCTTTTTATCCCTAAGCGCCTTTTCATAAAGCTCATCAGCCTCACGGTCTGCCGCAAATTGCGGCACATTATAAAGATTAAGCAAATCCATACATTTTTCGAAATCGGCGGCAAAATTTTCATTAACCTTGCGGCTTAAGGCCAGAGCGGCCCTCATGCCGATGCCGACGCATATTCCGTGGGGAATCGCGTATTCGCAGGCGCTTTCAACCGCATGGCCGAAGGTGTGGCCGAAATTCAATATATTCCGAATGCCCTGGTCCCTTTCGTCTTGCTGCACAACATGAGCCTTTGATTCAACCGCTTGTTTAATTATATACGAAATGGCCTCATTTTCCAATGATATTATGCTTTCTTTATTAGCTTTAAGATAATCAAAGGAGGCCGCGCCGCTGGCATAATCGCATTTTATAATCTCGCATATGCCCGATAAGAATTCCTCAGGAGGAAGGGTTTTAAGAGTGGCGGTATTTATATATACAAATTCCGGCTGATAAAAGCTGCCTACCATATTTTTGGCACCGCTTAAATTTATGGCGGTTTTGCCGCCAACGCTGGAATCCACCTGTGAAAGCAAGGTGGTTGGAATTTGCACATAGCATATGCCCCGCATAAATGTAGAGGCGGCAAAGCCTGCAATATCACCAACAACGCCGCCGCCTGCGGCTATTATAACGGAATCTCTTTCAAATTTAAGCTCTATTAATTTTTCATATATACCAGTGAGTACGGAGAGGCTTTTGCTGGCTTCCCCGGCAGGGATTATATGCTTAAAAAATTCTTTCGATAAAGGCGCAAGAGCCTGATCTATTACATCCGAAAACAGCGGGAAAGTATTGCTGTCAAAAATGCAAAAAATCTTTTTGCCGGCAAACTTGTTTTTTTCAAATACCCTTGCGAGGTTTTCAAAATCCCTCTCTATATATACATCATATTTTTTAGACGGAGCGTCTATCCTTATGATACTCATTATATCACCTAACCTTGGATTATATAATAAATATAACATATAGAAAATAAACAGGCAAATTCTTTATAGGCTAAATTTAGGCGAAAAGGGCATGAATTTTATTTTTCCACAATACTATAGAAAGAGTGAGTATAAAGCTTGAAAATTTATAAATGCAATTATAAAAACAGAGGTGATTTTTTTGCAAAGCAATTATATAGCAAGGCTTTTTGACGGTAGGCTCATTGCCCTCTACCATAATGAAAGCGGAATAATGGCGAGAGTTTGCGAAAACGGCCGCTGGCTTCCGGCAGGGGCGCTGCTAAAAGGTGCGCAGCCGGCTTTTAGCGCAAGCTTTTCCCTATCCGGTCAGCTTCAAATTTATGCGCAGGATGAAAAGGGCAGCGTTGTTCTCATAAGCTTTGACGGGGAAAATATATCTTTGAGAACCATATTAGAAAACCGCTCCCGTGAGATTCATGCCATATTTTTCAATCCCATAGGGCGGGGCGGGCGAATGTGCCTTTTGTACAATATTCCGGACGAGGATGGGCGCCGGAAACTTATCATTCAGAAGCTGAATGAAAGCGGGATCTGGGATAAGCCGGAAGAAATAGCCGTTTTCGCGCCTCAAGGGGATAATATTTTTGAAATTTTGCATATTGGCGAAAACCACGCTCTTGTATTCTACCGCCAAGAGGGGAATATTTCAGGCTATAGGGAGATCACACCGGAGCGGGTTGGGGAGTTTGTTCCCTTTGCCAGAGCAGGCGAAAACATACATAGCTATGGCTTTTTTCCGTGGGGGGATAGTTTGCATATGGTATATTTAAGCTCAAATTTGTTTTCCTCTCGTTTGGTTTACCGCAGGAAGGTTTCCGATAACTTCGAGCCCGGCGTTCTTTTATGGGAAGGCCAGTGGCTGGATAATTGTTTGATTTGTGAAATAAACGGGGAGCTTTGCGTATTTTTTCAGTCGGGAGGAAGCCTTTATATGACAAAATCCGCAGATAAAGGCAGCTCGTTTTCCCGGCCGGAAATTTATGCGCATAAATTCTGCCGCCTGCCTAAAAAAGCCATATACATAAGCGAGTATACCCATGGATGCTATGATGCCTGTCATGTGTTTGTGGACAGCGCCCACCCGTGGGATATACAGATATTGCCTGATTTATGCGCGGATTTTTATTCGTATTATGAAGGCAAGCCCGAAGTGGATTCCTCTCCTGTTTCTGAGCCGCCTTCTGACGATGAAAAGCTTCGGCTGGAGTTAATACAGGAGCGATTGGAAAAGCTGGCAAGCCAAAATGAACGCTACAGGGCGCAGCTTGAAGATATGGCGCAAAAAGTAGCCGAATATGAGCAAAGGGAGAAAAAAGAGGCGCAATTGAGCGCTAAATTAGCCGAAGCCATGACAGAAATAGAAAATAAGGAGGCGAAAATAACCGAGCTTTTGAAAAAAGCGGATGGCTTTATAAAAGAACCGTCAGAGGCGGAAGAAGTAATAGACGAAATAGGCCCTTTGGAAGCATCGGATAATATAAATATAGCCGAAAGCGGCGTTGACTAGCAGCGCGAAAGGGCAAATATAGTATTGGGCATTTCAATAATTTGCCGATAAAAAGGGCTGAATCTGTTCAATACAGGTATCAGCCCTTGGCGTATGCTTAATATTATTTTTAGAGTCAGCTAGGTTTTATTGCAAATATGTGCTGATTTTGTTTATCAGCTCGGAGTAATCCACAGGCTTGGCCACATGGTCATTCATCCCCGCATCAAGGCATTTTCTTATATCCTCCGCAAAAACATTGGCGGACATTGCGATAATGGGAATCTCCTTTGTGTGAGATGAATCAAGCGCGCGAATTTCTCTGGTGGCGGTGTATCCGTCCATAATCGGCATCTGTACATCCATCAATATAACATCGTATAAATCAGGGTTTTCCCGCATAATATTTAGAGCAATCAGGCCGTCCTCCGCAATGTCGATTTTTAAATTTGTATCGGCCAGCATAGCAATTGCAATTTCTCGGTTTATTTCTATATCTTCAACCAGCAAAGCGGTGAAGCCTGAAAAATCGCTGTTCTCCAAAACGCCTTCGCGAGTAGAGCGGAGCATGTCTTTCGAGCCTTCTTTCATAAATACGCGAACGGTAAATATGCTGCCCTCGTCCAATTTGCTTTCAAACTCAATATCTCCGTGCATTAACTCCGAAATGCGCTTGCTTATGGCAAGGCCAAGGCCGGTGCCGCCGAATTTTTTTGAA
>JGI994J12354_10005977_pt1 | contig 10300 bp, 8 predicted proteins | sample IntmicLarv3ML3BL_FD_12354 | JGI IMG/M metagenome (IMG submission 12354)
CGAGCCGCTTCAAACCGTGATAGCGAAATACGCAGGCTTGTGATGGATGCAAATATTTCGCCGAACAAGTTCGGCGGCTAAGAGTGTTCCCGGCTGCTGTTCTTGTGCATCATTTTCCGGCGAAAACCAATAATTATTGTTCTGATGAATCGCAAAAAAATTAATACAAAACAGGTGAAAACATGAAAACATATATGAAAATTTTATTGTGCGGCGTGTTGGGGGCGATGTTGTTTGTGCCCGTGTTGAAACAAAGTGCTTTGGCGGAAGATTCGGCCAATGATCCGGTGGCGGAAAAAATGAAGCCGCTGCTGGAGGAGGACACGCTTTGCGTTGTGCATGTTGATTTGACGAAGATCAACACAGCGGCGATTCTCAATAACAACCGGGCGTTCGTCGAAAAAGCCTTTATTGATCTTGGCGGCAGCGAAGAGGAATTTGAAAATCTCGTTAGAATTGCGGCGTACATGCCGGACGACATGGACATTGACGAAACGTGGCAGAAAATGCTCGTACTCGTCGAAGGCGGTAAAACGATGTTGACCGAAATGCTCGGCGTCAAGGAAGCCTACGTTGTTTTGGGAACAGGGCAATCGTTTATGACCTTCTTTTATGTGGCCTTGCCCATGACGGAAGATTTGAACGTCGAAGCGATCAGGGCAATGATCCCGAAAGAAACGCCGTTTTTCGTTCGCGAAACGGAAGATTACCTGCTCTTGACGGCCATCTATTCGCCGCCGCATATTTATGAAAAAGTCGAGGATTCCGCCAACCGTAATATCGGGCCAAAACGTCCGGTCGAACGGGCGGATTTGCTGGCCGCTTACGATGCAGTGAAGGATTATCCGGTGCGGATTTTATTTGCGACACCACCTTATATCAAGCGAATTGTCGCCGAACTGCGACCGGGGTTGCCGCAACATGTTTTGGAACAATTGCCCGCGCTTCGTAAAATTGACGTGCCTGCGATGGTGAACGGTTTTCGTTTTGAGGGCATTGGCATTGATCTTGAAGCGGGCAAACTGGTCGCGGTGACCGAAACCGAAACGGAACTTGACGCACAACTGATCGTCCGACAGATGGACGTTTGGGCCGGCGTGCTTATCGATGAATACGTGAAATATCTCGAACAATTGGCCGAGCAGAAAAAAGAGTCCGACATGTCGCTGACCCCGCGAGAGGAGATTTTGCTTACGCTTTACTCCGATGTGTTCAGCCGCGAAAGCCTTGTCCGGTTGAAGGATTCAATGCTCCCGCAACCGAAAGGCAATCGCATCACCGTGCAATGGGATCGCGAAACGACGGGCGAACAGCTTTCGACTTCGGGCCTTGTACTGACGAAACTGATTCAGATCAATGTCGAAACGGCCCGGGAATCGACACGACGTATGCACTGTGCGAACAACATGAAACAATTGGGCCTGACCATGCACACCTACCATGACGCACACGGATCGTTCCCGCCAACATTCAGCGTTGATGCCAACGGCAAGCCGTTGCACAGTTGGCGAGTGCATGTGCTGCCTTTTTCCGGACATTCGGCACTTTATGAAGCGATTCGCCTTGACGAGCCGTGGGACAGCGAGCATAACAAGCAGTTTCATAATGCCATGCCCGCAGTTTTTCGCTGCCCAAGCTGTACGCAGGGTGATCCGAAACGTGACACGACTTATTGCATGGTCGTCGGTGAAGAATCGCTTGGCAGAACCGATGGGACGGGGCTCAAACTTAAAAACATGACTGACGGGACATCAAACACCGTCATGTTTGTGGAACGAAAAACGCCAGTTTGCTGGATGGCCCCGGAGGATATGAGTTTTGAAGATGCGGTGCAAGGCGTCAATAAAATCGACACGGGCATCGGTTCGGAGCATTATCATGTTTCGGGTGCCAATGTTACGCTCGGCGATGGGAGTATCCAGTTCATTCATGACGGAATCGACCTTGACATTCTGCGTGCCGTGCTGACGATTTCCGGCGGCGAGAGCCACTGGTCGCTTGGGCAGTTTTGATTGTTGAGACATGGCTCATCACCAGAGTTTCCAGCTGTGTTTCTGCAAAATTTCAAAAAAAATTTTTTGTGGTCAAAATACTCCATTTTAGCATTGATGAAAACTTAATAATGATCAAATGTGCAGAATAATTATTGTTGGGGACATGAATTTAAGTTTATGCCCTTACTTGTGTTTTGATTTTTCGTCTATTCATTTGTGCAGTGTTTATATTTAATATTGTTTATATTTCGCCCATTTTTTCAGGTTGTCTCATTTATAGTAAGTTACCATTATAACTCAAATTATTTTTAGTTTATACTTTACAAAAGACCTCAATTTGTTAATATAACTATAAGTGAATGTATTTATTAGGAATGGATACTGAAAATTCGGCAGTGTTTGAGTTGTGCAGATTTTAGTGTTTTTTTCTGGGTTGCAGGTTTGTATTTATTGTTTCCGAACGAGTTGAGATGTTGGCGAAAAATTTCGTTTTTCAAACAATAACAGCGAAATCCCTCCCCCCTTTTTTAATGTAGTCACCTTTGGTTTTTGCTGCTTTTCTATTGGTTGCTTTTTGTTGACTTGTGTTGCATAAAAATATCCTTGGTCAAAGTAGCGTGAATGCCGATTCATTGACAGCATTTTGTGTGTATGCGATTTTGAGAAGGCTTGAAATCGTTGATTGTAATGTTAATCATAAAACTTTACATGCGTGTAGACAGTAGTGTTGTCAGGCCAGAGGCACGTTAATAGTACTAATGAGGTTTAGAATTATGAAAAAATTATTTGTTATACTATCGTTTTTGGTAGTTGTAGTGTGCTTTACGGCTCAGGCAAGAGCCGATTCGTCGTGGACCTTTGATGTCACTGCGACAATTCTCGACTATTCGTTGGATGTAAGTCGTAAGCAGGAATATAAAGATGGTGTTCTTTATAAGGAGACCGTTGACTCTATAAATAGAACCCCAGACCCTAAAGGTAATTTTGATGAAAGACTATCTTGGGGGGTGAAAAATCACGAAACAGGAAAAGAACATCTCAGTTACTTTGACCTGTTGTTCCATAATGAAGGCGTGGGTTACACAATTGGGGATGATCCATTGACGATTTTGGAATTTGTCCACCGCAACAGAGAGTTGGACAGTATTAACGGTAATGAGCTTCTTCCGTATCCGGAGGTTATCAATATTCAATTGAGCTTCAGGTTTGAAAATACCGAGGGTGATATTGGATTTACAAACAACTTTGTGCTTCAATTGGGCTTTGTTGAAACAAATAATAGTAAGTCTACAGGTCTGCCTTTCGATGATATTTTCTTTTTTATCTTTCCTGAAGCTTTAAAAAATCCTATTATTGCGGGAGATTATGTTATTTCTGTTGATACGGGATTCCAACCAATGGATGATTCTTGGGTGTTTTACGATTTGGCTTGGGATGCGGCGGTGAGAACCTTGGGAGCGAGTGAAGGAGACGTGATTTGGGGGTGGCAAACAGAAGAAAAGTTGGATACTCCTTTTTTAATTTCATTTGAGATCACAAAATCTGGTGACACGGATGTACCGGAACCGGCCTCTATGTTGTTCCTTGGCGGCAGCCTTGCTGGCTTTGGATTGATTCGACGCTATCGGATAAAAAGAAAGCAAAATGCCTGATAAGGTTTTGCTCGTTTGATAAAAATCAAAAGTTTTGATTCAAAAACCGTTGCCCGCGATATGTTATCTTGGGTCGCGGTTTTTTATTGCCCGAAAGTGCTTTGTTTGGCACTCAATATTTACCGCCAAGCGACAAAAGAGGGCTGCCCGCACTTGTCAAATCCGAACAATGGTGTATGCTATATTTAAGTTTAGATGGGGCGAAATTTTGTTCGCACTGCGTTTTTTATGCCGAAATGGCGGAATTGGCAGACGCGCTAGGTTCAGGTCCTAGTCGGGATAACTCCCGGTGGAGGTTCGAGTCCTCTTTTCGGCATTGCTATTGAAATTGCAGCTTCTCGCAATAACTCGCATTTAACCGCAAAGCGTTGTAATACAAAATGTTGCAACGCTTTCTTTTTTGTCCTGTTGCGATTCCCCGCCACTTATTTCCAATCCTTGCAGGTCGAAAAACTGGTCGGGAAATAATATTGGCGAGGTCGGAAAATCAAATCCAGTGGTCGGAAAATTGTTTTCCAATCTGGTTATGGTTTTTGCCTTCTGTTCATTCATGACCAGCGTGCGTTCAAAATCTGAATCTTGTACACGAAGGTAGTGCTTTTTGGCCATTTTTGACGAATGGCCTATCCAGGCTGCCTCACAAATTTCACCATCCGTAGCATAAATCTCATTCGCGCGACTTGCTCTCAAGTTGTCAAATGGACGTTTGATCGGTTTGATTCCGGCCATTTTGGCGATTCGGGCGAATTGTGTTCCAAGATTCGTTCTCTCCGGGTCACGGTAGCGATTGATAACAAACTCAGTTTCTTCCGGCTGTGTGGTACGTAAACGTTCTAATTCGTTCCTAAGCAAGCCCCACAAAGGCACATCGCGACCCTCTTTCCCTTTGTAGCGTTCCGTCTTCGTCGAGGTGACGTAAAAGCGGGATTTTTCCCAGTTGATGTCCGACCAACGTAACCGCAGCACCTCCGATGGACAACGCAGCCCCCCAATTCTGGCGAGAGCGATAATGACTTTCCAATCCTGACAGGGGCAGGCTTCCAACAGCTGACGATACTCCTCCCTAGTAATGAATTGTTCATTTTTCTCATTGACAAATGATCCACGACCAATTCCATCCAATGGATTTTTCGCAACCCATTTCTTAGATTTCGCCCAGTTGAAAATAGCTTTGGCTTTTGAAATCGTCCCCGCCACCGTTGCGTCAACGAGCGGTTGCCCATTGACAGGGCTTTGGTACTCAGTTTTCAAAAAGGCTTTCCACTGGTCAAAATGTTCCGGCAGTAAATCCTTCAGGTCGGTTTTCCGGTCAAAAAAGGAAAAAAATCGTTGTTCCGCATAAACATACGTATTACGGGTTGACTCTTTAATGTCCTTTTTCCGACTAAGAAACGCCGTCCAAAGTTCTTCAAGCGAATGCTGTTCCGGCTTTTCAATCAAGTTGACCTTCGCCAATTTCTGCTGAATCACCAAACCGGCTGATTCAATCCACGATTTCATCGCCTTCATTTTCTTATCGGAAACATCAGTCGGATTTTCCCTTTGGAAAAGCAACTGTTCAACGATCCGGCATAGTTCTTTGGCGGTTCCTTCGCTAAATTTTTTACTAGAAAGCGAAATTGATTTTCGCTTCCCGCTTTCAATCCAGCGAATACAATAAATCCCTCGATCACAAATTAGTGTTGCCATAAATATTATCTCCTTTCGCCGCGCAAAGGCGCGTTGTGTTCAAATGGCAACCCGAACAATTTCCGTATTGCCTATTATCGTAACTTCCATTCTCAAATCAATATCCATTTGCAAACATTCTTAATAAATATTTTGAAGCAAACTTCGATTAGTTATTCTCGTAACGGTTGAAATTTTCTAAAACCACATCCGTTTCACTTGATCCAACAGGGGCTTTTGATTTTGCCACAAAAGAGTTTTCAACCGCATCCGGTATTCCGCCATTGACCAATTTCCTTAAACCGTCAATAGGATATAACACCCGTCGCCCGATTTTAACGAAAGTTACCTTCCCGATTTTTTTCCACGTCCACAGAGTTCGTGGAGACACTCCCAACATTCGTGCCGCCTCACCAACATCAACAGCCAGACGCTCAATGTTACCCGACTCGATTTTTTCTTTTGACTTAATGATGATCATTATCCTGTTTCCCCTTCACATTAAATAATAAAAATTTTTTCTCCTCAACCCATCGCGATTAATTTGGTTCTTTCGTTCCGTATTTGAACGTGAAGAACATTACAAATTTCGCAGCATCTATATTAATATTTGGGTTTACTCAAAAAAATCAAAGAAAGAATTTATCCCAAACGACGAAAAATCTTGCATAACATATTGATAATTATTAAGTTGTGTGAGAACAAAAAGCGAAAAAATATTTTCGTTTGAACCCTGATTTTACGGTGTCAAAGCCTCTGCATGCCTCTTTCGTATCCATCGGTAACAAAGAGCAATGTAAATTTTCGCATACTTCTGTATGCAAGTTCTCGCCAAAAATTCAAACTCTTTTACGGGATTTTTCTTAAAATTTTTTTGTCATTGATTCGAAGAAAATTGCGAAATTTTGTTTTATTATTTCGCCCACATTCGCATATTGTATAGGCGGAAAAAATTTTAACCACATTGGGTTTTATGAAGAGCGGTCATGACATCTGTCAATACAAAGCCATTCGTTACAGTATCGATTCAATCGTTACTTGGTTCGGACTTAACAAATGCAAGTTTCCTCTGGTTAAACAGGGAATCTTCTCCCAGTCAAGAATCACATCACGCTGCGAAAATCGTGGAGTTACGAAAAGCACACAAGAGCTTAAAAATCAATACACCATTCGTGGAAAATCATTTCACGGAATCGGGGAGTCTCCGCATTATTGAAAAGAATCTGTCTATCGCACTATCCTCCAGTGAATTTCCACTACCTCAACTTGGCGGCTATTTTGCTTGGCTACGAGATCAAATCCAAGATGGATTAAATAATATTTCAGAAGGGCAAACCCTCTACATCGTATTCTGCACAATAGACCGAATCATGAGACCTTTGGGATTTAAACAAAGCGATCCTTCGACGTGGGGGTATTCGGATGACGATTTCGATCTGTTTACCCGGTGGCTCGAACATTGTTTTGGCAGACGGTGTGATGACATCAAGTTCGTTACACTCCGAAATGGGACACCAAACGAAAATCACGGCTACTTAACCCAGTCGGGAAAAATTCATCGTGGAAATCCGGGGGGGCGGCCACCCACGAAAAAAAGGGAGAGTTTGAAAGGCAGGATACACTGCAAAAAAGAATTGCAGGGTGAAGCCATCTGCCTTGCAAATCTTGCACAAATGAATGCCAAGCAAATTTTGAATCTTTTCAAAGAAAAATATCAAGTCACGCTTACCGTGCGAACGATTCAGATTTGGTTAAAAGAGAAAAATGCTTCGAAGTCACCCGGTCGCCCACAAGGTTCAAAAAAATCCGAGTCAGCGATTCAAAAGCCAAAATCGAAGAAGTGAAAAAATGCGAAATTTCACTATCAAAATCTACCAGTCTTTTCGAGTAGAAATGCCATGTTTTCGGCAGGTTAGACGATTTCCAATAAATTCTTGCGCACAACGAAATCGCTAATATTTTATTGTTGTGAAAATTAGGTTTAGTTCAATAAGAATAATTCTGATAAGTCAATCTATTTGGTATTTGGTAATAAGAGACATTATCAAATATCATAGCTCAAAAAGATACGGAAGTGGTTAATCTAAATTGTAAACCTATAACCATGAATGGAGTTTGACATTGTTAATGGAAAAAATTATTGTATGAAGAGCCTTATGGAGAGTGCTGAAATATTATAACGCAAATTGATAGGGATGTGTCTCAAACGTTTGGTATAATGATGCAATCAGACAAAATCGCCCAAATTCAGTTTGTAAGACACGTCTTGCGTTTTTGAAAGGAAACTGCGAGCCTGCCACAATAATTTGCGTACACCGTCAAACAGGCGGCTATTTCGGTTGTAATCCGATGAGAGTGCAACCAAGCACCCAATTACATTGTGACCTGAGCCAAGAGATTCTCAAATTCGTCCAATGACTGACAATCCAAAGCAAGGTCAAACAATTGGTCGAGTTGTTCAAGGTTGGTTAGGGCAAGAAGTTTTTCTTCGAGCTTTTCGGACGGCTGAGCAATACGTTTGGTAAGTGTACGAATAATACCATCAGCCTTACCTTTTGCCTCGCCTTTTTTTGTAAATATCTGTGCTAATGTCGGCATGGTATCGTCTCCTGTGTTTTTTCTGATGTCCGCTTCGATTTCTTTGTAATCGGTTTCGGTAAGTTTTGTGGTGTTGTATCCCGTGTAATACCAAAACAAACGAATGAGCCGGCGGTACTTCGGCATTTCCGAATACGGCTTCAATTCGTCAAGTATCTCTTGCCATTTCGATAGGAGTGTTGCACGGTCTTTACTGAAAATCACCTTCATGATCAGCAAAACCACATAAAGTTCCGGCGTTTCCGGGTCGCGAGGCAAACGTTTTTCGTCGATTTTTGTCAGATCGACCAAGACCGCCTGCAACTTGGGCAGGTATCGCTCTGTGCCTTCGACCGGATAAAACATGTCGGCCAGTTGTGTTGGGCCGGTGAAAGCCGACAGACCTTGATGTAAAAGGATCGGGATGATCGGCGAAAGCCTGAACCTGCGGTTGAGTTTTTTCTGTTCTTTGGCCGTTCGCACTTCGTGGTCGCAAAGCTGCATGACGTATCGCGAAAGCTGAAAAATCGCCATCTGGTCGTTTTGAGCTTTGTGTTCAATGACCGTATGCACGCAGACGCTTCCGCGAACGCCCTTGATCGGGACGCGGTAAACAATGTCGGGAAACAGCCCTCGGAATAAATCGTCGCGAAACTCCAGCTTTTCGACGGTCAGTTTCTCAATGTTCAGCTTGGCAACCAGCTTTTTCGGGAGGATATGCTTCACAAACGCCTTGGCGAAATCTTGCATCGCGAATGTCGCCTTGAAAAAAGCGTCATGCGGCAGTTTGTAATCGTCCTGAATGTCCGGCGTTGTGTCGCTCATGGCTCGCTTTGATTTCTGACTCCCATTTTCTTTACCTTGTATTATACATGAGGTTTCCGACCAAAACAAGTGTTTTTATCGTGGCAAAAACTCCGGCCACGATGCTTTTATTTGGACGAAGCGATTATTTAAGAATTTTTGGATTTTGTTACGAGTGCATTATTCTTATATTGATATTTGTACGATGCTTTTGAATAAAAATTGATTTTTGGGCTATTTGTTAGGTGTGTGGTAAACAAGGTAAACATTTGTAAATGCTGTTTGGTTAAGGTTTTATGCACTTGAAATTTGGAATAGTTTTCATTTTGCTAATTCGCAGATTTAACCTTTTCCACTTTCAGTTTAGTGTTTCGCTTTGATTTTTGTTTGTTGTTTCACACAATGACCGTCACCCTTAACGAGGTACCATGCACCACTAAATTTGATTTTCGCTTGATAACTCCACAAAAATAGTCGCATAATTATGGCGCACTAAGCAGCCGTTTTCACTTGAACTTTGAGCCTTAGGCGGTTATAATTCCGAACAGATGATAATATTCCAGCTAAGCTGGATTATTGATGCAATTTGTATTGACAGCAAGTTTTTGGCTACTGTTTCCAAACACTACCCGAATTTTCGGTTGGAAGCAGGGGATTTCAATGGAACATGCGTCTCCGTATGGGGGACGTTGTGCATTGAACTTGCAAGGTTTTGATGCGGGACGGTTCTATTCCCCCCCGCATTTCCGTTCATTTTTGCGCGGACTCTTCAGTAGTGTGAAGTTGAAAATCGGCTTGAGCCAACATGGCGTACCCCCGTCTTTCTGACGGCGTAACCTCTTGCCGTTCTTACATCCAACCCCCTACAATGTGTGAGGATTCTATGGCAAAAAATTTTTATACTAACGCAACCTGGAAAATCACCGTCGTCGTTTTTATTATTTTCGTATTTTTTACATCTGCCACCCGTGCCGATGACAAACTCCGGTTCCTCACCTTGATACGTCGAACGCAATGCTTCCAGTTCCTGACGTATCTCCGGGAATATCGGCACATATCGCCAGCCTTTCCCTTTGTGATGCTCAAGTTTGGGACTCGTCACCATGAAGAATTTCTTCTCCCAGTGAATTTCATTCCAACGAACCCGCAATACTTCCGATGGACAACGTAAACCGCCTATCCTGACAAGGGTAATAATCACTCGCCATTCCTGACATGGACACGCTTTCAGCAATCTATGGTACTCATCAACTTCGATGAACCTGTCGTTATCTTGGTTGCTATAAGTACCGCCACTGATCCCTTGTAAGGGTGTGGTTTCAATCCAGCCTTTTTCGACGGCCCAGTTGAACACCGCTTTGGTTTTCGCGAATGTTCCAGCAACCGTTGCTTCGGCATAACTCTTGTTAAGGTGTCGCTTCCATTCCAACATGTCTGTCTGCTCCAAGCCGGAGATTTTCCTTTCGTCATCGAAGAACGTGAAAAATCGCTTTTGAGCCGTTTTGTACATGTTGAGAGTGGCTTTTTGATCCCTTCTTTTTCAGCAAAAAACGCATTCCAAAGTTTTGAACACGTATGCTGCTGTTGTACTGTGATCAAACCCTT
>JGI994J12354_10005978_pt1 | contig 10299 bp, 11 predicted proteins | sample IntmicLarv3ML3BL_FD_12354 | JGI IMG/M metagenome (IMG submission 12354)
TGGTTTGTTGCTTTTTCATAAAAACCACCAAACCGTCCTAGCTTTCACTGACTTATGTAAGAAGAATAAGTCCGGTTGTTAGCTTGAAGATCATTTTAGACCTCTGACGGTACATTCTCAATAATATAAACCATATTTATATTTTGGCAAGTAAAAAGTTGTTAGTAGGCAATAATAGGCTTCCACGTGGCAATAAGAACATATTTTAAATCTCCAATATTGATATGTTCAGTAGTGATTTTAACACCTTTTAGTTCCCATCCGGTAAATTCATAACCTGTATTGTTCCAAGTCGGGGTTGTAGCCAAAACATATGGATGTCCAATCGTTACTAAGAAATAATCTTCTGAATTTTTGCTTGTTAAACCATGATAGACTACGTATGTAATTCCCGGGAATTTACAATCACCTATCGCGGAGTACCATCCATCTTTATCGCATATTGCGTTTTTGTCAGGTCCGTAAAATTCAGGTAATCTTAGTTCGAAAGGAGTTTCAATTTTAAATTTCTGATCTGCTCTTATTTGCATACTGTTAGGCGTTGATGAAGATCCTTCAAAGAGAAAAACAGACCCGGTGTTTAGAGTCACTATCAAATTATTACCAAACGACACAGTAAATACTAAAGGAATCCAAGTTGGAAGTATGTTGAGGTTTCTGCTAACAATTGTCTCAGTCAAAATCCATCGATCAAAACTGTAAGCTGTTCTTTCAGGATTTCTTCCCGGAACCGGTATCATTTGTCCTTCTGTCTCATGGAACACTTCGTGTGCCGCTGTATGTCCTTGATAAGTAATGGTGTATATTCCCGGCAATTTAGTGTCATTGTCGAAACAGAAACCGGTTCCTTTGGATGATACTCCGGGTAAGTTAAGGACAGTGGGTTTGTAACTTGATGGCAATCCCCCCGGATACGATATCGTGAGAACATCGTTGGTACAGGCGAAGAAGGATTTCTTTGATTGACCCGTAATAGAGATGTTATCTCCCATTTCGATCTTCACCACCGAAGGGAAAACGGAATCTCCGCTTACCGAATATCCTCCTCCGTTTATTGTAACGGTATTGGGGACACAGGTTCCGTAATTGAGCGGGATTTCGTAACCGCTGTTTGAAACAGGAGTAATGACATCATCGAATCTGGCTGTTTGTGCCTGAACTCCGTTGATCATCAGTTTTGTGTTTTTTCCCGCGGTTATTTTGTAATTGGTCGGTTCCACACCTTCTACCACTATCGTATGATTGCTTGTGACATCGGAAACGGTGGCGCGGCCCTGATAAAAGCTTAATGTTTTTCCGCCTTTGATGCTGACCTTGAAATTTCCCGGAACTTCCGTAAAGTGGGGTTTCAAAGAATATGTTATTTCGTACCATCCGCCGTGGTTAACGTTATCTGATGTTACGGTGAGGGAATAACCGATCTGTTCTTCGGGAACAGAGATGCTGTATGATCTGGTATTGCGGATCCCGCTCACTTCAACAAGGAGGTTTTCTTTGACGTTGGAGATATGGACCTTGTTTGCCCCATCTCGCCCCACAGAGGATCCGTTGACAGTAATCCTGAGATCATCATCCGCATATCCGATGAGGAGCGTGTATGTTAAGGTGCACTTTCCTCCTTCCGGTATGAGCACGGAATCTGCGGTTATTTTGTATCCCATCGAAAGTTGCTCTTCCTCTTCGGGGAGTGTCACAATGTAAAAGGTCTCGATATTATCGGAGATCACAGCGTATAACGATATATTGTTGTACACTGTAAGCGAATGGCCGGAAGGGTAAATACGTTCGGTGCCGGAAGGATCAGTACTCCATCCCAGGAATTTTTTGAGCGGGTTTATGTTCCCAGTGAAATCGATAGTGGTTATTTTTGATCCAGATCCTACCGTAGTTTCATGGATCATCGAAGCGCCGTTGTAGTATCGCACCGAACAGTACACGATCTCTTCTAATTTTTTCGTGTTGTCAGTGTTTCCCCCGCCTTTTATTGTCTCAGTGTCATCAGGTCTTTCTTCTTCACGGTACCCTTCGTTATAACCCTCATCATTTTCTTCTGTTTTGTCCACTCCCGTGATCTCTTCCACATCAGCAAGGGTAAGGATAAGAATGGAACCAATTGATACTACGATAATGACACTGACAATGATCACTGATGATGTTCTGCTGATTGCCATACTTCCTCTTGTTCAGACCGTGGGGGTTTTTTCCTCATGGATCGTATGAACGCGACTCGACAAGAGAAGTGTTATAAACGGTTTTTAAAAGTATCGTACACAATTATATAGAAAACGACATAACTTTATTCGGGGGACTTGTTATCAGGAGTTTCCGAAGCGGCCGCTTCATCAGCGACCTCCTCTTCCTGCACCGCCTCGATCACGGGGTCCACGGCGGATTCTGCTTCCGGAACGTTGTCCGGTATCGGTTCGGCCTCAGGGGCAACAGCGGCTTCGGGTTTCGTTGATTTCTTCTTTTTGCCGCCTTTGATCCATTCGTCTTCATCAAGGACCTCTCCGGTCGCGGAGCGTTTTGCTTCTCTCTCACCGCTTATCATGTCCCTAAGGATGGCCTTATCTCTTCTTTCCGCTTCTTTTCGCGACTGCACGGATTCGCGGAGATCCTCCTTTGCTTCGCGGCGTTCTCCCTTAGGAAGTGCCTTGATCTCTTCTTTGCGTTTGGTCTCGTATTTTTTTGCGAGATATTTGTCATTGGCGATCTTGGCCTTGAAATCATCGATCTCTTCCTGTTTGGTCCTTACGATCTTCGCATGTCTGGCGGTCGCTTTCGGTTTATACTGATCTTTTTTAGAATCGTTTTCTGGTTTCTTTGATGCCATGTTTTCACCTTGTTCGCAGGCGTTACTGAGAATATGACCGTATTACCAACTTTCGATATAAAAGTAACACAAATTCCATTATATACAAAAAGTGAAGGCACCGTCTTGCCGACGATGCCTTTTTTGTTCTTTAAGAGGATTTCCAGAGATTGTGGACGTTGCAGAGTTCTCTTGCCGCAATGTTCTTCGCTTTGGTGTAGAAACACGCTTCTGGAGCATCTCCTGGTTTGAGGTATTTTCTCATGAGCAGACCATCCGCACATATCTCTATGTACACGATGTAATGCTCTGCGGTCATGGGGTGTGCGGTCTCTTTTCCGACCTTCACGACAACCTTGTCTCCGTCCCTTTCGATGTACGGAACGTGTTTTTCGACAGCGAAATCCGCTGTTTTCGGATCAAGCTTCTCCATCTCCTTACCGCAACACACAGGTACCGGACCGTTCTCCGAATATAATGCTTCAACATGGTTCTTACAGACCGAGCATTTGTACACTGATCTTTTTTCGAGTTTTGCCATATTACAATCACCCATCTATTATCCATATCCTCACTATATTAGATGTTCGTACCAACAATGATCCGCATATGATCTTCTTTGCCTAAAGGATCGATCGCCTTCGATCCCAGTACAATGTGTCACAGGTCTTATATCTCTCACGATAATCTGCTTTCATGGAGATCCCTGCATTGTACGCTGTGTTCAGAGGCGGTTCGATCATGACCGGACAGGTTACTTACACAGGCGGAAAGATGACATTGGACGAAAGACTTCAGGCCGCAAGAGATATGTTCAGGGAGTTTGACGAAAGGACAGACGTCGTTGTTGTGGATGTAAGGGGACTCAACAGAAGAAACATGGATGATATTCTTCTCATGGAGATGATCATTCCGGGAAGCGATATATGGTATCTTACCCACGTTAAGGATATCGAGGATATCTTCGACGGATTCATGGGTGATGTTTCGAAGATAATGATACCTTATCACACGGTGAGGAACAAAATGGTCCTCAAGGAAATATACGATGTATCGGACAGCTGTATTCCCGTTCTGTTTTCATCTGTGTATGATCTCGACGGTATGATATCCGGTTTAGCGAACGTGTTCAGAATCGGTTATGCGGAGGCTGTTGTGTACGATATTGACGATGTTGTAAGCGAGGGCGATTGGACCATTCTGAAGAGTAAATTCGATAATGTGATGCCTCATGTCAGAAATAGGTCCAGGATAGAGATGCTGAGGTCTCTGGGGTACGATCGGATCATCGTGGATCATCAATTTTGAGCATTAAGCCGATATCCTTACCGAAATTGTATGATGGATCCCTTACATCTTCCGGCGAAAGGGAATCCGTATCCGATATTGTCAGATCGCCCGACCATTTGACTTTCGAGGTTATTGTGAAGGCTTTGAAAACGGAAAGCAGATTCCTGAATTCGGGAACCGGACTCCCGCCGTTTACCAGAGCGGCAGCGTTTGACGGGTGGGGCATTCCGTTGTACCAATACGGCTGGAATCTGTCCAGTACGATCTTTATAACGGATGACGGTCCGCTGAATCGCACGGGAGATGAGGGGACGAACAGATCCGCATCTTCAAAGAGCTTGTAGATCTTCGACATATCATCGTCGATCACGCATTTTCCGCTCTTCGAGCATGATCCGCATCCGTCGCAATGTTCAATGTGCATTTCGATCGGATACATGATGTCCGAGTCGATACCTTCGGAGGCCAGACCTTCGGCGAAAGAACTGCACATTACGGACGTGAAGCCGCCTTTTCGTCCTCCGCAAATGATAAGGGCCCTCATTGTGTTGTATAGTAAGTGTGTTCCTTTTATATGTTCTGAGTTAATTAAGGCACGCTGTTGGGGGTATCGTGTGACATTTACAAAAATAAAATCCATGGATTTTCCGAGAAATGTGCTTATCGGGCATGATGCTGTACAGAGGGTAGCCGATGTCTGCAAATCCCTCAGATTCGGAAAAAAAGGATTGATGATCACAGGAAATGATACTTACAAAGCAGCAGGTTCATTGATCGAAGGATTGATGTCCGAGGATTTCGATATCACGGTCCGGACAACCGGAAACGCTACTTCAGAGAACGTAGATGAGATATACGATCTTGCCAAAGAGAAGAACTCCAGTTTCCTTATGGCAGTGGGCGGCGGAAGCAAGATAGACATTGCAAAGATGGCCGCAAAAAGGTTGGATGTGCCCTTTCTGAGCATACCGACATCGATCTCTCACGACGGCATCGCTTCCGACCGTGCATCACTGAAATCCGATACGGGATCTCTTTCTGTAGAGGCGGTATCTCCTACGGGAATAATCGCAGACACAAAGATCATCAGCGATGCACCGTACCGATACCTTGCGTCGGGATGTGCGGACGTTATCTCGAATCTCACCGCACTGAAAGACTGGGAATTCGCCAACATGATACGTGACGAGGAGTTGAGTTCTTCAGCATTCATGATATCGAAATACGCTGCGGAGAACATCATAGAGAAATGCAACATAATAAAACCGGGGTTGGAGGAAAGTGTGTGGTACGTCATGCGCCCGATCGTAGCCTCGGGTGTATCCATGTGCATCGCGGGAAGTTCCAGACCCACCAGCGGTTCAGAGCATATGTTCTCTCATGCCTTGGATGTGTTACGCCCCGAGACGGCCCTTCACGGTGAACAGTGCGGTATCGGAGCAATAATGATGATGCATCTTCACGGCGGAGACTGGAAACGCATAAAGGATGCATTGGATACCATAGGTGCTCCGACCACTGCTGAGCAGATGGGATTCACAGAAGACGACATTGTGGACGCACTCGTGATGGCAAAAGATATGCGCAAGGAAAGATTTACTATACTCGGGGATAAAGGTCTTAACAGAGATGCTGCAAGAAACCTCGCCCGCAAAACGAAAGTGATATGATGGTACTCTTAACGCTCGTCGGAGATGATGTTGTCAAAGAAGGTTATCTTTTCTACTTCATGGGATCGCAGCCGGAATGTCAGGAATGCAAACTGAAGGCGATATGCCAGAGTCTTGAAGAGGGTACACTGTACAAAGTCATTGCCGTCAGGAAACAAACTCACGACTGTGCCTTAACGGAATACAAGGTAAGGGTGGCCGAGATAGAGAAAGCATCTCAGGATGTACTTGTCTCCAAGAAGTTCGCGATAGAGGGCAGTCTGATCACATTCCAGGAAATAGATTGTAAGAAGTTGGATTGCGACAATTATTCAAGATGTCATCCTTCCGGAATCAAAGAAGGTAGAAAGTATTCTATTGCCGCTCTCGAAGGAAATGCGAAGTGCCAGATCAATGAGAAACTGGTACATGCAAAGCTTATCTGAGGTCAGAATCTTTCGCCGGTGACCCTCTCGTACATATCCACGTACAGTTTACTTACTCTGTTGATCACGTTCTGCGGAAGTGCGGGTATATCCGGTTCAGACGAACCGTTCTCTCTTGCGGTCATCAATTTCTCGTGATATCCGGTTTCCCTGTAATGCTGACGTACGAATTCTTTCGAAAGTTCCACGATGTTGCCTTTGGAGTACTCCTCGGAGTCCCACCATCTGTCTTCGTCAAGCGTTCCGAAAGTATCCAGGACCATGAGTTTTCTATCCTTGTCGTATCCGAACTCTTTCTTTCCGTCACAGTGTATGAGGCCGCGTTTGGATACTTCCTTTTCGATGATGGAATCTATCCTGAGAACGGTGTCCAATATCTCCTTGTATTCTTTGTCAGAAAGGCCGGCCATCTCTTTGGCCTCGCTTTCCGTGAGATTCATGTCGTGTTCCTCAAGTTTAGTGGTGGCTTCCATGAACGGGCGCGGAAGTTTCTCTCCGTATTTCACAACATGGCCTTTGGGGAATCCGAGTTGTTCCGCGGTGATCTTTCCCGCTTTGACACGGTCCAACAGGGAGCCTGCAACATAATGTCTGCATATTATTTCCAGCGGAATGAGGTAATTCGAGGTGTTTTCATCTATCAGATCATAATCTCTTATGATGTCCACGCGTTTCACTCTCATACGGTCCTTTGCCGGTTCGTTTATGTAGTGATTGTAAACGCCGTTGGCGGAAAGGATCTCGAACCAGTATTTGGCAGTCCTGCATAGGGTTTCTCCCTTATGCGGTATCTTTGACGGAATGATCTTATCAAAAACCGAAATGTTGTCTGTGTATGCGAACTCCAGAGTTTCTTCGTCGACCTGATAGACTTCCTTGACCTTACCGGTCATAATATGCTTCATGAGGGTCCATTGAAAAGATGGTATTAAATCCTGTTTCTCAACAGGTCCTCGATATGCATCAATACGGCTTCGGCAGCAGATTCGCGTATCGTCTTTCTGTCCCCGTCGAACAAATGTTTTCTCACGTCGGAAGTTTTTCCGTCAGAGACTGCGGTGAACACAAGACCTACGGGTTTGAGTTCGGTTCCGCCGCCGGGCCCCGCTATTCCCGTTACCGCTGCGGAGATATTCGAACCGAATAGGTTCATAACACCGGCGGCCATTTCAAGTGCGGTCTCTTTACTTACGGCACCGGATTGTTCAAGGGTCGAATGTGAAACGCGAAGAACATTTTCCTTTGACAGGTTGCTGTATGTTATCGCTCCTCCGAGGAAGAATACGGATGAGCCGGGTATCGATGTCAGTTGAGAACCGACCATCCCTCCGGTACATGATTCGGCCACAGAAAGCGTCAAGTTCTTCTCTGTAAGAAGCAGGGCAACATCCTCTAAGGTCATTCTTTCCCCGAGATCTCTCTGAGTCTTTCTACTCCGTCTATCTCATCTATCACGTTGGCAACGGCATTCGGAACAAGCGATCTCCAATCCTCATTCTTGATCATCTTATCCCTGACGAAGGTACCGGAATATCTATCTCTGTTGTACAACGGGGATTCTCTCAGTTCGTAGCCTGCTTCGCTGAACAAACGTCTTGTCAGAGGATTGTTGCTGTATACGCATCTGAAAGGCGGGGACATAGACACAACCTGCGATACCCAGACCGCATATCTGTTGAGATCCTCGATCGGAACGATACAGTAGTTGGATATCTTTTCTGCTTTCATTGCCTCGTCGATCATAAGGTATCTTTCCCCCGCTGTGAAGGGATTATCGCATTCGTGAGAATATTGTGCGCTTCCGATACCTATTGTAAGATTTTCTGACTCGGCGGCACACTTGCGTATGACCTCCATGTGTCCGTTGTGCAGAGGCTGAAACCTTCCGATCATCAGTGAATAACCGTCGAAGTCGCGTTTGGTCATCGCCACTATATTATTTCATAGGATTAAAAGAATCATCCCCCGAAGGGGAAAAATTGTTTATTGAGGGGCAGGAGAATTGTCGAGAACAACCTCTTTTTCCTCAAGGGTATGTGTCTCTTCCACTACTTCCGCGACGACTTCCTTCGGCTTGCTGCTTTTTCTCTTCTTCGCAACGCGCGGATGTTCGACGGGAGGTTCGATCTTCTTCGCCGTGGATTCTCCGTTGTCGGTCAGAGGGAGCAGTTTTTCCATGTACTCTCTCTTTTTCGGACAGTCGACAAAGGCGTACTCGATGACATCCCTGAAGTTCTCTACTGCGTAGATCTCCATGTCCTTGTAGTACTTTTGTTCGATCATTACATCGTTGGCATTGTCGATAGGAATGAGAGCTATTTTGATACCCGATTTTGCTGCGGCTTCCAATTTCGCGGTCACCGCACCGACAGGCAGCACTTTACCTCTTACACTGAGACTTCCGGTCATCGCCATATCCTGACGTATCGGTATCCCTTCCATTGCGGAGAGTATGACGGTCGCCATTGTTATCGACGCGCTGTCTCCTTCCACTCCATCGTATGTTCCGATGTATTGAAGGTGGATATCGTTGTCTGATAACGATTTGGAAGTGTATTTCTTGATGACGGCGGAGATGTTCTCCACCGCCTCTTTCGCAATATCTCCCAAACGACCCGTGGCTATGATCCTTCCTCCCTTTTTGGTCTGGGAGGGGGATACTTCCGCAACAATCGGAAGAACAATTCCGGAGTATTCAGCCATTCCAGAATCGGCACCCAATGCCGCGAGTCCGTTGATCATTCCTACTTCGGTACCCTCGATGTTGAAGAGCGAGTATTTCAAACTGCGTTCTATCTGACGGTCTGCGATCTGCTGTTCCAGGCTGCGTGCTGTCTTCTTTGCATTGAGGACATCTTCAAGGGTGACAAGATCGGCACCCTTCTCGACCGCAAGGTCGCCGGATACACGGACAAGTCCTCCCAATTCCCTCATTCTGAGTGTGAGTTCTCCCTTTCTGCCGGAACGGCGCTGAGCCTCTCTTATTATCTCCCCTACGGCGTACTTGTCGAAGTGGGGGATCTTTTCGTCTTTGATGACCTCTTGTGCGATGAACCTCGCTATGCTGTAACGGTTCGCATCGGTATCTGGCATCGTGTTGCGCATGTAGACTTCGTAACCGTATCCCCTGATCCTGGACCTGAGGGCGGGATGCATTCCCTGAATGGCATCAAGGTTTCCTGCGCAGACAAGTATGAAGTCGCAAGGTACCGGTTCCGATTTGACCAACGCACCGGATGACCTTTCGGATTGTCCGGTGATGGACATCTTCTTTTCCTGCATTGCGGTGAGCAATGCCTGTTGCGATTCCATTCTGAGGAGGTTGATCTCATCTATGAACAACACTCCCTTGTTGGCCTTGTGTATGGCTCCGGATTCGAGTCTGTCGTGTGATGGGGTTTCCAGACCACCGCTTTGGAACGGATCGTGCCTGACATCTCCGAGCAGCGAACCCGCATGAGAACCTGTAGCATCGACGAAGGGAGGCAGATCATTCTGGTCGTGAGAGACCAGCACCTTAGGCACTATGATCACCTCTTGTCTCTGAGCGCCAGGAGCCCTTGTGAACATAAGGATGATGAATACAGCAAATACCGCAAGGATCAAGATGGTCCAATTGTTGGTCAGGATCATCGCAATGCATGCAATCATCAGTATACCGATAGATAGGTAAAGATAAAGCGAACTTTTTTGGTTCTTTACAGTTGCCGCATGAGCCTTCTGTTCCTGCACAAGGGCTTTCCCCTTTCCTGCCGGAAATGTCCTTATCCTCGGTTCATTGACATCTTCGGGATTGTGATATGATACTATGTCCTGGAGATCTTCCTTGGGAAGATGTTCTACCATAGAATTGGCAAGCATCGATTTTCCCGTACCGGGTTCTCCGATGAGCATAACATGTCTCTTTTGGAAAGCAGCCTTCATCATGACCTCTACTGCTTTCTCTTGTCCGATGACACGATCGGACATCTTCTCGGGTATCTCAATTTCTTTGGTTGAGGTGAAGGTTTGTTTCTCTATCCAATCTTCGAGAGCTTCAACAGTTTGCTTCTCGTTAGTAACTGTATCCATTTATTCCCCTCTTAACATTAGTTTGTACTTG
>JGI994J12354_10005979_pt1 | contig 10298 bp, 10 predicted proteins | sample IntmicLarv3ML3BL_FD_12354 | JGI IMG/M metagenome (IMG submission 12354)
ATCCCCATAATGCCCCGATGAATTAATCATCAGTCCATTTCCAATATACATTGCAACATGGTCAATTGGTCCTGTTGTATCATCTCTTAAATAGAAAAGCAAATCACCTGCTTTTAATTTTTTTAACTGCTTTTTGCTTAAATTTTTATTATGCCGACGGTGGTAAAATATCTCTTTGCTCGCCGCCTGCAAATAATTGGTATGTGTTCCTAGCCCACTTTTGCCGCCCGCTCGGTAAACTGCCGCAATAAACTGGGCACAGTCTATTCCCGACTCAAGCGAATCCCCTGGCAGCTTAAAGGGTGTTCCTAAATATTTGAACCCTGTCTTAATTGCTTTATCAATTCTTTTATTATTTGAAAACTTCTTTGTACCTATTACTTGTAATGTAACATATCTTGCCCGCAAATACCCTGTCTTATATCCTTTTTTCGTCTTTTGATTATACATATAAATAGGAATCCATGCCGTTTTTTTGCCTTTTTTCAGCTTACTCACATTCACAATCGCCGCCGCACCATAGTTGAAGTTTCCTGCATATTTTTTCGCTTTTAGTGATTTGCTTTTATAGACCTTGAGGTTTTTTTGCTGATTATTATACGCAATAACTGTATAGTTTTTCCCTCTTCCTAAATATCTATCTACCGTAACCTCCCGTGGGGTTTTTGCCTGTGCTGGTATTGATACTAATATTATCGCACTAAATAGTGTACATAACCACAGTAGTGCTTTCTTCTTTTTACATTTCATTATTCTCCTCCATGCTGGAGCCTTTTTGCGGAGGCCTGCACTGTTATTCAAGTTTGTGGCTCCGTCACAAACCTTGGGAGTAAATAATTTCTATCAAGAAATTCATTCACTCTTCTCGTCCTCCCTGTAATTCCATAACTTTTTTCATTATAACAAAAAAAACCTCGTTATGCACGAGATTTTTCCTGATGGTGTATCTTACTACTTTATATCTTATTACTTTGTATTTGATTCTAATTTGATTATTGTTGAATATCAACAATAACTTTTCTGTCTTCCTTAGTCGCCGCAGCTTTCACAACCGAGCGAATCGCTTTTGCAATCCGACCTTGCTTTCCAATTACCTTGCCCATATCTGACGGTGCAACCTTTAGCTCTAAAACCAGTGTTCGACCAGTTTCTTTTGCTTCAACTACAACTTCTTCAGGATACTCAACGAGAGATTTTGCAATTACTTCTACTAATTCTTTCATCTGCTTATCCTCCGTTTACTTTTCAATTCCAGCAATCTTAAATAGTTTACCAACTGTTTCTGTTGGCTGTGCTCCTGTTGCAAGCCATTTTTTAGCTAACTCTTCGTTAATCTTGAATTCACTTGGTTCAACATTTGGATTGTAAGTACCAATTTCTTCAATACATCTGCCATCTCTTGGAGATCTTGAATCTGCTACCACGATTCTATAGAAAGGTGCCTTTTTTTGACCCATTCTTCTTAACCTGATTTTTACTGCCATGTCTTTCACCTCCTTAATTTTTCTTCATTTATCTAAAAGGGTAGATTAAACTTACCTCTTTTACCACCTTTACCTCCCATCATTGCTGGGAACTGTTTCATCATCTTTTTTGATTGTTCAAACTGCTTTACTAATTTATTTACTTCACTAATATTAACACCCGCCCCATCAGCAATTCTCTTTTTCCTAGACGGATTCAACACTTCTGGATTGGAGCGTTCCTTTGGTGTCATAGATAAGATAATTGCTTCAATACCAGCCATTTTTTTCTCATCAACAGCATTTTCAAGCTCTGCTGCCTTGGCTCCCATATTGGGTAACATCTTCATGATTTCACCAAGTCCACCCATACTTTTCATTTGATTCATACTTTCTAAATAATCATCAAATCCAAACTGCGCTTTTTTAAGCCTTTGTTCCATATTGCGGGCTTTTTCTTCATCTATATTTGCCTGTGCCTTTTCAATTAGGCTCATTACATCACCCATACCCAAAATTCGGGAGGCCATACGCTCTGGATAAAATTGCTCTAAATCAGAAAGTTTTTCACCCATACCAACATATAAAATCGGTTTTCCACAAGTTGCACGGATAGAAAGTGCCGCTCCACCTCTCGTATCACCGTCAAGCTTTGTTAGAATCGCACCGTCAATACCAATCTTTTCTTCAAACATCTCGGCAACATTTACCGCATCTTGTCCTGTCATTGCATCAACCACTAAAATCGTTTGGTCTACTGCTACTGCTGCTTTAATGTCTTGCAGTTCTTTCATCATATCTTCATCAACATGAAGACGTCCTGCAGTATCTAATATGACAACATTACAGCCATTCTTTTTTGCGTGTTCAATCGCACCCTTAGCAATATCCACTGGGCTTAATTTATCTCCCATTGTGAATACTTCCACACCTTGTTTCTCACCATTTATCTGCAACTGCTGAATGGCTGCTGGGCGATAAATATCACAAGCTACCAATAGTGGTTTTTTGCTTTTTGCCTTTAATTTGCCCGCAATCTTCGCTGTTGTCGTTGTCTTTCCTGCACCCTGCAAGCCCGCCATCAAGATAACGGTTATCTCTCCATTAGTATTTAACGCAATCTCTGTTGTTTCCGAACCCATTAGTGAAACAAGCTCTTCATTTACAATCTTAATTACCATCTGCCCTGGATTTAAGCCGTTCATCACATCTTGACCAACAGCCCGTTCCTGCACCGCTTTAATAAATTGTTTCACTACCTTAAAGCTGACATCTGCCTCTAGGAAAGCCATTTTAACCTCTTTTAATGCAAGTTTTACATCGCTTTCGGTCAAACGTCCCTTACTTCGCAGATTCTTAAATACATTTTGTAATTTATCCGATAAACTTTCAAATGCCATTCCTTATAACTCCTCTAAAATCTCGTCTGCTATCTGTCTTACTTGCTTTGGCTGTTCTGCCTGTTCACGAATTTCGGCTACTTTTTTCTCAATCTTGCGAAAACGTGATACTAAATGTAATTTTTCTTCATAGCCGTTAAGTGCCTTGTTACAACGCTTAATCAAATCATGTACCCCTTGACGGCTAATTGCATAAACATCTGCCGCCTCTGCATAGGACAAATCCCCAAAGACAACATCTTCATAAATACGCTTTTGATGTTCTGTTAAAAGCTCACCATAAAAATCAAATAATAATGTTTGTTCAATAAATTCTTCTATCATATTTATTCACCCAACAAAGGATAACCGAAAACGGACTAGATGTCAAGCATTTTTACTTGACGTCTAGTCCATGATGTAATAAGATGGGCAAACATACACACCTCTTCTTTAAATTAAGTATTCATTTTATATAGTAAAATACACATATGCCATCCAAATTGTCAAAGCAGTTAACCAAATTGTATTACATATCAGACGAGTTTTCCCTTTGGTATCGTTAGGCAATATAACTTTTTTAGGTTTTTTAGGAGAATAGACAATTGGAATTTCTGGCTTACCACTGTTATGTTGGGGATTTACTACAAAACACTTCGTATATATCATTTCTCCTGTTATAAGCGCAAAGCAAACATCTGCCTTATATCTATAGAAATGCCGGTCTCCTGTCCGCCCCAACCACCAGAACTTGAATGCTCTTAAATCACTAGCACCTATAATCTCTGCCTTTGTATACACTCCATACTTGATAATATTGGTGCGTTGAATCCAAGTAATGATATAAAAAATTGTATTACCTAAAAATGTAAGTAACATAATAAGCGCAATGACTTTAGCACTACCACTAGGCATTGGGCTATTGTACCATTCAAAAAATCTTGTTAGTGCAGAATTCAAACTCATATACGCTCCCCCTAATATACTGATTGCTTGCTTTATAGCTTATCGTGTATATTTTCTATACTACCCCCCTCCAAAAAAAGTCAACTTTTATTTTAAGTGTAGCCAGTGACCACGAACTTAATCTTTCACAAGAAAGTGTGTATGGGTTTTGTAAAAAACTTGCAAAACGCTCAGTATTAAGCATTGAAGTCCTTGAGAATCAACTGCTTAAATCAATCTCGTAAATTAAACCACACATAAACAAGCCCAAACATCATAGCAACTGAAAGAAGTGTACGATACGTCAGGTACCTTACTCCCATTCTATCATTAGGCAGTATAACTTTTTTCGGCTTCTTAGGAGAATAGACAATTGGAATTTCTGGCTTACCCATGTTAAGTTGAGGATTTACCACAAAACTCTTCGTATATACCTTTTCTCCAGTTATAAGCTGAAAGCAAATATCTGCCTTATATCTATAGAAATGCTGGATTCCTATCTGCCCAACCAACCACCAGTACTTGAATGCTCTTAAATCCCGATAGCCTATAATTTCTGCATTTGTATGCACTCCATGCTTGATAATATGGGCACGCCAAATCCAAGTAATAAGATAAAAAGTTGTAACACCTAAAAGTGTAAGTATCATAATAAGCACCATAACTTTATCAGTACCACTAGGCACTGGACTATTGAGCCATTCAGAAAATCTTGTTAGTGCAGAATTCAAATTCATATACGCTCTCCTTAATATAATAATTGACTTGTTTTATAGCTTATCGTGTACACTTTCTATATTACCCCCCCCTCTAAAAAAAGTCAACTTTTACTTCAACTTAGGATAAATGGATAATTAAGAGCATTCACTTTAACTAGCAAGCCGTTGCTTATTTCCCTATATTCGCATATAATAACTACTATGATTAGGGTGTCCCAATTTCGACACTTGGTATCATATTTATAGAAAAAAGAGGGCTTACTAATGACTGATATTTTAATTATTGAAGATAATCTGGATATCGCTGCTATTTTATGCGATTTTCTTAAAAAAGACGGCTATACCTATCATCATGCTACCACTGGCGAAGAGGGCTTGTCTTATATTCATGACCATAACGTACGATTGGTATTATTAGATATTATGCTACCTGGTATTGATGGCTTCTATGTCTGCAAGGAGATTTACCAAAATCAAAATATTCCCATCATTATTTCGAGTGCCAAGACAGAAAAAGACGACCAACTAAATGGCTTAAATCTAGGGGCTGATGCGTACATTGAGAAGCCATATGACATTGATTTATTACTTGCGAAAATCAAGGTATTATATCGTAGACATTATCAAGAAAATAAGGGAACTCACATACAAGAGGGCGACTTTAAGATTGATACCAGCAGCCGCACTGCATTTTATAAGGAAAACTCTTTAACACTAACTGTCAAGGAATATGATTTACTGCTTCTCTTTATGCAGAATAAAGAAAAGGCACTCCACAAGTCTTATATCTTTGATATGGTATGGGGCATTGATAGCTTTAGTGAACCCTCTACCTTAACTGTTCATGTAAAATGGCTTAGGGAAAAAATTGAAGCAAATCCTAAGGAGCCTGTGCATATTCAAACAATTTGGGGCGTTGGATATAGATTCATACCATAGGAAAGGGATTTTATGAAGAAATATAATATATTTGGAATTGGCTTCTTTCTCATTTTTATTTTCACTGCTACTATATTTTATTTTACTTTTAGCACTTGGTCTACGCAAACGCTGCATAAACTTCATGCTGTCGAAATCAATCGTGCTTATCACTCTATCACTGAACATGAATTTGGCTATATTCCCAATATCAGCGATTATGAATACATTCAAGAAGTTCATTATATATCGGCACAGGCCACGCCCCCTGAGCTATCATTTTTCTTCCAAGCTGGGGATACCTTTGCTATTCGCCCACTCTATGAAGAAAATACTTTAACAGGTTATGTAAAGTTTTTATTAGTTCCAAATCATCAAAGCTACATGAATCGGGTCTTACAAATGGTTTCTCTATTATTTATTGTGCTTTTTTTGCTATTATTAAGTGTCTTCTTCTTTTTAAAATATCAACTAATCAAGCCATTTCAATCTATATCGGACTTTCCCTTTGCACTTTCTAAAGGTACTGTTACTGCTCCTATAAAAGAATCCAAGCACCGCTATTTTGGTCGTTTTATTTGGGGTCTTAATATGCTACGTGAAACTTTAGAGACTCACAAGAGAAAAGAACTTAACTTACAGCGGGAAAAGAAAACGCTCATACTCTCCCTTTCCCACGATATTAAAACTCCCTTAAATGCAATGAAGCTGTATACCAAGGCCTTAAAATCAAACCTATATACGGAAAAAACAAAGCAAGATGAGATATTGGATAAAATAGACACACAATCAGATAAAATCGAAGCCTTTGTAAATGATATTGTAAAAGCCTCTCAGGAAGATTTCTTAAATATTGAAGTAATTCCGTCTGAGTTTTATTTAAAAGATATGATTTCTAATCTTTCAGAATATTATAGTGATAAGCTGTCCTTACTAAAAACTGAATTTATGATTGGTAATTTTCATAATCGCCTACTATATGGGGATATTTCCCGTACTACGGAGGTTTTGCAAAACATAATAGAAAATGCCATCAAATATGGCGATGGTGCTTCCATACAGATGGCATTTTCCGAAGAGGACAATTATCAATTAATCACCGTCAAAAACAGTGGCAACACGCTTCCAGAACATGAGCTTTTGAAAATATTTGATAGCTTTTGGCGTGGCTCTAATATTAAGGGACAGACTGGCAGTGGTTTAGGACTTTATATTTGTAAGCAAATCTTAAAACAAATGCAAGGGGAAATCTATGCTCAAATACAAGATTCACAGATGTGGGTCACTATCGTCCTCAAGCAGCTATAGCTTACCACCCCATATCTATAAGCCAATGATTGAGTTTTTGCTCCCTATCCCTCAAGGTATTAATTCCCTCATATTTACCAAGGCTGTATTCTCCTTGAATATTCCCATCTACAATATAAAGAACTCTCTCTGATTTTGCTGCAATTCTAGCATCATGGGTTACAAGTAAAATAGCGGTCCCCTCACGATTTACACGAATCAACTCGTCCATTACACTTTCTGAGGCTTGTTTATTCAAGGCTCCTGTCGGTTCGTCTGCAAATATCATCTTTGGTCGGTTCATTAGACTTCTACATATACACGCCCTTTGGAGCTGCCCGCCCGAAACCTCATTGATATCATTTTCCGCAACCTCAATAATCCCCATTCTATTCATCAGTTCCTTGGCATATGCTTGCTTTTCTTCTCTCGCCAATGTGTCGGCATGATATGCTGGAAGTACAATATTATCATAGATAGATAGATTTTTAAGCATATACATTTGCTGAAATACAAAGCCCATTTTCTGCAATCTAATCTTTGCTAATTGATTTCCAGGTAAATTGCTAATCTCTTCTCCGGCAAATGTAACTTGTCCAGCCGTTACATTATCCATACCGCTCACAGTATAGAGAAGTGTCGATTTTCCTGAGCCTGAGGGCCCCATGATAGAAACCAATTCTTCTTCTCCAATCGTGAAATTTACGTTTTTCAGCACATTATTCTGTCGCTTATTTAAAATATATGTTTTACATAAGTCTTTTACTTCTAATACATTTCCCATGTTCTTTCTCCTTTTATTCCATATTCCCAAGTTCTTTTAATCCGATTTTTTTAACATTCATTGTAGCTATCATGATGGCAATCGCTGTTCCACATAGTAGAATAATCGGATATAATACATACACTTCTTGTACGATAACAACAGTCTCGACATCTTTTGCGCCCATCATACCAAAGGTAAGCGAGGTTACAACTTTATTTAATCCCATCACTAATCCACCACCCAACACTAACGATATTATCATCAGAAATAGAATCCGCAGCCCTTGCCATATCCTAATATCCTTATTACCAAATCCAATACTCTTTAGAAATGCAATATTTCCAATATCCTTTGTAATCAAAGTTTTACACATTAAAATAGTAATTAAGCAATTAACAAAGATAACTACTAGCAAAATAAGAAGCTTTAGCTCCTGTACGCTCTCTCTAATTGTCTTAATCGTTATGTCCAAGAATTCCGCTGTTGTATCAATGTCATATGCTGGGTAAAGTTCCTTTAATTTAAGCATTTGACTATCTATATCCTCACGGTTTACAAACACACCCTGCATACTTAGGATTCCTCCAAGTGAAGACTCCTGTACTCTCACTTTTTCTGAGAGCCGAATCTGTGACCCCATATTCACCACTGTTTGATAAATTCCTGTAATAATATAGTTTTTTGTCTCATTGACAATGCTAACCTCTACTTGGTCGCCTATCCCTACACCAATTTCTTTTGCCATATATGGCGTAATTGCAATTTCATTATCCAACATGGGAGCCTTGCCCTCCATATACTTATACCCCATCGCATCAATCCCTAAAGATTGTATAATATAAACAGGAACTCCCTGATTATCATTAGGCAAAGTTATATATCCGTTATAGGATTTTTCAGCATGTACTTTCATTTCGATACCTGCTTCTTTTGACTCTTGCTCTATCGTTGTCAAGCGTTCTTGTAGACCCTTTTCATTTCCCACATAGAAACTCGGATTTTCATCATCAGTAATAAATACATCACTGTTTATCATACTAAAAAAGTCAATAAGGGAATCACTATTCAATGTATTTGCCATATTTGCTGGAAGAATTACCAAAATTGTTCCTAAGGTAAAGACAGTCAATAATATACCATAGCTTTTCATACTCGACAATATATCATTGATTGCCATATAACAAATAGCTGGCATACGTTTTATTTTATGTAATTTTAATACACTTTTTCGTTTAAAACGTTCTCCGCTAGCACCACTTCTAATTGCTTGCATTGCTGTATATTTATTTATTTTACCTGTCGCAAAATAACAAAATAGCAAAATAATGATAATCGTGACAACTGCACATATGATACTTCTAAAATAACTTATATAATTTTCTTCTAGTGCCATCTGCTGGCGTACCGTTTCAAGAAACACATTCCCAAAGGGAATACTAACGATTGCTCCTATTACGGTTCCTATAATAGACAAAAAGATATACTTTATCAAATAAATTCTCCTAATATAGCGATTACCCAGTCCAATTGCTTTCATGATTCCAATTTCTTTATAATCCTCTTGTAATGTAAATACAATCGAAAAACGCAGAACCGTAAAAGCAATCAACAGCAAGCATATTGCTACTACAATTAATACTGCAAAAATCAGCATATCTAATACATAAGTAAAACGAACATTTTCTTGTGTTAGCTGAAACACCGACGAGAAATTCTGTTGGTTTATTTCATTACTAAGCTCCTTAATATTATCTGTCTTAAAAGAATACATCTGGACTTTTTCATCTTTATACTTTGCTAATTCATCATAATCATTGTCACTAATGGCGGCACGTGACCAGCCCATATAGCTTGAACCAAAGACCATATCCTTTGTAATATATGCCACCTTTAGCTCCTTACTAATTTCTCCACTAGATATTGTAATGATATCGCCAACACTCAATTCATTTTCTAGGGCTTCTGCATAGCTTAATGCTATTTCTCCATCATTTACTTTTTCGATATGTACATCATTTTCATCTAGCAATAGATTAAAGGTATCTGGCACCTTACAAAGACTAAATGTAGATCGCATTTTATAGTCTTTTTTACCAATTTGAAGCTCCTTGCCCTCTAATATAAGGAATTCTTCTCGTTCGATTTCCCGAACATTAGCACTATTCTTTTGCCAATTTTCAATATCTGGTTCCCCATACAATACTAACAAATAATCCATCAAATTGCTTTTTTCTGCAAAATGAGATAATGCACTATTGGTAATCAATAAATTATTAACTCCACTGGCTAGGAACGCCGTAGATAAAATAATAAATATGACAACAATAATGTTCATTGCTTTCTTTCGTTTTAAGTCTTTCTTTAATATGTTTCTAATCAACTTTTTGTCCCTCTCTTTATATTTGATAAAACTAGGATACTTTATAAATTATTAAAAAATCCTTAAATCCTCAAAAAAATAACACCCTACCCATAATATAGGAAAGATGTTATTGTGATTATAATAATTCAATAATCCAAACACTCCTTCACAATACCCTCATCACAAGAAAGTATCACAAAGAAGTGCCAAATTCAATTCAACTACACATATTTTTTTAGAACTGCTCGTACCATTCCTTTGCCACTAATCATCTCTGTAAAATAGCGTAGTACAGTATCCGCAAGCCCCACCTTATATAAATCCACACCAAAGATTTGAGTGTTTTTCAAAATCGGCCTTACAATGGCTTCAACCTCTTGGTTTGTGCCTATCTTGATTTTCTGCAAAGACGGACATAGCATATCTAGCATCGGGTCGGGGCTTAATTCAAAGGCTTGC
>JGI994J12354_10005980_pt1 | contig 10295 bp, 6 predicted proteins | sample IntmicLarv3ML3BL_FD_12354 | JGI IMG/M metagenome (IMG submission 12354)
GCACGCTCCACCGCAACGGCGTTATGCGCTTAGCCACCGCGGCGGACGAGGTGCTCCCCATGCGCGACCCGCGCGTCGTCCAAAATCCGGGTTATCTCACCATTATTTTGCTTTCCCGCGTGATTACAAGCTTGGGCTCCGTGCGCGCGATTGACACTAAAACTGTGGAAAAGTTTTTCACGGCCGATTTGGCGTACCTACAGGATTTGTACCAGCGCATCAACCAAATGGACGCGCCTGTTTACGAAACCATCTGCCCGAAATGCGGCGAAAAGATTGAGGCGCCTATAAATTTTATGGAAGCAGGGCTATAAACGTATACCCTGCTGACCGTGTTTTTGAGGAAGCGGCGTTTATTGCGTATTATTTCCATTGGAGCCATGACGAAATCATGTCCATGACGCATAAGGATCGCATCCTTTGGTGCGAAAAAATATCGGGCATAAACCGTTCTATGAGCGACGAGCCCAAGAATATGTTTGCGTTGTAAAAAAGGGAGGTGCCGCGTATGATGGAGAGCAAGCCGCTGCATTTGACAAAAAAAACGCCGGGCGCGTCCCAAAGCAGCATGGAACCAAAGCCGAAGCATTCTGAAAAAGAAAATAGGACAGAAAAAGCAAGCGGTATGGAGAAAAAACCGCAGCACTTAACGGAGCATATCATTTCAACTTCGCCGTATTTGAATACGCACCGCTTTGTTGTACTTTGCGGCAACGAGGAATTTGGCTTCTCCCGCATTTCCGGTATTCGCGGCGGTGGCAGCTTCGAAACAATACGCGAGGGTGGCGTGAACGATTACGCATATGCCTTGCCCTCGCCGAATACGGAGATAGAGAAGCTTGTTTTTGAACGCGGCATGTGCAACGGCGAAGCGGCGTATGAAAAATACTTTATGCCGGGTGGCACAAAAAAGCTTGACGACATGGTGATTTGCGTAATGGACGAGGCGGATTCAATCAGCCGCATTATTGAGGTTAACAAACCAATCGTCGAATCATGGGAGCTTTCGGATTTGGACGCGAACCAATCGGAGCTGCTGATACATAAAATGACCGTTATACACAAAGGGTTAACCATGTTATCTATGTAAGCCAAATCAAAAGCGGGGGAGCCGACATGACACTGCTGACCGGCGGTCCGTCGCTTGCGGATGCCATATTTGCTAAATATACATTTGTGCGTATGCCAACTATGCAGCCGCCTTCTCTTTTTTATGCACCGGAGAATGCCGGCGGCGTTTATGACGCGACACAGCATATCAATGTAATCAATTTATACTTGCGGCTGTTGCTGGATGTGAGCAATGGCAAGGCTTCGAAAACGCAACTATTTATGCTGCGAAACAACATGCTGCAAACGGTGCAAAGCGCGCTTCGTATGCAGAACGATACGCATATATACAACCGCTTTGCGCAAGCAATCGCGCTTAGCTTACAGCCAAATCAAAAACGGAGAGACCGGCAAACAATCCGCTCTATAGTCGCGGATATATCACGCGAAATACAAAGCATAACCGCTCAAAAGGAAAACACCGTTTTACCGACGGCGGTTTTGCCGAAAACAGCTATAGTAAGTACTTCCATAACAAATACGAAGCAATACCGGCACACGCTTATACAGCAGTCGGCGCAGCAACGGTTCGTCCAAGATTTGTTGCGGACGCATACAGACCTGCTTCCGATTACAAATACATCTCCGCACGCGCAAATTATGCTGGAACGGCACCTGCTTGCATATCAAAAAAATCCGCGTGCGGCAGAAGCGCTTGTGGCGTGGTATGCGCAAACAGAACGCTTGGAAGAACGATTAACGGAACGGATTATCAATGCGGTATCCAATGCAAAAGAATTAAAGGTAAACGCAACTGTACGCCGCGTAGCACAACGCATCGACGTTGCTGTTAGAGCTGCGTTGACGGCCGGGTTAAAAGGGCAAACAGACGTTTTTATACGAGGCATTTCGATACAGAATGCAACAAAGGCGGAGCGTACGATTCTTGAGCACCCTGTATTACAAAGTGTGTTGCGCGAGCCCTTACCAAAGCTTGCGGAGATGGTTACGCTTCTATCAAGAGCTGCCGTGTACGGGCAAGCAGGTGAGGTTAACCGCGCCATTTTGCCGGGTGTAAAACATAATATAGCCGAAGCCGCCGAATTGAATGCAATTGAAATTGCAATAAAGAGCACGCAGAATACGGATAATAAAACGAAGCAATCGGTAGTGGAAAGCGATAACGCAAGCATAATCAATATACAAAGAAAAATATCGGCAACGACCGATAATATAGAAGCCGCCGTCGTAAGGTCTGCCGCGCCGAATATCGCTTTACGCGCGTCTATGCGCAGCATTGCCATTGGCGTAACAAAAAAATCAATCGAAGAAACCGCACGCGGAATTATTCGGCGCGGATTGCGCATGTTGCAGCATGACAAAAGCACTCAACCACTTCAACAAAATATAGATATACGCGCAGATATACGGAACATGGTTACACGTGGTGGCGCTTATACATCGGACAAAACCGTTCAAATGGCGTGGTCGCTTGGAACCGCATTCACATTGCCTGTACAAAACAGGTATAATGGCATATCCGTATGGGAAGAAGGGTTATCGGCAAGCAAGGTGCTTCCTGCCGGGCAGCTGATGGCACATACCGTAACCCGAGCTATTTTAGAGCGTTTGATGCAAACTCGAAATCATATATCGATTTCGGGCGGCTATGATTCGCCGATAAAAACGATTGAACAAACCCAAACGCAGTTTTCGCACTCTACGAGCATACTGTTTTCAGCATTGCGGAGTTACTATACGCTAATGAGTAGGTTTGTTCATGAATCGGAAAGTGAAACGTCTTTAGTAAACATGAATATGGTGATTTCGCAAAATGATAATACGGTTAATTCTCGGTATGAGAATGAAATTGCTAATGCGGAGAGTCATTGGAATAAACGATCGTCTTTACTGCAAAGCGCTAAGCATTCTATGGTTTATGCGAAGGATAATACGTTTACAATGCTGCATACAGTTTGGGCACAAGCTATGGCTTATGCGGATGGAATAAATACCAAGCGCAAGCGGAACCAAGAGGAGCCAATTGCCCCTGCAGAGGTTCCGGGCGTTGTAGCTGCATCCGTTACCCATACCGTGCTTGATAGCATGACGCGGTTATGGAGCCGCAGCACCGCCACTGCGCAGATTACAAATAAAAAATACGAAAACAAAGAATTTCTATATACAGAGCAAAACGAACAAACCGATAAAAATACAGAACAAACTCGATTTATTAAGCGGATACTTTCGGTACAGATGGATAATGCCATGCTTCGGCAAAGTAAAACATTACAAGTACGCATTCCGATAAAAATGGAAGAAAGAGAAAAAACGGCAAGCTCTATTGTTGGGAGCGCAGGTAATGCATATGAGCGAATGCAGATTTCGCATATAGAAACGGAATTGGAGAACTTGACGCAAACTATTTATACGCGTTATGATGTACGATCCAGATATTTGTATGAGACTGTAAAAACAGGTAATGTCGTTCGTGAAATACAATTCGAGGTTTCGAATTTGCTGCATAGAATGGTAAACATATCCGCCGCCCCATATAACAAGGATAGTGGGAGGATTAAAAAGAAGGTAAGCAAAAACGAGCTGTTCGCAAATATAAGAATAAAATCAAGGATAGAAAAAAACATAGAATCTTTAAAACATAGCTTTACAAGCCGGGAAACAGATAATACTGTCGTGGAAGAGCAATCGAGTACCGAAAGCGGCACGATAGAAAGTTTTTCAACGCATATGCTTAAATTGGTATCAAAAAAATCACGTACAATTAGCAGTATCGCGTTGGAAGGAATAACCGCAGCGGATGTGCTGCAAACACTTACAAGTAGAGATAATACGAATCCTAATGTTCATGTGTCAGGCGCGAAACGAACCCTTTTGCAAAAGATAATAAATAATCCCGGCGTTGCCGCCTCCATACGAAACGCTACGATGTTGTTGCATTTTTCGCCGTCAAAGCAATCGGAACAAACAAGTATTGGCTCGGTTACGAAGGACGCAGCAAGGCGTGTGAAGCAAGCCGGAACGGAGTTAACGACGGGAACGGCAATCCATGTTATGCGTAATACAGCGGTTTCGATGATAGAGGATATATTAACCGCTCATAATATACCCGTTGGGAAGGAAAGCATTTCCCGAACCGTAACAAGTACGGCGGGCGTTGAGGATGTGACGTATGCAGAAACAGGCACATACATGCAAACCCATATGCGAAACACGGAGAACCGCTTGTATACAGCAACGGAACGGAATGTAAACGCTTATAATAAAGGCATAAATATAGAACGAATGCGCATATTGCAGCGTAACCTTCGCCGGCCCGGCCCAATAAATAGCCAAACGGAAATGGTTAGCATACAACGAGATACCGTATTGCGCTATACAGATGTAGATAGCACAAGGCGTATAGACGAAAATGCGATCAATGTGTTGAACGCACGCCGGAGCATAACAAACAGAATGAGCATTGCATCCATACCGGCGGCGCGGGTATTCTTAAAACAGCTTGCCAAAGTAAACCCGGGTGCCGGAACGGTCATGCAAAACGCGGAAGCGTTCACCGAGCGGGCGGAGCTGCGCAACATGCCGCTTAGCCGAATGGCGCCGATGCAGACGGTTATGCAGCCGGGACAAGCGAAACGCGGTTATGAACGGCAGGAACCATCGCTTGCGCATAAAAAGCATAGCGCAAGCGTTCAGGAATCGGCAGCGCATATGTCAAGGCGCGAGGTGGAAAGCATTGTGGACAAGAAGGTTGAGCTTCTTGCGGCAAAGGCGGCACCGGCGGAGTTGAAGCTGGACGATATTGCGAATAAAGTTATGAAGAATATTGAGAAAGAAATTAAGTATCAAAAACTGCGGCGTATGTAAGGAGGCGGGAGCATGGCGGGGCAAAACGAGGGTTTGACAAAAGCAAGCATCAACATCCTTGACGGAACAAATGAATACATACCCGTGCTGTTCAACCCGTCGGAATACAGCATTTCAAAAAGCGTGAACTATGCGGACAGCCGGTCTATTGGCGGCGACGAAGCCATTACGAGCTTCGCTTCCGGCTCATCGGCAACGATGAAAATGACGTTGTATTTTGACGGCCACATAGAGCCGGACGCAGACGGAAAGCCAAAGGACGTGAACGACTGGATTGCCGTTATGTATACGCTTGTGGAGATTGACGGGGAATTGCACATGCCGCCGCGATGCGAATTTGAATGGGGCTCCATATCGTTCGAGGGCGTCGTCACGGATATGGAAATAAGCTATACAATGTTCGACAGCGAAGGCAAGCCGCTCCGCGCGAAAATGGATGTAACGTTCAAGCACTCTGTTGATGTTGACGCGAGCGCGCACGGAACGCCCTTGTTTTCGCCGGATCGTTCCAAAATGCGCGTTATGCATCAAAATGTGAACCTGTATCAGATTGCGGATGAGGAATACGGTAGCTGCGGCCTTTGGCGCGAGATTGCCCGCGCGAATAAAATCGCAAATCCGCGTAAGGTGGAGATGGGGCAAGCGTTGCGCGTTCCGGCTATATAATTGCTTTGCATAATAAACCGCCGGAGGTGATGGCGCTTGAGCAGCTTTTCGGAATTGACCGAAACATATAAGCAATTTGCGGTTCCCGCCATTGCCGTGAAGGTAAGCGGCGCAAGCGGCTCCCCAAGGGATATTACGAATACGGCCGGTATCACAAGCCTCTCGCTTGATTTAAGCACGGGTTCTACGGCAAGCGCCTGCCGCTTTGATATGACGAATGTTTACACGCATAAGAACAGCAAGGTGGAACCATACGTGAAGCTAGGCGAGATTGTACGTGTTTCGGTTGGATATGGCAGCGTGTTGAAACCGCTTTTTACCGGCTATATCGACAATATTTCATATAGCCTTAACGACGGCGGGCAAAGCATTTCCGTTTCCTGCTTGGACGCGCGCGGCTTAATGAAGGGCAATTGCTCCGTCATACAAGCCAAGGACAAAAAGATTGCGGAAGTGCTTGGCGAAATGCTGGACAAATACGCACCGCTTGTTGGAAGCAAAAGCCTTGATTTGGACGATATAGCCGAGGACGCGGAGCTTTTGTTGGACAAAAACGACCTTGCGATTATAACGAAATTCGCGGAAAGCCGAAAAGCCATTTTCCTTATGCAAAACGACAAGGCAACGATACACAAGAATACAAGCGAGGTTTGCGTTTCGTTTGATTGGAGCGCGGGTATTAGCGCTTGTGATGTTGCTATGTCTTTCTTGGAAAAGAAGCTGAAGGCGAAGGTGCGGGACGCACAAAACCCGGATACCTCCATCACGCTTGACGTTTCTGTGGAGCAGCCGGGCACGCAGGAATCGCCTTTGCAAACGCCGATAGAGCATACGTTTAAATCAAAGGAAAAGGAAGAAACAAGCGCGAACCTATACTTGGAAGCGCTTGCCTCCCAGCAAAAGCGCGGCACGCAATCCGGCACAATCACATGCATCGGCCTGCCGGAGCTGGAGCCGGGCAAAATGCTTTCGATCAACAGCTTCCCGCTGGAATCGATAACAAACCGCACGGAGTACTACATAAGCGCCGTTAACCACAGCCTTAGCGACAGCGGCTTTACAACAACGGTGCAGTTTGACTTGGGGGTTTAACGCATGGGCATATACGATGCGCTGACGAATGAGCAAGGCGGCGACGACCCGTACCGGGAAAGCATGTGCGAAATCATTCGCGGCATTGTTATTTCGAATTATGACGAGGAGCAAAAGGGTAAAATCCGCGTGAAGCTGGAGCAGTATGACGACGCGGCGAACGAAACGGCTTGGATTCCCATGTTGAGCCATTACGCGGGCAACGCGTATGGCACATATTTTTTGCCGGAGGAAGGCGACGAGGTGCTTATCGCCTATATCAACGGCAACCCGCGGGACGGCGTTGTGCTCGGCTCCATGTGGGGCGAAAAAAATCTGATGCCGGAGGACGCGCCGACGGAGAAAAACACAATAAAAAAGCTGCTGACGCGCGGCGGGCATACATTGATTTTCGACGACGAGGAGGACAAGGGCGGCATAACGGTTAAAACCAAAAAAGAGTTGACGATGACGCTTTTGGACGAAGAAGAAATTATCACCATACAGGACAAGGACGGCAAAAACCTATTGCAAATCGACGCGGCAAACAGCGTAATTAACATCACATCCGATTCGGATATAAACATCTCTGCAAAGTCTGCCATCAACATAACGGGCGACGACGCGGACATTAAAATAGAAGGCAAGGACATCAGCATCTCCGGCAAGAACGTGAAGATAGAAGCGCAAACGGAGTTTAAGGCCAGCGGGCAAAACGTGAAGCTGGAGGGGCAGGATTTGTCCATGAAGGGCGACACGGGCGCGAAGCTGGAATCCAGCGCCATGCTGACGCTAAAGGGCAGTATGACTAAAATTAACTGACGAACGGAGGGAAAGCGATGCCTTCATGGACAAAGGACTTTTTGGGCAAGGGCTGGCATTTCCCCGTCGCGGTGGACAGGGCGACAGGCAAGGTGGAAATCTCCGCCTATGACGAGGACATCCGCGAAGCCATACAGATCATTTTGATGACAAAGCGCGGCGAGCGCGTTATGCGGCCGGAGTTTGGAAGCCGCCTGCATGAATATGTATATGAGGTTTTGAACTATACAACGATTAACAGCATCAAGAACGAGGTAATTGATACCTTAACATATTGGGAACCGCGTATTAAGGATGTGGATGTGCAAATAGAGCCGGTAACGAACGACAACGGCGGCTTCTGCGTACACATCGCCTACACGGTTCGAAGCACAAACAATCCATACAGCCTTGTGTTCCCGTTCTATTTAACGGAGGGCATGGACGTTTAACATTTTCAAGGAAAAAAATCGGCGGGAGGTGTAAGCGTGCGCATACCGAAAATCGATACTCGCGGTGTTAAGGATATAGCCAATTATTTTGAAACAGCCGCGCCGCATTACACGCCGGAATGGCGGTTTGACGCGAACGCGGGCGACGCAGGCTCCGCCATCGCTATGATTTGGTCGGAGATGTTCGCGGACACGGTTTCGCGGCTAAACCGCAGTTTGTATAACAATATGCTCACGTTTTACAACCTGCTTGGCGCGGATATGCGCGGCGCGGTTTCGGCGGAGGGCTTTCTTACGTTCAAACCGGGCGAAACGGGAAGCTATATCAAAAAGGGTACAAGTGTATACGCCGCGCCGGAGGATCGCGGGAAGGTCTACTTCGAGACGACAAGCGACATACATGTTACACCGGCTAAAATCGCGAGTATACATGCCATTTGCCCGGAGCATGACCGCATTATGCAAATCTTCGATGCCGAAAAAGCCGCCGAGGAAGAACGGCAGCCCGCAGCGCTTTTCGATCTGCGCGCGGATAATTTACAAACCCATACCTTTTACATATACAGCCCGGACGCGTTTTCTGTTGGCGCGGGCGGCACGTTGATTGTTACGTTAATGAATCAAAACAAGCCCATGCGGGAAGCGGCGGAGCTGCTGACCTACCCGGGCAATGCGGCGTGGGATTACCTGACGGAGGACGGATACGCGCCTTTTGAGCATGTATATCTGGAGAATGACAGCGTGGCTTTTCGCTTAGACGAAGAAATGCCGCTTTTTGCCGTTACGAAGGAGGAAGGTTTCCAAGGCAACCAGGTGCTTCGGTTGCGCTTGTTGCAGCCGCAGCTGTTCGAAAGCATAGTATTTGAAGAACTGTTGATTGCGTCGAAGAATCATGGCCTTCGCCCGACGAATGTTTTCGCGAACGATGTGGAGCAAACAGAAATTGCTTTTTATCCTTTTGGCGAACGTTTTATGGCTTATAACGATTTATACATCACTTGTGATGAAGCCTTCGCCAAAAAGAAAAGCAATATTGAGCTTGCGTTTGATATGATCTTTGAGGAAATGCCTATAGAATCGGATGTTCCGGATCCGGAGATGGACTGGAAGCTGATTATGAAGAAGCGCGATATCAAGAAGGATAATGTTTACCGCGTTCGCGCCACGAAGGTGCATTGGGAATATTTTAACGGCAAGGGNTGGGCAACGCTGCCGCTTGCGGATGCGGAGAGCTTCCGCGTTATGTTTGGGAACGATAAAAACGGCGCGACGCTTAGCCACTTCAGCGCATGCTTCACTTGCCCGGAGGACATGGCCATGGCGCTTGTTAACGCGCAGGAGAAGCATTATGTACGCGTACGGCTGCTGGAGGTGGAAAACGCGTTCCGCTTAAAGGGCGTGTTTGTTACGCCAAAAATCAAGAATATGTTTATCAGTTATGAATACGAACGCGGGCTGCTGCCCGCAAACATTGTGCATGAGACGAACCTTGAGCGGCTTGTGTACCCGCAATCCGTGTTTCGCCCCGGCGCACGGCTGCCGCTTATTGTGAAGCCGATTGCGGAAACGGCGCTTTACCTCGCGTACGAAACACCACCGCAGGGGCCGGTTATCAAAACACTGTTCTGTACAAACGGCGCGCTGGACGATGCGCCGCCTAAGCTGGAATGGGAATACCACGGCGCAAATGGCTGGGAACGGCTGACATTTTACGACGAAACGCAGAGCTTTCGCCATACGGGCATACTCACGTTTGTTGGAACCGCACGCTTTAAACCGCTTCACCTGCTGGGTAAGACGGCGTTTTGGATACGCGCAGTGGATTACAAGCGCGTTTATGAACGGGAGACGCCCAAGCACTTGCCGCGTTTAGCCGCGTTATACGAAAACACCGTACCCATCGTAAACAACGAAGCCGTTGCGCCGGAACGCTTTGCGGCGCAAATGGTAGATGTCTCGAAGGTGTGCCGCTTGCAAAAAAAGCGTGTAAACCACATCGCTGTTTGGGTTAACGAAATGGCTTCCTTGAACGAGGACGATATTGTCGTGCTGTTGAAGGAAAACAAAGCGGAAGCGGTGTATTCGCCGGGGAAGGAAATCATAGAGGTTTGGGTGCGCTGGGCGGAGGTTCATTCGTTCTTAGAATCCGGGCCGAGGGACAGGCATTATACAATTGACCGCAACGAGGGCATCGTCGTATTTCCGGACGGGAAGCGCGGTATGCTTGTGCCGTACCAAAACAGCGAGGAAAATATACGCATCATCTATAGCATTAACAGCGGCGAAGGCTCCAACGTGCCTGCCGGTAAAATCGTGAGCTTCGCGGAAACGGCGGGCAATGTACGCGGCATAGTTAACCCGCTGCCAACC
>JGI994J12354_10005981_pt1 | contig 10293 bp, 8 predicted proteins | sample IntmicLarv3ML3BL_FD_12354 | JGI IMG/M metagenome (IMG submission 12354)
CGAACAGTATTGTTAGTGATTTTAGCATGATTGCCGACGATGTATCTTTGGCTACTGAAAATCTTTTCTTGATAGAAACTTCTAAAAAAGAAACATCGGCATTAGCAACAGAAGCTTCGGCCGCGGCAGATAAAGCATCAGAAAAGATTGCGAAAAAGAAAAAAGAAGCGGAAGAAAAGGCAAAAAAGGAAGCAGAGGAAAAGGCTGCTAAAGAAAAAGCCGCAAAAGCCGCGAAATCCAGTGCTGCTACAACGACCGGAAACAATCAGGCGCCGACCAATAATGACAATGGCGGAGGCAGCGGATCAGCCTCAGGACTTATTGCTGCTGCATCAAAATATATCGGCAGAAATAATATGTCTTGTAAAGAGCTTGTTTGGCAAGCTATGGCAGACATAGGGTATCCTCATTCATGGACCGGATCAACCTTCGGACCTTCAAGACGGGTACCGTGGATGCAATTCAGAAATTATTGTACTTCAGTGCCGGTTAGTCAAATGCGCGCGGGCGACATACTTGAGAGTGCGGGACATGTGGAAATTTATCTTGGAAACGGAATGTCTATTCATGGGGGATACAGTTTGCGCGGTACGGGACGCACAAATGTTGTCAAATCCAGGACAACAAGAGGTATTACAAAAGTGCACAGACCGAACTAACGTTTTGCAGTTTGAGATTTAATGGAAACATAAGATATTGACGTTCGGCTTTGAACGTCATGTCTTAGTTTCGCAGTTATTCTTCAGAGGGCATGCGCCAAAAGAAACAACTGCAACAAAAAACACGGACGGAGTTTCAAGAGAAGTTCCGTTCGTTGATTATGAAAGCCACTGTACTGAAGTGTCGCTTGACCAAATATTATTAAGAGCGCTTAGATTGAATTGATTATGAAGAAACCTATTTTTACCGTTCGCGAGCTTGTCGTTTGCGCTATGCTTGTTGCCATATTTGTGGCGCAAACGTTTTTGCCGGATATAACACAAACGTTTCGCTTTTCGCTTGAATTTATTCCTTTGGCCATAGCCGGATATTTATTCGGGGCTATACCTGCAATGTGTGTAGGTTTAGTTGGTGATGTGGTTGGGACTGTTTTGGGAAACGCAAAAGAGTTTAACATATTCTTCACGGTTATATATATAATCGGCGGGCTTATCTTTGGACTTATACTGCATAACCGCAAAAAATTGTGGCATATTATAACTGCAAGTGCAACATATGCCATAGTGGTTGACTTTTTACTTACGACGATTGCACTTTATCTTCAATATCATATTCCGTTTGCTACTGCTATACCGCGGCTTATAAAAGCCGGAATTGTTGCGGTGGCTATGCCGATTGTTATATTTATTTTGATAAGAGTTATTGACAAAGTTTATAAACGGAAAACCGTTTGACGATATATTCGAGATAGTTTCATTTTTCTAAGGAGGATTAGACATGTATAAAGAACTTAAAAACGCTTAGAGGATGAAACGGCATCCTCATAACTTATATAGTGAGGATATTTTATGCATACAACACAGGAACAAAAACAAAAAGCTCTGCTTGCGGCGGTTTTTCTGCCGAAAAAGCGCGGAAGTGATGACAGTTCGCTTAACGAGCTTGCTGATCTTACGACAACTGCGGGTGCGGAAATCATAGCGTCGGTAACGCAAAAGCGCGACGAGTTCGTGCGGGCGACTTTGATGGGAGAGGGCAAGCTTTTAGAAATTAAAGAGCTTGCGAAAGACGAAGAGGCCGATGTTTTAATATTTGACCACGAGCTTTCGGGTTCGCAAATTCGCAATATTGAGAGCATCACAGGAGTGCGGACAATCGACCGCACTATGCTTATTTTAGACATCTTTGCCGCGCGGGCTTTGTCCGCAGAGGGCAAGCTACAAGTGGAACTTGCACAGCAAAAATACCGCTTGCCGCGGCTTACGGGAATGGGCATAACCATGTCACGTCAAGGCGGCGGAATCGGTGCCAGAGGATCCGGCGAGAGCAAGCTGGAGTACGACAGACGGCATATTCAGAACCGCATATCTACTCTTTCGAAAAAGCTCCGCGAGCTTGAAGCTCGCCGAGAGCAACAGGCGAAGCGGCGGATTAAGGACAACGTTTTCACATGCGCTATTGTGGGTTATACCAATGCGGGCAAGTCCACGCTGCTTAATCGGCTTACTAAGGCGGGAGTGCTTGCGGAAGATAAACTTTTCGCGACGCTTGACCCGAAAGCGATGGCTTTGTACCTTGCAAGCGGGAACAAAATCCTGCTTACCGACACGGTCGGACTTATTCGCAGGCTTCCGCATAATCTTGTTGAGGCGTTCAAATCGACTCTGGAAACTGCGGCGAATGCTGATCTGATTTTGCACATTCACGACCTCGGCGACTGCTCGGAAGAGCAGGAGGCGAAGGCAGAAACGGTTATGAAACTGTTGTCAGACATCGGGGCGGATGCTCCTGTGATTGATGTGTGGAATAAAGCGGACTCCGCTTTGGAGGATTCTCTTGACGCTGATACTTTGAAAGTTTCGGCTAAGACGGGAGTGGGGATTGACCGACTTCTTGCGGCGATTGAGGGATTTGTAAGTTAAAAAGAGAGCTATAAAAAACACAACATGTTGTTCCACGTAGAACAACATGTTGTGTTTTTTTGTCGGTGCTTTTAAGATATAGCATTTTTAATGCTTTGGACGTACTCTGCGAGTTTTTCCTCTGCGTTTTCGCCGTGCTCTTCAATTATCTTCACGCAGGCAGAGCCGATGATTACTCCGTCCGCAACTTTGCTTATCGCCGCGGCTTGCTCGGGAGTGGAAATTCCGAAGCCTACGGCACAGTTAAGACCGGGAGTTGCCGCCTTTGCCGCTTTGATAAGGCGGTCGATATTCGTTGTAATCTCGTCGCGAACTCCTGTAATGCCGAGGCTTGATACCACGTACACGAAGCTGTCGGCCGCAGATTTCGTTATCTTTTCCACTCTGCCCTCTGAGGTGGGGGCAACAAACGGGATTATCGATATGTTGTGTTCGTCAGCAAGGTCAGAGAGCTCTGCGCGCTCTTCATACGGCAGGTCGGGGATGACGAGCCCTGAAACTCCGCTTGCCACACATTTTGACAGGAACTTGTCGTATCCCATGCGGAATATAGGGTTAAGATAGGTCAAAAGTACCATAGGAGTTTCGGTTTTGGAGGATATTCTACCGCACATGTCAAGCACTTTGTCTACGGTTGCTCCTGCTTTTAAGGCGCGGAGGTTTGCACGCTCGATTACGGGGCCGTCCGCTATCGGGTCGGAGAACGGGACGCCTATTTCGAGGATATCTGCGCCTGCGGTTGCCATTGCAAGCAGGAATTTTTCTGTTGCCTCAAACGACGGGTCGCCTGCGGTGATGAACGGTATGAATGCTTTGCCTTTGGCGAAAGCTTGTTGTAGTTTGGTCATGGTAGTATGTAAATTGTGATGTTCGCAGAATTGCGCAGTACAGCACTGTGCTATACTGTATGTCAAGCACTTTGTGCTTGACATACATATTAAAACAATTATCAGAGAGAGGATAGGACTATGAAACGATTATTTTGTGTTTTGCTAACAGGAGTGTTGGCGTGTTCGCTTGTCGGTTGCGGAGGTAATTCGGCGGAAAGCTATGGTAGTTCGAGTACGGATAGTGCAAGTAGCTTTGCGAGCAGTTCTGCGAGCGAAGTTAGTGTAATGGCTTCGTCAGCTGCGCCGGTCGGTCCTGTTTTTGCAGAGGGTGAGCCCGCTTATAAAAGTTGGGAAGACGGGCAGGGATATGCTGTAAGTGTATCAGTGAAGACGTGGGTTGGACAAAAAGGGACAGGAAATGAAATTGTGCATCCTGCGGATTCAAGTGTTGTTTTGCCAAGTTCTGAAACAACGAACTGCATTATTCCGTTTCAGTTTACATTAACCAATACGACGGCATCAAGTGGGTATAAAGCTGACATGAATTTTAAAACAAGAAGTATTGGTACCACTGGCAAGGGGTCGGAACATTTTATTATCGCTGCGGGAAGTGATGATTGGATTTCTGCCGCTAGCGGTTCAAGTATTTCTCGTAAATATTCTGACACTTCTAAAGGGTTTTCAACGACGTGGTACGGTTTTGTTAAAATTATAAGCTATTATACTCCAAAGTATGAGGACGGGGATACCAGTGGGATAAAAGGCAATCATTTTGTAATTAGCAGCGGTTATACCGGTACATATCCACTTGCTTTTAATCTTGTTCCAGAGGGAGATGTTCTTACGCTGGTAGTTGATGAGGCATATTTTTAAGCGATTTTACTCGACAATCTCTCTTCCTCTCCAGCGGGCAATGGCGGCAACGTCCTTGTCGCCTCTGCCCGAAATCGTGATGATGATACTGTCGTTTTTATCGAAGTTTTTCGCTATCTGTGTGCCGTATGCCACCGCATGAGCGGATTCGATTGCGCAGATAATTCCCTCGGTTCTTGCCAAATACTCGAATGCTGAAACAGCTTGTTCGTCAGTAATCGGAACGTATTTCGCTCGTTTAATATCGTGCAGTGCGCAATGTTCGGGTCCTATGCCGGGGTAGTCGAGCCCTGCGGAAATAGAGTACACATCCGCGATTTGCCCGTGTTCGTCTTGGCAGAAATATGCTTTCATGCCGTGAAAAATGCCGACGCTCCCTGTCGTGAGGGTCGCGGCGTGCTTGCCTGTTTCAATTCCGCAGCCTGCGGCTTCGCAACCGAAAAGAGCAACGCTTTCGTCTTCGATAAACTCGCAAAAGCTTCCGATAGCGTTGCTTCCGCCGCCCACACAGGCGACAACTGCGGCGGGCAGTTTGCCCTCTGCTTGCAGGATTTGCGCTTTCGCTTCGCGGCTTATATAAGACTGGAAATACCTTACGATTTCGGGGAATGGGTGAGGACCAAGTGCCGAGCCAAGGCAATAGTACGTGTCGTCAGAGCGGGTTGCCCACTCGCGGAAGGTAGCGTTCACCGCGTCTTTCAGCACCTGTCCGCCTGTTTTTACTGCGTGGACTTGTGCGCCGAGGAGTTCCATTCGATAGACATTCAGAGCCTGTCGCACAGTGTCCTCGTATCCCATGAAAACCTCGCACTCCATGCCGAACAGAGCGGCGGCGGTAGCGGTTGCTACGCCGTGTTGGCCTGCGCCTGTTTCTGCGATAAGTCGGGTTTTGCCCATGCGCTTGGCAAGCAACGCCTGTCCGAGCACGTTATTGATTTTGTGACTGCCCGTGTGGTTTAGATCCTCTCGCTTGAGATAGATTTTCGCGCCGCCAAGGTCTTTTGTCATGTTCTCTGCGAAGTAGAGAAGCGAGGGGCGCCCTGCGTACTCTGTCATGAGTTTTTCAAGCTCTGACAAAAATATCGGGTCTGATTTTGCCTCGTTGAATGCTTTTTCAACGAGGTGTATTTCGTTCATTAAGGTTTCGGGGACATATGCTCCGCCGAAGCCTTCGTAGCGTCCGTTTTGTTTCATTTTCATTACATCTTTAATATAGGTTTTGCCGGGAAGCCCCGGCGGGCATTTCGTACGTAGGTTTTACTATGTGTAAGCATGCTACTCGGTAACTTATCACATCTTTAAGATTGGTTTTCTTATATCGCCGCCTGCGGGAACCATTGGCAGAACGTTTATGTCGTTGTCGATTATGCAATCGATTACCATTGGCTTTTGTTCGGCGAAGGCTTTTTCTATCGCTTCTTTGAACTCTTTGCAGGTTTTCGTTTGAATGCCCTCTATGCCGAATGCTTCGGCGATTTTTACTATATCGGTCTTGTTTTCAAGCGTAGTTTGCGAGAATCTGCCGTCGTAAAAGAGCTTTTGCCACTGGCGCACCATTCCGAGAACTCCGTTATGGAATACTACCTCGATAATCGGCAGGTTGAGCTTTGACACTGTTGCAAGTTCGGACATATTCATGTGGAAGCAGCCGTCACCTGCGATGTTTATTACATGGAATGGGGCTTTGCCTCCGCTTTTGTCGCATGCCGCTCCGATTGCCGCGCCGAGCCCGAAGCCCATTGTGCCGAGCCCGCCTGACGAGAGGAATGTGCGGGGTTTTTTTGCGCAGAAGTACTGCGCCGCCCACATTTGGTGTTGACCTACTTCGGTTGTCATTATGTCGTCGGGTTTCATCTTGCCGTTAATTACTTCGAAGATGAATTCGGGTGTTATCGGGGCGTTATCCTCTTTTGAAAATGGCGGAGTTGTCGGAAATTCGCTTCGCCACTTGTCGATTTGTTGTTGCCACTTTGTAAGTTTTTGCGGCTTTATTTGAGTGATAAGCTGTTCTAAAATCGCTTTTGCATCGCCAAGCAGATAGGTACTTGCGGAAAGATTTTTGCCGATTTCCGCTTTGTCTATGTCGATGTGAATTGTCTTCGCTTCTACGCCGAAAGTGTTCGCGGAAGTAACAACTCGGTCGGAAAAGCGAGTGCCGATTCCTATAAACAAGTCGCAGTTTTTCAGAATTTCTGCGGAAAGTTTTGTGCCGTGCATGCCGAGCATTCCCACATAGCGCGGGCTGTCGCAGGGGTATGCGCCTTTACCCATAAGGCTTGCGGATACGGGCGCGTCAACAAGCTCGGCAAGTTTTGCAAGCTCTGTGCTTGCTTCTGCAGCGATTACGCCGCCGCCTGCGTAGATAAACGGACTCTTCGAGTCTTTTATTAGTTTCAGCGCGCGGTCAAAGGCTTCTGCAGGAGGGAACGCCGCTGTTGGAGCGGCTTCTTCTGTTACTTTAGTATCATACTCGCAGAGTGCCGCAGAGATATCTTTCGGGATGTCTATAAGCACAGGGCCCGGGCGACCCGAGCGTGCGATTTTGAACGCTCTGCGGACTATGCTTTGCAAATTCTCAACTCTGTCAACGATGAAATTGTGCTTGGTAATCGGCATTGTTATGCCTGTGATATCGACCTCTTGAAAGCTGTCTAAGCCCAGCAGGCTTGAAGGCACGTTGCCCGTAATGACGACCATGGGAATGCTGTCCATATAGGCGTTTGCAATTCCTGTGACAGTATTTGTCGCACCCGGTCCGGATGTCGCAATGCACACGCCGACCTTGCCGGAAGCTCTTGCATAGCCGTCTGCGGCGTGAGACGCGCCTTGCTCGTGACTTGTTTCGACGTGCATGATTTTGTCCGAATATTTGTAGAGCGCGTCGTAAATGTTAAGGACTGCGCCGCCCGGATATCCGAACACGGTATTTACTCCCTCGGCTAAGAGGGCTTCCATCAATATTTCACTTCCGTTGAGTTTCATGTTTTTTCCTATCTATATTGGTTTTGCTCGCGCACAAAATCGTTTTCAATCTGTTCGAATTCTTCGAGGTTCTTTTTGACAAAACGCCGAGAGTTTTGAAGCATTATGCAGCCTATGATACCGATAACTCCGCCGAAGATTATGTTGTCAATAAAGGCTTCGACCGCCGCGGCGGGAGTTTTATAGCGCTTTACTATCTTTGTCGGCGTATGCCACAATCGCTCTGAAAACTTTATATCTTTGAACCCGCGGGCGATGTTTTTTATTCCCTCTAGAATAATCAGAAACGGAATAAACCACCATATTTGCACTCGGCGCAAAATGTCGCCGAACCACAAAATAGAGGCTATGGTCTGGATTATTCCGATGACAATCCACACTTTTCCGTTAGTGTTTATTTTTTTCGTGAGAATGTCTATAATGCCGAGATCGTCTTGCTCTTCAGTCGAAACGACAAGAGCGGGTTTTTTAATATTCCCCAAGATAATCCAGAGCCATTGCGCGAGGGCAAGAGCTATTATTACGGCGAAAATAATATAAAGCGGAGTTAACATATTTTTATATCAGTGAGAGTTGAACCGCCTCTGTCGCGCCTTTAGCGGGAACGGTTTTCGTGCGGTATCTATGTTCGTTTTCCAGACTGTCGGGGGTATAGGGGAGTGCGCTTTTAAGGGTTGCCCCTTTGTTTTGCGTTTGCACCGCCACGCCCTGTGTACTGCGCGTATCTTTCGCATTTATCTGTGCAGGCGAGAACAGCAGGGTTCTGCCTGATGTGGAGCGTAACACATATTCGGAAACACTTTCTGTGATGTGATACACTGCGATAAGTGGGGATTTATTCGAATATGCGGCAGTGAGTTTCTTTCGGCGGGTTTTTGTTTCGTACGCTAACACAGGCACTTTCGCCGCTTTTCCGTTTGCGTAGAAGAAGAGGAGTTCTCCTTTATAACCGCCCCCAAGAGGGATTGCGGTATGGTAATTCTCGCCGTCCTCAAAGCCAAGCTTTGCGGGCAAGAACTCGCCCATCTGTGCGACTTTTCCGTCAGGGAAATCGGACAGATTTGCCTTATAAACCGTGGCGTTGTCGGTGAACACGAGGATGTCGGTATTGTTCGTAGTTTCGATTGTCCACGCTATTTCGTCGCCCTCTTTCAGCTTATGTTCGCCCGAGTTGCGCAGGCTGTTCGGGGTAATCTTTTTCAGATAGCCCTCTGCTGTGACGAACAAGTGCACAGGGTAATCGGGGATTTCTTCTTCTGTTGCTTGATAGGTATCTTCGACGTCATATATAATTTCGCTTTTGCGGTCGCTTCCGTACTTTGCGGCGACTTCTTTAAGTTCTTCTGCTATGACTTCGCGGACGCTCCGCTCGTTTGAGAGCAGTTCAATCAGTGCGGCTATGTCTTTTTCGAGGTCGCTTGTTTCAGAAATGCGCTTTAAGATGTACTCGCGGTTAAGCTGGCGCAGGCGGATTTCCGCGACGTATTCCGCTTGGATTTGGTCGATGCCGAAGCCTATCATCAAGTTTGGGACGACCTCTGCTTCTATCTCTGTTTCGCGGACGATTTTGATTGCTTTGTCGATATCCAACAGAATTTTGCCAAGCCCTTTAAGCAGGTGGAGCTTGTCTTTCTTCTTCTTCAGGTCGAACTCTATTCTGCGGCGAACGCACTCTGCGCGCCAATCCGTCCACTGTTTTAAGATGTCATAAACGCCGAGAACCATAGGCGTGAAGCCTATAAGCAGGTTGAAGTTGCAGGAAAAACTGTCCTGTAATGTCGTCATGGCGAACAGCTTTTTCATCAAAGCGTCGCCGTCGACTCCGCGTTTGAGGTCGATTGCAATCTTCAAACCCGACAGGTCAGTTTCGTCGCGAATGTCGGAAATCTCTTTGATTTTGCCGACTTTTACCAAGTCGACGATTTTATCAGTAATCGCTTCTACGGTCGTAGTCGGCGGGATTTCTGTAATCTCGATTACTCCGTTTACTATCGTGTATTTCGATCGAACTTTGACACTTCCGCGGCCGGTTTTGTAGATTTTGTCCATTTCCTCTGCGTTGTACAAAATCTGTCCGCCGCCGGGGAAGTCGGGTGCGCGGATAATGTCGGAAATGCTCGCATTCGGGTGCTCTATCAGCTTTATCGCCGCTTTGCAGACTTCGCCCAAGTTGAACGGGCAGATGTTGCTTGCCATAGAAACAGCTATTCCGATGTTGCTATTAACCAAAATAGCAGGGAATTTTACGGGCAACAGCAGCGGCTCGGTCGTTGTATTATCGTAGTTCGGAATGAACTCGACAGTGTTTTTGTCGATGTCGGTGAACACTGCTTCGCAAACTTTGTCGAGTTTCGCTTCAGTATAACGCGATGCGGCGTACGCCATGTCGCGGCTGTACGCTTTGCCGAAGTTTCCCTTACTGTCGACGAACGGGTGAAGCAGAGCTTCGTTTCCGCGGGCGAGGCGGACCATAGTTTCGTAAATCGGGCCGTCGCCGTGCGGATTTAAGCGCATAGTCTGTCCGACTATGTTCGCCGATTTTGTGCGTGGACCGCTTAGCAGACCCATTTTGAACATGGTATACAACAGTTTGCGGTGCGACGGTTTGAAGCCGTCAATCTGCGGGAGTGCGCGAGAGAGGATAACGCTCATTGCGTACGGCATGTAGTTTTCGCGCAGAGTGCTGGTTATTTCTTGTGTTTCGACCAACCCCGCGTTTTCGATATAAGCGTCGGGGGTTGGGCGTTTTTTTGTGGGTTTGGTAGGTTTTTTTGACATGATTTTTAAGTTCACCTGCGGTGGGCGCTTCCGCTTAGAGCAAGATAAATAAATATATTTGCGGCACGAGAGAAAGCCTATACAAAGAATATTATACCACAAAGTCGGGATGTTGTCAAAAAAGATTTGTTACTGGTGCTTTAAGATTATGCTACGTCTTACGAAGTAAGACGTGCGCGACCCGTGGCTCGCTTGCGAGCCGTTTCGCCCACCACGGCGGACACGCCCAAGCTTACGCTTTTATGGGC
>JGI994J12354_10005982_pt1 | contig 10292 bp, 7 predicted proteins | sample IntmicLarv3ML3BL_FD_12354 | JGI IMG/M metagenome (IMG submission 12354)
CCCCCCGAACGCGCTTAAATAATAGCTTTGCGGGAGATTGCGTTTTTTCATTACGCAAGAATTTTTCATTTAGTTTTTCTAAAAAACTTTTTAAATTTACTTTTGAAAGATTAATAATCTTCTTTTGTTGTCTTTCTATTTTTTCAAATTTCGTTTTTGAAAAATATCTTATTTCTCTTGTTGATTCTGCAAAAATTTTTGTAGCAAAATGCGATACAAAAATTGCACAAATTTCTTCAATTTTTTCGCCGGAAAAATTGAAGTTTCATACGAAGAAAATTCTTATTCTTAAGTTAAAATCAAAGGACAAAATTCGCCTCCTTAGAAACTTTAAAAAAATTTCAGAAATGGGTACTTATAGTTTTCTCTATGAGTGCCTTTTTTTGTCTGATTAATCAAACAATACAATAAACAACTATATTCATATTATGAAAATTAATATTACACACAATAAAATTACAAAGAGTTTGCTCTTGGCTTCGGCTTTCACAGCTCTTTCTTTTTCTTCTGCTTTTGCAGGAAATTACATCGTTCCTGAAAATAGTAGTCAAAATTTTTCAAATATAACTGACTTAAGTGGCGGTATTATTAGTGCTGGAAACGCGTCAACCTTGAGATTCACTAATTCTACTCTCGGTACTTCGTCATCACGCTTTACTACTAGTGTTGGTGCTCGTCCTGATACACATGTAGCATCTCAATCTACGTTAGATCTTGTTAATAGCACAGTTTATGCTGACTATCTGCACATCAGTCCTGAAGTCAATGTGCAAGTTCAATTGACTAACAGTAATCTTTATGTAGGCAATAGCATTCGTAATTATCTTCATACTGGAATTGTTTATGTGTATGATGGTTCAAAATTAATTGCACCTGAAATCACTGTGGACTATATAGTAATAGATGGTTCTTATGGAGAGTTTAAAAGTGAATCGGTTCGGATTCTATTAGCAAATAATTCCATATGGAGAACTTTTGGAGGTACATATGTAGATGAATTGAGTTCGTACGATTCGGCAGTTGAATTTGTTTTTAATAGTGCAGCAGATACTATGACTATTCTTGAATTTGACTATGATGGAGACTTTAATTTTAATTTTGATTTCACAGAAAGCTTCATTGAAACTATAGCAAATGGAACTGGATATTTCGAGTGGACATTTTATGATGTTGTCAATGGTGTTGGTTATATTTCTGAAGAAGAGGTGTCTGCATCTGCTTCTAATTCAATGTACACATGGACAGTCACAAAAGGTTTAGGTTTTGGAGATGATTCTAGATACTTCAGAATTGATAATTTTGTGTTAATTCCAGAACCTTCAACTTATGCGCTTATCTTTGGTACATTGGCTCTCGGTTTAGCAATCTATCGCAGAAGAAAGTAAACAAGTTACAAATAATTTTTAGTTCTTAAAGCTAAGGTAATGAATCTAGTAAAGGAATAAAATTCATCCTTAAACTAGAATCAAAGGACGAAGTCCGCCACTTTAGAAACTTCAAAAGATTTTAGTTCTAAAAGGAATCATATCCTTAAATAGGCATTAAAGGACAAGGTCCGTCTCTTTAGAACTTTAAAAATAGTTGATTAGTATCACGGACGAGTAGTGAATGTAAAAAATTTCTATTCGTCCGTTTCTTTTGGAATAGGCTTAAGTGCAGAGGTTTACTTGTCGTCCGACTGTCGCTGGTGGTGGGGGGATTGAATCTCTTTTTTCCATTATTCATTACTGCATTCGTCTTTAAATTGGAGACAAAGCACGAAACTCAAAAGATGTTTTTTTCTTTTGGGGTACATATCATAACGAACAATACGAATTGCTCCCGAACGAAATGAATGGGTGTATATAGTGCGAATTTTGCGTAAGCAAAATCCGGCGAGCAAGTACGAATGAAGGCTTTGATTTTTTTTCGTATGCGAAGTTGGAATAGTTTAAATAGCGAGTTGGAACGCCCATCCTTAAATTCAAAGACAAAGGACGAAGTCCGGCAAACTGGGTTTGCATCTATAGCTCTTACGGAGCGTTTACTTTGTAAACATCACACAAGGCTAAATGTAAATCTGATTTTTGAATAAATAACTTTTTAGTTCTTAAACTGGCATTAAAGGACGAAGTCCGCCTCTTTAGGACTTTAAAAAGCCTATCCTTAAATTCAAAGACAAAGGACGAAGTCCGCCACTTCCAAACTTTAAAAAAAGCCACCTTGGGGAAAGGTGGCTTAATAAAACACAAACTACAAATAAACTTAAGAATTTTTCAATAGATAATCTATTTGTACTTTATCAGACGCATATGAATGATATTTCGTTCAAGAATTTTTCAGTTTTTTTTAAAAATTTTTAGCAAAATTCATAATATGCTTATTATCAGCGAGACGCTTGTTGATATTTTTTGTTTTAGAGTGAATTATTTATCCAAGAATTCTTTGTTAAATAAAAAATCATCCAAGTAAATTTCTACTTTTTAGAGCTTTCATACGTTTTTTAATGAAGTATGGGGAAGATCTATTTTTAAACCATTCGAGTTTGATTCCGAATTTTTTGATTTTATAGTTAATGATTCTTTGAGTTATATTCAAATGCTTTGCTGCCATAGTGGCATTGCCTTTATGGAGCTTTAGAGCTTCTGTAATAAGTTCTCGTTCAAAAGAATTTACCATAGATTCAAAATCAGTTTCGCTTTCTGTTGGTACTTTTGCAGACGAAGTTGATTGACCTGTTTGCAAAGATGGAGGCAGGTTGTATCCTAAAATAACTCTGCTACTTGCCGACATCACAGCGCGTTCTATACAATTCTCGAGTTCACGCACGTTGCCTGGCCAATGATACGCCATAAGCATATTAATTGCAGGAGTAGAAATTCTGTCTATTTTCTTAGAATTTTCTGCGGCATATTTTTCGATAAAAAATTCTGAGAGTAAAATAATATCGCTTCTTCTGCTACGCAAAGGAGGAATAGGCAGAATAAAAGAGGATAAGTCTGCATAGAGTTCAGAAGACAAAACTCCTGTTTCTACGATTTTTTCAAGATTATATGAAGTTGCTAAAATCAGGCGGACTTTAGACTTTTTTTCTTCTGTTCCGCCGAGTCTGTAAAAAGTTTTTTCATTGATAAGTTTGCGAAGTTTAGTTTGCAAATCTTTGCTTAGGTGAGCGATTTCATCAATAAAAACAGTTCCGCCCTCTGTGCGCTCTAAGAGACCTTTTTTGCGAGTGAGTGCGCCCTCAAAAGCGCTTTTTTCGTAACCAAAAAGTTCAGATTCAAAGAGCGCATTGCTAAGAGTTGAAGAGTGCGCGATTGCAAAAGGTTTTTGACTATATTTTCCAAGACGCCAAATTGCGCGAGCCACCAAGTCTTTACCAGTGCCAGATTCGCCCTGAATCAAAACGCACGAATCGCTATTAGCAAATTGATTTATTGCGCGATAAACTTTACGCATTGCATTGCAATTACCAATGATATCAGCAGGGCGTTTGTCATCGAGTTCGGACTTCAAGCGATTATTTTCTTCGATTAATTTTTCTCTTTCTTCGTGATACAAAAAGAGAACGCTCATAGCTTCTGCGAGAACATTAGCTACTGTTTCTAGCAGGTATAAATCACGACCTAAATGAGTATTTGTTTCGACTTTTCTATCGATACTCATAGTGCCTATTACTTCTTCGTTATGGACAATAGGAACGCAGAGAAATGCGATATTTTTACCGCCATCGCGAGTTTTTGTTCTATTCAGAAAGTCGAGTGAATCAGCGATATTTGGCACGATACGCGACTTGCCACTTTTAGCGACTTTGCCAGTTACGCCTTCGCCTATGCGATAGATTCCGCGATTGATTTCTTCTTGGCTCATTCCGTGCGAAGCCTCGATAATCAGCAGATTTCCCTGACGCAGAGTAATAGTTCCGCGTAGTAGTCCCATTTCTTTATACAAGATTTCAAGAACTTGTTTTAGCAACAAAGAAATATTTTTTTCGTGAACGATTGCATAACTGATTTTATGCAAAACTTCCATTTCAAGATTTTTAATCCTGCGGGAGCTTTCAATAGCTTCATTGACGGACTGAAGTGAGAAGGGTTTGAAATTTTTTTCCATCAAGAACAATTAAAATCATAGATAGATTTCAATTACAATCAAAAAGTACAAAAATGTATATTTTTTTATAGTGATAAAAAGCAAAAAATGTTGACCTTGTCATTAGATTAGGAAAGACTACTCGGATTAAATTATCTGTATGAGCAGCGAAACAAGAAAAACGGTTATAGAAGCAATTGCTTCTGTTAATATGGGTTTAAAGCCCGAAGAAACAGTTCCAGTCTCGGAATATTTTGGTTGCAATGTGTTCAACCACAAAACAATGGCAAAGTATGTGTCTAAGGAAAGTTTAGACAAACTTGTTGGCACAGCACACGAAGGTCTTATGTTAGACGCTTCTATTGCAGAAGAAATCGCGCAGGGAATGAAGAAGTGGGCAATAGAAAATGGCGCTACTCATTACACTCACTGGTTTTTGCCGTTGAACGGCTCTACCGCAGAAAAGCACGAAGCATTTATTGAACCTAAGAATGAAGGCGTGATATTAAATTTCTCTGGCAAAAATTTGATAATGGGCGAATCTGACGCATCAAGTTTTCCATCTGGCGGATTGCGCTCGACTTTTGAAGCTCGTGGTTACACAGCTTGGGATCCAACTAGTCCTGCATTTATTAAGCGTGGCAGAAACACTGCAACTTTGTGTATTCCTACAATTTTCTGCTCATTCACGGGGCAGGTCTTAGATAAGAAAACTCCTATCTTACGCTCTATCCAAGCAATCACTCGCGAGGCAAGACGTATGATGAAAGTTTTTGGCGCGAAAAAATTATCTAACGCGCAGGTTACTCTCGGTGCAGAACAAGAATATTTCTTGGTAGACAAAAGACTCTATATTTTAAGACCAGATTTAATTCAATGCGGACGCACTCTTTTCGGCGCGCCTCCTGCAAAGCATCAACAGCTAGAAGATCATTACTTCGGTTCGATAAATCCTCGCATTCTGGCTTTCATGATGGAAGTTGATAAAGAACTTTGGAAGCTTGGTATTCCTGCAAAGACTCGTCATAACGAAGTTGCTCCTGCTCAGTTTGAAATTGCTCCTATTTTTGAAGAGCTCAATTTGGCGGTCGACCACAATATGCTTATTATGGAAATTTTGCGTCAATACGCAGATAGGCACGGGCTCGTTTGTCTTTTGCACGAGAAACCTTTTGCTGGCGTTAATGGTTCTGGTAAGCACAACAATTGGTCTATTTGTGTTGACGGTGTGAACCTTTTGAACCCAGGAAATAACCCTCATCAAAACGCAATATTTTTGACAACTCTTTGCGCGATAATCCAAGCTGTCGATAAGCACAGCGATTTGCTTCGTGCGACAACGGCGTCTGCTGGTAATGATTATAGATTGGGTGCGAATGAGGCTCCGCCTGCTATCATCTCTATCTTTTTGGGCGACCAGTTAACCGACATTATTGAGCAAATCGAAAACGGCGGTGCAAAAACTTCTAAAGTCGCAAAAATAATGAAGGTTGGTGTAGATGCGCTCCCTCCCTTGCAGTGCGATGTTAGTGATAGAAATCGTACAAGTCCTTTTGCTTTCACTAATAATAAATTTGAATTCAGAGCTCCAGGTTCTAGCCAGTCTTGCGCAAGCCCGAACATTGTCATCAATACAATTGTTGCCGACGCAATGCGCGAAATCACTAATATTTTAGAGGCTGCGAAGCCTGAAGAATTCAATGATGTTTTGCAAAAGACTCTTCACTCCATAATCAAAAAGCATAGACGCATTATTTTTAATGGTGATAACTATACTGCAAAATGGCGTGAAGAAGCAGCTCGTCGTGGCTTGCCAAATCTTGCAACAACGCCTGAAGCTCTAAAACCTTTCATCGCAGAAAAGAGTATTGAGCTTTTCAAAAAGCACAACGTCTTTAGCAAAGAAGAACTCCATTCTCGCTACGAAGTTTTCATTGCAGAATACAAGCGCAAAGTTCGTATCGAAGCTGAGCTTGCATTAAATATGGCACGTACTCAAATCGTGCCTGCAGTTGTTGACTATCTTGGTAGACTCGCAACAACTCTTGCGAATGAAAAACTTTTGGGTGTAGGTAAAAATTCTCATCTGAAATCTTTAGCAGAAAATATTCGCTCTCTTTTGGATGAAGTTTGTATGATTTCCGAAAATCTCGATAAATCCATTAAGGGTAAAAAGACAGAAAGCGAAATAATTACTCTGACTTGCGAACTCCGCAAACCAGTAGACTCCCTCGAACTCCTAGTCGACGATTCCATCTGGCCCCTCCCAAAATACAGAGAACTTCTCTTTATATACTAATTCGATTTCAAGTTGAATTATATAATTTTAAAGGTAAACAATTTAATGATATATTCTCTCCTTTTAATGCTTGGATGCATATCCAAGTTAAAGGAGTGATTATTGTCGTTTTTGTGTTCGTATGAGGTCATAGGGAAAGTATGATAAAGTTCCCACGACAATTTATATATCTGTGTATAAAAATGCTGGATTTTTTAGCACTATTTTCATAGTTTAATATTGAGAGGACTATAATGCCGAAATTTAATGATTTTGATATGGAAAATTGGAAAGAACTGTCTGATATTGATACAGACAGTTTGTGGATCATTGAACATCGAGATAATAGTGGCAAGCACAGTGGTTTTTATCACGGCAATTTTGTTCCACAAATTCCGCGCCATTTTATAAAACGATTTACAAAATTAGGAGATATCGTTTTTGACCCTTTTATGGGGAGTGGAACAACGGCATATGAATGTGAGTCTCTTGGCAGAAATTTTGTTGGCATTGATATAAAACAAGAAATGGTTGATTATGTAAAAAAAACATTGAGCGAGCCTCTCAATAATTTTTCAATCTGCTTGCAAGGTGATAGCGCGGACGATACTGTTTACGAAAAAATTCGGGCAGAACTTGCGAGGCATAACAGTGTCAATGTTCAATTTGTGATTCTGCATCCACCTTATTATGATATATTAAAATTCAGTGATAATTCCAAAGATTTATCAAATGCCAAAAGTATTGATGATTTCAATAAAATATTCAGTAAGGTGGTTCAAAATAGTATTTCTTTATTAGAAGATGGGCGGTATCTGGCAGTAGTGATTGGTGATAAGTATACTTCTGGACAATGGTATCCATTGGGTTTTTATTGCATGAATGAATGTATGAAATTGGGGTTGACATTGAAAGGCATTATTGCGAAGAACATGAATGGAAATCGTGCAAAACATGGTAAGAATGACATATGGCGTTATCGCGCTTTGACATCAGACTACTACTTGTTTAAGCATGAATATGTGTTGTTGTTCAAGAAAGGAAAATGAAATGACAAAAACAGAACTGTTTTTAGAATTGGCAAAACCAAATGAGAAAGGCGAAAGTCGTTGGGTCTTAGTATCCGAATTTAAGGGAAAATATGTTGGTTTGGTTTTTGGTAATGGAGCATCTTGGGCACGCGAAAGTTCAACACTGGCAAAAAAATATAAAATTAAATTTGATAAATCCAAGACAGCTGGCAATTCCATCGATGCAGTGTGTCTTACTGGATTTAATTTAAAGCTACAGTTTAATCATGGAATCCGTGCGGATATTCGTGAAAAATTGAAAAAAGAAAACTGTGTTATGCTTGGTATCAACGGACATTCAGAAAATACCAAAATTGAGATAGATCATAAAAATGGTCGTAAAAATGATCCACGTGTATCCAACGTTAAAACGCAAAAAATTGATGATTTTCAACCGCTTTGCAAAGCAGCAAATGATATTAAGCGACAGGTTTGCAAAAATTGTAGAGCAACAAATAAAAGATGGAATGCAAAAAATATCAAAGGTAATCCATATCCATTTTATGAAGGTGATGAAACATGGGACGAAAAAATTGGTTGTCGCGGTTGCTATCAATATGATCCTGTGGAATACAGAAAAGAATCTGCTAAAAAAATCAGCGCAGAAGCGGCAGATTATATCTCGAAAAAGTTGTTTGGAGAAAGTAAATGAATTATATAGGTTCCAAACATTCGTTGCTTGATTTTTTGGAAAACGGAATTATGAAAATTGTGGACAGCGACTGCCGTACATTTTGTGATTTGTTTGCTGGAACTGGTGCAGTTGGGCGTCTCTTTAAGAAAAAGGGATTTTCTGTAATTTCCAATGATTTACAATATTATGGGTTTGTTTTGAATAAGCATTATATTGAAAATCATCGTCCATTGGAATTTGTTGGCTTGCAGAATGAAATTGAGAATCCAACGCCTGAGAATGTTTGTGCTTTTTTATCTGTTCTACCGCTTTCCTATGGATTTATTTATAACAATTATGCGGGAAGTAGCGGGCGTTTATATTTTTCTGATGAGAACGCGTGTAAATGCGATGCAATTCGGACAAAAATCAAAGAATGGCATGACGGGAATAAAATAACGGATGGTGAAAATTATTTTTTGATCACAACCTTATTAGAACAAATTGACAAACACGCAAATACTGCATCGGTTTATGGTTCCTTTTTAAAAAAATTAAAATCATCTGCACAAAAAGTTTTTGATTTAATTCCAGCACAGTTGTTAATTAACGATCAAAACCACAAAGTTTATAATAAGGATGCAAACGAATTGATTTTTGAGATAGAATCCGATATTTTGTATCTTGATCCTCCATATAACGAACGTCAATATGCTAGTAATTATCATTTGTTGGAAACAATTGCAAAATATGATTCGCCGGAAATTAAGGGGAAGACAGGATTAAGAAATTATGACAATCAAAAATCGAATTATTGTCGTCGTACCAATGTGAAAATTGCATTTGCTGATTTAATAAAAAATGCGCGGGCTAAATATATCTTTTTGTCATATAATAACGAAGGGTTGCTTTCATTTGACGAAATTTGTGAGATTATGTCATCGCGCGGAGAATATGGATTTTTTACTCAGAGTTATAACAGGTTCAAAGCTGATTCAAAGCGTGATTATTTGGCGAATAAAACCACAGAATATTTACATTGGGTAAAAGTTAAAAATTAGTTTTTTTGATTTATACTCATATTCACGTTGCTGTATTTGTGCTAAAAAAAAACAAACAATCCGCCAGATTAGTGTTTTTGCTGGTTTTGTTTATCAGATAATTGCTAGCGAAGCCAGAGGGTCCAGTCGTGGGTGAATTTTTTTAGGTCTGCTGGGGTGTATATTATTGGGGAGATTAGGTGGATAGGCGATTCTGAATCTAAATTTTCAGAGAGTTTTTCTATTAAAAGTTTTGATGCAATGCGTCCCCAGCCGTAGTAATCGTTTGTGATTAAGGCGTCTAGCGTAGCGTCTTTGAGAAGACCGTAGAATTGAGCATTACCGCCTATTGCTATAACTAGTCTTGTGTCGAGATTGCGTTGAATGTAGGGTAGGTTTGAAAGTACATCAGCAGACATTATAAGTACAGCAAAGTTATCGTCTTGTTTGAGAGTTTTTTCATAAGTTGTAAAAAAGTCTGAGTAGGTTCTAGATTTGAAAATGTTTTTTGATGGAAATCTTTCAAAAAGTTTTCTGAAAATAGACGCATTTATTCCATCGTAATTTTTTTGTTCATCAATGTCCATTCGTTCTGTTTCGTTTCCGTGGAAAAGATAGTAACAAGCTATATCATTGAAATCGTTGTGTGTACGAGTTTTATTAAGAATGAATCTTAAAGTTACATCTTCATCATTGCCGATAAAAGCAATGCGCTTTGATTCTGGGATGTCGTAGTTTAAAAGAACGACGAAAAAATTTTCTGCAAAAAGAGAATTTATTTTTTCTTTGAGAGCAGACTGCTTAGAGTCTTCAAGATAGATAATTGCGCCAGAAATTTTTTTATTTTTTAGCTCTTGAAGTTTTTCACTCAAGGATTCGTGTGGAGTGTAAATGGTTTGAATATTGAAATTTTTTCTCAGTCTAATTTCGGCATTTTTTGCAGATTCTTTGGCTCCGTTCATCACGGCAGAGTAGGAGGTATCAAAAGAATTTGGGAATATAATAGCAATATTCTTCTCAGATGCGCTGCACAAAGATGCAAAAAATAAGCAAAATATAATATACTTCATTTATACGACTCTATCACCCTTAGAGACTCTTTTTCAAACATTTTATTCGATAGAATGAAAAATTTATTTGACAAAAAGTAAATACTAGATTTTCTTCAAACGTTTATAAATTTAAGGAAAGACACATGGCTCTTAAAATCAGATTACAAA
>JGI994J12354_10005983_pt1 | contig 10290 bp, 6 predicted proteins | sample IntmicLarv3ML3BL_FD_12354 | JGI IMG/M metagenome (IMG submission 12354)
TAGTTACATTTTCATAGTCGGACAGATTCTCTACATTGAAGTATTGCTCCGCTTTTTGGATTCCGCTTGCCGTCAATGTACAGCTTTTGGCTTTTTCGTCCACAACATAGTCGCCCTCTATGTCGTCCTGCTCCTCTTTTGCGTTAAGCTCCAATACCTTTGTCATTTTTAAGGATTTTACGAAACGGTTCGCCAGTATATACATATCGGTTGACTTGTCGCCCATGCCCGATATTACAAGCGGTGTTCTTGCTTCGTCTATGAGTATCGAGTCCACCTCGTCAACTATTGCATAGAAATGTCCGCGCTGAGCCATTTGGGATTTTTGGACAACCATGTTGTCACGCAGATAGTCAAAGCCCATCTCGTTGTTCGTTCCGTATGTGACGTCGCACGCATAGGCTTCACGTCTTTCCTCCTGCGATGAATCGTGCATTACAAGTCCGACCGACAGTCCGAGAAATCTATGTACCCGTCCCATCCATTCGCTTTGAAATTTTGCAAGATATTCATTGACCGTTACCACGTGCGCACCTTTGCCTGCAAGCGCATTCAAATATACGGGGAAAAGCGAGGTATGCGTTTTGCCCTCACCCGTTTTCATTTCCGCAATACGTCCCTGATGAAGGACTACGCCGCCTATCAGCTGCACTCTGAACGCAAATTCGCCTATTGTTCGTCTTGCGGCTTCTCTTACGGTTGCGAAGGCTTCCACAAGCAGGCTGTCCAGCGTTTCACCCTGTTCAATGCGTTCTTTGAACTCGTCGGTCTTATTCCGCAGCTCGTCATCTGTCAGTTGTTTGTACTCTTCCTCCAACGCTTCGATTTTATCGATAATAACAGTTATTTTTTTCAGCTCACGGCTGCTGTGCGATCCGAAGATTGATTTTATTATACCCATAACAGTTCATCCTTTTATCATTTTAATAATTATTAATTTTTCCATATTTTATCTATTATACATCAAATAATAAAAAAAATCTATTGTTTTGCGAAAAGATTATATAAAACGATATGAAAATCTTTATTTTATATCGGTGAACTTCATATTGTAATTTATATCGGATAATAAATATGCTGAAAACTATCGACAAATATATATATATCATGTATAATGGACAAGCTTGAATTTCTTTCAAATGATGTTAAATAGCTTTTGATGTTATTTTCAACCGCAATTTAGGGAGGATGGATAATGCTTTTCAATAATAAATTACGTATTACAGCTCTGCTGACAGCCGCTATAATTCTGCTTGTTCCGCTTGCTTCCTGCTCGGGGAGGGTTGATTCGGTTAAGTCGTTTGAACAGCTTAATTCCGAAAAGGCTGCGAAGGCTGACAGTAATGTTATGTTTCGGACGGTTATGACTGTTGACGGGTTTAATGTGACTTACGGTATGTACAGATATTACCTTTCGCAGATGAAATATAATCTGCGGCAGCTTGACTCTATGCGTACAGACGAGCAGTTTTGGCGTTTGCCGTATGCCGAAACGGGCTTGACTATGAAACAGTATGCTATCAATCAGGCGAGAGACGCCGCTATACAATATGTCATCATACAGCGGCAGTATGCTGAGTTGGGTTTGGTTCCCACTGATGATTTCCAATCTTCAAGAGCTAATCTTATCGATAATTATAAGTTGATGTATGTGACTGATGAAGAATTGTCCGCCGCTTTGGACGCGGATGGAATGTTCATTGAGGAAATATCCGATATCCAGCTTATCGCTTTTATGTTTGCACAAATTATGGACGCTCTGTTTGCTGATGGCGGCGCAGAATATATCTCGGATGACGCTGTTAAAAAGGAATACGACGACAATTATGTCAGGGTTAAGCATATACAGCTCAATACTTTTACATATGATACCGAAACAGGTGCGGTTACTTTGTTTGACGACGCGCAAAAAGCAGCGGTTTTTCAGAGGGCTGAGGATATTTTTAACAGAGTGAAAAACGGAGAGGATTTTGACGCTGTTTATCTTAGTGAGAATGACGATCCCTCCTCCTCCGCTTACATTGACGGCTTTGTTATTAAGCGTGACGATGAGAAGCTTGAAGGTACTCCGCTTTTTGACGACAATTTTATGGAAGCTGCTTTTGAGATGGATGTTGACGATGTTGTCTTAATTGAAACGATGTACGGTTATGACATTGTGAAAAAATATGATATAAATGTTCCTTCTATTATATTTGAGAATAAAAAAGAGGATATCAGAACTTTAATGACGGAAAGACGGCAGGATGCTTTGATTGAAGAATGGACGCTTACGGCGGATGTTACGGAGTTTCCCGCTTTCAAGGAGGTCAATTTTGAAGCTATCCCCTCGCAGATGTATTAAGCTGTTCTGATGTTTCGGCAATTATTAAAAACGGAGGTATCTCAATATATGAAAAAGCGTGTTTTGTCTATATCGGTTTTGTTTATTGCATTTCTTTTAATTTTACCGGTTTTGTGTTCCTGCAACAATCCTGTTGATTCTCAAACCGACGACGGTATTGCGGTTGACAGAAGCAATTCCAACTACAACACCGTTCTTACCGTAGACGGTACAGAGCTTACCAAGGGTATGTATTCTTATTACCTTGTGCAGGTTAAAAGCAATCTGCGCGATTCCAATCCTACGATAGTGGAATCCGAATTATGGAAATCGCAATATTACGATTCGGGGATGACTTACCGTGAATTTGCCATTGACCAGGCTAAGCGTTTTATAACGCAATATGCTGTTATAAATAAACAGTATGAGTTGTTGGGGCTTACTCCCACGCTTGAGTATGAAAAGAATTATAACGATATAAAGGCTATGTATCTGTCCGAGCTTGAGGAAGCGGAACTGAAGCTTTCTCTTGAGGGCTTCGGCATGACTTTGGACGATATGATTTCAATAAACATGATGTCGCTGAAGCTTGACCAGATTATGGAGGCTCTTTACGGTGAGGGCGGTTCTTCTCCTATTGGCGAGGAGGAAATTAAAAAGGAATATGATGAAAACTATGTCAGAATAAAGCATATTCAGATTAATACGGTGAAATTGGACGAGCAATCATTGCAATCCATCCCCTTTTCGGACGAAAAGCTTGCGGAAGCTACAATCAAGGCGGAGTCGCTCTTTCAAGCAGTTAAGGACGGACAGGATTTTGATAAATTGATGCAGGAAAATACCGACGATAAGGTTTCGCTTTCATATCCCGACGGATATATTTTCAAGATGAACGACGCGTCTTTTTCAAAGGATTTGGCTAGTGCCACTGCGCAGGCGACTTTGAATGATATATTTATTCTTGATACCGTATTAAAGGTTGCGGCATTTGAAATGGCTGACGATGAAGTCAGAATGATTGAAACTTTTTACGGCTATGATATCGTTAAAAAATATGATATAAATAATCCCGAAAACATATTTTTTCTTAAACGGGACGATATATTAAAGGATTTTATGAAAATCAGGTTCAGCGACGATATTGAAAAATGGAACAGCGAGGCTGTTGTAATCGAAGCCGATGAATTCAGTAATATTAATTTCGACCTTGTCGGAAAATATTAAATATAAAATTTACAATTATCAGAACGGAGTATATTAAAAATGAAAAAAATCGCAATTTTATTGTCCATCGTTATTTTAGTGTTATCTCTTTTCGCATTTACGTCATGTAATTCATTGAAGGATATCAATGACAGTGATGAAAACCATTCTACCGAAACAGAGATTAACGAAGAAGCCGCAACAGATACCACTTATGTTCCTTTTGATTACACAGACGATTCCCCTGCTGCTTTTACCGTTGACGGTATGCCTGTTTCGGTAAATCTGTATAAATATTATCTGTCCGTAATCAAGCTCAGCCTTTCCGCCGGCGATCCCTCTGCTTTGGAAAATTCTTTCTGGGACGGTCTTTATCCCAATTCGGACAAGACTTATAAAGAGTCAGCAATTAACAGCGCTGATGAAATTGCTGTTGTTATCAGCAATGTTAACAAGACGCTTGCCAATTATCAGATTATTGAAAGTCCCGCCGACCAAGAGAACCGCTATATGGCGATGGAATATGTTATCGGTCTTAAAGGCGGCAATCAAATGTACTCCGAATACATGAAAAAAGCCGGAATAACAGAGCTTGATCTTGTTGCACCTTACATTTTGTCCGATAAATTTGCAGCAATTATGGAGCATCTTTACTCTGCAAACGGTCCTGACCCTATAACCGACGAAGAAGTTAATGAAAGCTTGAAGAATGATTATGCGAGAATCAAGCATATATTGGTTCTATTGCCTACGGATGAAAGTTCAACTATTGAAGAAAACGAAGCTCGTGCTAACGTTCTTCTTGACAGAGTAAACGGCGGAGAAGATTTTGAATCACTGGTTGCAGAATTTTCAGAGGATCCCGGTTCTGCCACTAACCCTGACGGGTATTACTTCACTGCAAGCGGTAATTATGTGCAGGAATTTATGGACGCCGGTTTATCTATGGAAATAGGCGAAGTCAGAATGGTTTTGAGTTCATACGGCTGGCACATTATGAAAAAATATGACCCGACGGAAAAGACGGACAATTTCGAAGAGATATTCACTCAAGTAAAATCGAGTATTTCGCAGACGAGATTTTCATATGTTATCGACGCTTGGATAAGCAACGCCGTAATAGGGAATACTGCGAAAAAAGACGCAATCGATTTCTATGCTGTTGAGCTTGACAGCTAAGCTTTCGAATATATAAATGATATAAGCCCAGGTATAAATGCTCTTTCAGAGCATTTATACCTGGGCTTTGTTTTTATGTTTTTGTTTTCGGCTAATATTTTAATCAAAAAGCTTTTCCATATCTAAAACGGAATCTGCCACGTCCTCTATAAATTCCTTGCTGTGCGAAACGAAAATCACGCTTCCTTCAAAGTTTATTACCGCCGATTTCAAATGCTCAATCGCATTTACATCAAGGTGATTGGTCGGTTCGTCCAATATCAGTAAATTGCACCTTGACAGCGTCATTTTGCAAAGCTTTACTTTTGCCTGCTCTCCGCCCGACAATGTGTGTAACGGCTGCATCACCTGCTCGGGTTTGAATGCGCAGCGCGCTAAGCTGCTCCTTATTTCTTTGTCGGTCATCTTTCTGTAATGCTCATGTATTTCTTCCATCGCACTGCGCTTTGGGTCTTGCCATATGTGCTCCTGCTCGTAATATCCGATTATCAGCCCGTCTGTTTGCCAGACCTCGCCGTTGAGAGCGGGAATGATTCCGCAAAGCGTTTTCAACAGCGTTGATTTGCCAATACCGTTAAATCCCGTGATGGCAAGCTTTTGCTCTTTTTCCAAATTGAAGCTGATTTCCGGTACAAGCGGCTCTGTGTATCCTACGGAGAGTTTTTTTGTTTTGAGAAATATTTTTCCCACCGGTACGGTGTATTGAAATACAAACGACGGTTTTCCCACTGTTTGCGGTTTGTCCATCCTGTCTATTTTTTCCAGCGTTTTTCTTCGGCTTTTTGCCATAGCGGAAGTAGAGGCACGCACTATGTTTCTGGCAACATAGTCCTCAAGGCGCGCTATTTTTTTTTGCTGTGTGTTGTAATTTTTTACATATTCAATCTTTTTTTGCTCTTTTTGCTTTGTGAAGCTTTCGTAATTACCCACATAGCGCGTCATTGCTCCGAATTCTATGTCGCAAACGCAGTTTACCACGGTGTTTAAAAATTGATAATCGTGCGATACCAGTATGAACGAGCCTTTGAAGGTCGAAAGATATTTGCCCAGCCATTCTATGTGCTCTTTGTCCAAAAAGTTGTTGGGTTCGTCCAAAAGCAATACGTCCGGTTTTGTCAGCAGCAGCTTGGCAAGCATGACTTTTGCTCGCTGTCCGCCCGATAATATACCTATTTTTGTGGATATTCCGAAGGCTGTTATGCCTAAGCCCGACGCTACTTTGTCAATTGCGCTGTTTATTCCGTAAAATCCGGCACTTTCCAGATTTTCCTGTATGTTTCCGCTTTTTCGGACAAGCTCTTTTATCTGTGCTTCGGAAATGTCGCCCTCTGTCAGTTTGCGGTTCATTTCCTCCATTTCATTTTCCATGTCGAATAAATTGCGGTATGCTTCCGAAAGATATTGCTTTACGCTGATTTCCGCATCAATTGAGGCGTGTTGATCCAAATATCCCAGTTTTACTTTGGGATTCCACTTTATATACCCTTCGTCGGGGATGATTGTGTTTGTCAGCATACCTATAAAAGTGGACTTACCCGCACCGTTAAGTCCGGTAAGCCCCAGTTTATCCCCCCTTGAAAAAACAAGGTTGGCTTTATTAAAAAGCTTTTTATCTCCAAAGGTATGTGAAAGATTTGTTACATCCAGTATACTCATTATCGTTTTTATCCTTTTGCGTGCATCAATTGATTGATTATTTTCTTATTAATTTTTTCAGCTTTAATGATATTATTCCTATGAGGACATATGCGGCTGTCAGCGTTAAAAAATATACCGCTGTCAGCACAGGCATATCCGTTTTCATCATAAATATCAGTATTCCGAATACCGTTGTTGAGAAAAATGCACATATGAAGCTCAGTATCGCCAGCGGAAGCATCGCTTTCGTTCCTTTTTCTTTTCTCGTTTCCGCTCGTTTTACCGTTGTTGACGCTTCGGCAATATTTACGGAAAATATTATATAAAATGCGGATAACGGTATGCACAATGAGCTTACCGCTATGCTGCCGTATTTTAATATGTTATACAATGTTCCGTCGGTCATTACTGTTAAGCCGAATATCAGTCCCACAATTCCCGCAACGCCTATCAGCATCCATAAAACAATGTGTGCGACAGCGCCTGTGTATATACATCTGTATCCCGAATTTGTGCGGATATTGCGTATGCTCTTAATGTATACAGTCCACAGTCCCACGGTTAGTAAAATCGGCGGAAATGCAAATAGCATATTGACTGCAAGCGTTATGATTATTATCAGCGGATTGCTTTCTACGTTTATCCCAATGATGTCTTGGCTGTAAAAAAAGTGCAGCGGGTTTCCGAAAACGGACTCCGGTATTATAGATATCAATGAAGCCGCAGTATATACGGTCATCAGTATGCACAGGGATAAAAACAGCGGGGATTTCAGTATCTTTTTGACATTTTTATCAGTCATTTATATTCTCCATATATTATGCTATATTGTATTTGATGTAGTTAGTATATAACATTTTGCTTTGTTAGTCAATACTGCAAATTTTTGAGTTTCAGAGGTGAAAAGAGGGTGAAAAATAATGGTGAAATGTGTTGCAAAATTCAACAAACGGGTGTATAATAGAACATATGATTTCATTAAGCACATCCACTTGTATAATCACTTGCTATCGGACGCTTTTTTCTTTTGTGTTTTTTATTAATTATGGTGCGAAAGGGTCATTTGTAATTATGGATTTTTATAAAGATCTGATTGAACTGGGTATTGATGTTCCGGGGATGGAAAGCATCTCTGCCCCTGTTTCCTCCGATAATTCCGATTTTGCTTCATCTGCTTCTCTGAATGCTTATAATGCTTCCACGGGCGAGCCTATAAACAATTTTTTCGATTATCTTTCAGATTTGGGGATATCGATTGACAACGATGAACCTGAAGCTTCGGCGGTTTCGGATGAAGCGGTTGCTTCGGCTGAGGTGGCGGATTTAACGGCGGCGGCGGTTCCTGTTAAGATTAAAAAAAACTTGAAGAAAGCTCCCCGTAAGGATATACATAAAAAGCACAGAGAACGGCTCAGGGAACAGTTTTTAAATTGCGACCCCAACGATTTACAGTTGCACCAGCTGCTGGAAATGCTTTTGTTTTACGGTCGTCCTCGTGTGGATACAAATGAAATTGCTCACGAGCTTTTAGATAATTTCAGAAGGTTTTCTTCTATTTTTGAAGCAAATTACGACGAGTTGATCGGCACTCATGGCATAGGTGAAAACACGGCTGTGCTTATTAAGCTTATTCATGCAGTTGTTCGGCGGTATGACCTTGACAAGGATACACCGGGTGAACAGATAACGTCTTCATCGGCGGCAGGTAAATATATATTACCGTTTTTTAAGGGGTTGACAGTTGAAAAGGTTTTTCTGGTAGCTTTGAACGGTAAAAACGAAGTCGTTTACAGGGATTTTATACAGTCGGGAGTTACAAACTCCGTTGATATACCCTTGCGAACGGTTGCGGAAAAGCTTCTCACCCGGAACGCCACTGCCGCTATCATTGCTCACAATCATCCGGGTGCTTTTGCATTGCCTTCGTCGGATGATATATCCTCCACAAATTATATTAAGGATTTATTGTCAAATTTCGGTATTGATTTATTCGACCATGTTATAGTTTCGGATAACGATTATGTCAGCTTGAAGGAGTCCGGATTCTTTTAATATTGTTTTTGAAGGGAACTGTTTTATGTCCGAATTTAAGGTTGTTTCAGAATATAACCCTGCCGGCGGTCAGCCTCATGCTATCGAGCAGCTTACTCAGGGCGTTTTAAACGGCGAGCGGGAACAGACCTTGCTCGGCGTTACGGGGTCGGGCAAGACTTTTACCATTGCAAATGTTATCGCAAATGTCCAGCGTCCCACGCTTGTTCTTGCGCATAACAAGACCCTTGCCGCTCAGCTTTGCTCGGAATTTAAGGAGTTTTTCCCCGATTCCGCCGTTGAATACTTTGTGTCATACTATGACTATTTTCGTCCTGAAGCTTATATGCCGTCCACCGATGTTTATATCGAAAAGGACCTTGAAATAAATGCGGAGATTGAACGCTTGCGCCACTCCGCCACTTCCGCTTTGTTCGAGCGGCGTGATGTTATCATCGTTTCGTCCGTTTCCTGCATATTTTCTCTCGGCGACCCTGAAGAATACATGAATCTTGTTCTTTCTCTCCGCGTCGGTATGCAGCGGGACAGGGACGAGGTTATTCGCCGTTTGCTTGAATTGCAGTATTCCCGCAATGACATTGATCTTGTGCGGGGGTCTTTCCGTGTTCGGGGGGATGTTGTCGAAATTATACCTGTTTATACAGAGCAGAATGCTATGCGTATTGAGTTTTTCGGAGATGAAATCGAACGTATCAGCGAGGTTAACATAGTCACTGGCGAGATTTTGCGGACTATGACCCATTTGGCGGTTTACCCGGGGTCGCATTATGTTGCTTCCACCGATAAGCTGCAAAATGCACTAAAGGAAATTGAGGATGAGGCGCTTGACCGTGAAAAGTGGTTTTTGGAAAGGGATAAATATATAGAAGCGCAGCGCGTTCGGGAGCGTGCTTTTGCAGATATAGAAATGATACGGGAAATCGGATTTTGCAAGGGAATTGAGAATTATTCCCGTGTTATAAGCGGTCGTGAGGTCGGAAGCACGCCGTATACGCTTATCGACTACTTTCCAAAGGATTTTCTTCTTGTTGTTGACGAATCACACGTGACCTTGCCGCAGATACGGGGTATGTCCGGGGGCGACCGTGCCCGCAAGGAAAACCTTGTGGATTACGGGTTCAGATTGCCATCGGCTTTTGACAACCGTCCGTTGCTTTTTCGGGAATTTGACGATAAATTAAATCAGATTATATATGTTTCGGCAACTCCGAGTGAGTATGAACGTTCACGCTCCAACCGTGTGGTGGAGCAGGTTATACGTCCGACGGGGCTTATCGATCCGATTCTTCATGTACGTCCGACAAAGGGTCAGATTGACGATCTTGTGAGTGAAATAAATGAACGCACGGAAAAGGGTGAACGTGTTTTGGTTACGACCTTGACAAAAAAGATGGCGGAGGATTTGACCGATTATCTTGAAGGTCTTGATATAAAGGTTCGGTATATGCACCATGATATTGAAACGATTGAGCGTATGAAGCTTGTGCGTTCTCTTCGTCTTGGTGAATTTGACGTGCTTGTGGGTATAAATCTTTTGCGCGAGGGTTTGGATTTACCGGAGGTTTCTCTTGTGGCTATATTGGACGCCGACAAGGAGGGTTTTTTGCGGTCAGGCACTTCGCTTGTGCAGATAATCGGCCGTGCCGCACGAAATGTTGAGGGTACGGTCATTATGTATGCGGATAAAACGACCGATTCTATGGAATACGCATTGAGTGAAACAGAACGGCGGCGTGATATTCAAATTGGATATAATAAAGAGCACGGTATTACGCCGAAATCGATTGTTAAAAAGGTCAGTGAATTGTTGGAGATATCCTCAAAGTCCGATTTATTGGACAAGCCTGCCGCTTCTATGTCTAAGCCGGAGCGTATGACGCTTGTGGAACAGT
>JGI994J12354_10005984_pt1 | contig 10289 bp, 6 predicted proteins | sample IntmicLarv3ML3BL_FD_12354 | JGI IMG/M metagenome (IMG submission 12354)
TTTTAAGTAGCGAGTGCAGAGCTAAAATTTATTTTCGCTATGCCGAGTCACGCAACGTTTTCGATAAGCCAAAAGAACAAAAGCAAAGTTTACTTTGATTATGTCTTGGCGAGAAAACGACTAATGTAATTGAAAACGACTAATGAAATTGAATTTTTCCATTATATATGGTTTTGTGGAAAATTTAAACAGTTTCTCAATATTTCTGCAATAGATTCAACAACTTACGGTCAAGTTTATGGCCATGCCAATCTTCATAATCTATATCTTTTCTGCCTGAGTCAATTATACCGAATGTACCTCGGAAATTCCATAACCCCCATCCTATTCCGCTCTCTGTCAGTATAGATAATTGATCGTTGAACCAGGCAAGGAATACTTCATGCGGAGTTTCGCTAAAACAACCACACTCGCCGCAATGAACTCCGACACCCTGCTTTACAAGGTCTGTCCAAGGTTTATAAAACTCTTCAAGTTTTTGCCTGTTAAACTCCTGTCCGTCGATAGTGCCCGGCCATACAGGCATAGGTGCATCATCCGGATTCTTCCACACCCAACTTGCCCGGTAATGCGAAACATAATGCGGATAATAACCTCTGCAACTTTGTCCGATAGGCAAGTCATTCAATTCAGGTATTACTAATGACCCTCCTGAATTACCATCAGCAACAACTAATCTGTCAGGTGTCTGGCGGTGAATGACATCAAGGCAACCAAGAGCCACTTTCCTGTATACATCACCCGGAATTGCTGAAGATTTCCCGAATTGGTCGTTCATATCTTCCTTGAAGCAAGGTTCGTTAACAAGGTCAAAGCTCAACATTTTAGGCGATATATTTTTGAACCTTTTCGCCCATAAGTCCCAATGTGTATAAAAAGCTTTTTGTGCCTCCTCATCTATCCAAAGGTTGAATGGTTCGTGAAAGCCTGCATTAATACAAAAACCGGGAGCGCGGTGAAGGTTAAGGCTCACATGCAGGTTATACTTATTTGCCAAAAACACAACTTGTTCTACTGCTTCAACAGCTTCTTCTCTGAATATTACCGTTTCTTCAGGGGTTATATTATTTCCGGATACGGGATTATACTCCAAATAACTCGGATAAGCCATAGGAATACGAACAAAATCAAACCCCCAGTCAGCCATCCATTTAAAATCCTGCTCTGTAGCAGCAAGGCGTTCAGGATTATTGCGATATCGGCGTGGAGAGAAAAAATCCATAATGTTAAACCCTCGCCAGCGTGGCAGTTTATTTACTATTGTCGGTTGCTGACTGCATCCGGAAAGGGATCCGTTCAGACCCAATAATACAGCGCCTGCCGATGCTGTTTTCAAAAATGTTCGTCTATTTATCATAATCATTCTTATTTCTTAATTGTCAACGTTCCTTGATGTTAAAAATTTATTAATGTGTCACTTTCGGAACGGAAGTAATTTTGCATTTTCAATTGTGCATTGTGCATTGTGCATTGTTAATTATTCAATATTTCAATCATTTGTTTCGCCGAAGATTCAACGCAAGCTTTAGGATCTTCCGGATTGTCGTGTTCAACAATAAAATGCTTTACTCCGGCGATTTCGTTGAGCTTAAATATTTCGGAAAAATTAATGTTTCCGCTACCGACACAAGCGAAGTCGTTATTTGCGGGATTCATGTCTTTGACATGATAAACAGGGTAGCGGCCGGGGTATTTTTTGATAAACTCAACGGCTGATTGTCCTCCTTTAGTGATCCAGTATAAGTCTAATTCGATACTGACTAATTTAGGGTCAAGTTCTTTCATTAATGTATCGAAAGGTATCTTTCCTTCGGTCAGTATGAATTCTATATCATGGTTATGGTATATCAGTTTAACACCTTCTTTATTACATATCTCACCACCTTTGTTCAAGTATTCGGCTACTTTTTTCCAGTCGTCGAGTTTTTTATTTTTTCCGTCGTCGATCCAAGGCCAATAACATGCCATATACTCTTGTTCAAGCTCGAGGCATTTTTTTATATCTGACTTTACTTCTTCGGGGTTATTTGTCAAATTACCCATTGAAGTTGATCCTATTAGCGGCTTTAGGTCCAAATCTTTTAAAAATTTTTTAAGCTCGGGAACGCTCAGCTTCAATCCCATATCTCCGCCAAACTCCAATTCTTTGTATCCCCATTCGGAAATTAATTTAAGCGCAGCAGCGGGGTCTTTTTTAAACCATTCGCCACCGGTATTACTTGGTATTAGTCCAAAACGAGAGAGTGCTGCCGCTGATGATTCTGTTTTACTTAACGCAGTTATTCTCTCTATTGAATGCAACTCGTTGAATGTCATTGCAGATACGCTTGCCATTCCTACTACTTTAATAAAATCACGCCGTTTCATAATGATGTATCTAAGGTTATTTAAAACTATTTGTCGTAAAAGTAAGAATATTTATTTAAATATCCATATTAAACTTAACATAATCGAAAAATTATTTTTATTTTTGTAACCTATTGAGAGCAAATACGAAACAATGAGCAAGCACAATCAAACGATTAAACGGTTACACGATTAAACGATTTAACAATTTAACAATTAAACAATATAATACCATGAAGAAACTCACAATTTTACTATTGATGACTGTTTGGGCATATTCCTCTACAGCACAGAATGCTTCGGAAGTAAAACTTTATGAAGGAAAAGAAACTATTCCGACTTACAAAAAAGGGCCGGACGAAACAAGTCCGATATTTTATACAGGCCGTGGTGTTCAAGGGGCGGCAGGGCATATCTATCCGTATCCTGCCCAGACAAACTTGGGCGATGAGCTCACTATGGAGACTTATGACTTGATTTACCTTGAAAACGAATATCTTAAAGTATCGATACTTCCGGCTTTCGGCGGAAAGCTTTTTTCCGCTATCGACAAGACGAACGGACATGAGCTTTTTCATCGTAACAGTACGATTAAACCCGACCTTATCGGTTCGTTGGGTGCTTGGATATCGGGAGGTATAGAGTGGTGTTTCCCGCATCATCACAGAATTACGACTTTGCTGCCTGCAGATTATTCCATGGTTAAAAATGACGATGGCAGTGCAACTATATGGATTGGAGAGACGGAGCGCGACTTGGGATTGAGGGGCGTTATAGGTATTACGCTTCGCCCCGGACGGTCGTATATCGAAGCCGTTTACCGCCTGAGTAACAGCAAGGATGTCACAAGAAACTTCCTGTTTTGGGCAAATGTGGCAATTACGGCAAACGAACACTTCCGTACATTCTGGCCTCCAAGTCAGGAAATAGGCGTGTTTCATAACAATGTAGATTTCGTACATTGGCCTATAGCTCGCGAAGACTACAGAGGTGTAAATTACTCGACGGGCGTCGACCTTACGTGGTGGAAGAATCATCCCGACCCCGTATCTTTCTTTTTCTGGCAAGGTAAAAAAGGATTTATCGGCGGATATGATTACAGTCAGAAAGCAGGAACAGTTCATGTAGGAGATATTTATAATAATAAAACATCGAAATTGTGGCAGTTCGGCCCGGGCTTACAAGGACAGAATGCCAGAAGAAAGTTGACCGACGACGGAAAAGCTTATGTCGAACTGATGACCGGCACATATTCAAATAACCAGCCCGATTATACATGGTTTGCTCCTCATTCCGTAAAAGAAGCATATAACTATTGGTATCCCATACGAGATATTGAAATAGCAAAAAACGCCAATCTCGATGCAACCGTCACTCTTCAGATGAAAGACACAAAAACTGTCTTCTACGGTTTTAATACAACACAACCGTTTAAAAATGCAACCGTACTGCTGAAGTACGGTGATGAAGTATTGGCAACAAAAACAATAGATATAGACCCGGCAACTCCTTTTACAGCAACGTATAAAAGCAAAAAAGAGCTTGACGAATATTTGCTGTATATAGAGTTGAAGGACAACAGCGGCAATGAACTGATATCATACAAACCATATAAACATCAATATCCCGAATTACCCGAGACACAAAAAGAACCACGGCCGGCTCATGAAATAGAGTCTGTAGAAGACTTGTATCTTGCAGGCAGGTTTGTGGAGCAGTTCTCACGCCCGCGCCTTAATCCCGATGATTATTATCTCGAAGCTTTGAAAAAATCTCCCGATGATTACCGCGCAAACATTGCATTAGGTATACGCAGGGTTAATCAGTGGAGATACGAAGAGGCTGAAAAATCTCTGCAAAAAGCTGCCGACAAGTTAATGGTGAACTATATTCAGCCAAAAGAAGGCGAGCTTTTCTATTATATGGCTTTAGCTCAAAAAGGAGCGGAGAAATACGATGATGCATATAAGAATTTCTTTCAGGCAACATGGTATTATGAATGGTTCTCTTCCGCCTATTACCAGTTGGCATTAATGGAAAGTTGTCGCGGAGACTACACAAAAGCGCTCGATTTTGTTAAATACGCATACTCGACAAATAACAACGACGCAAACATCACTGTTCTGTATAGCGCTATGTTAAGAAAACAAGGCAAACAAAAAGAAGCTGTCGAGTTAGTAAACAAGCTTCTTGAGTTCGACCCGCTCAATTTTGCAGCTATTTATGAAAAAGAGTTGTTGCAAGGCAATTCTTCAATGGCGAAGTGGCAAAAGAATATGCAGGACCCTGATAACAACTATATTGATATTGCCGTATATTATATGAACGCAGGGTTATACGACGATGCACTTAAACTTTTATCTTCATTGCAAAACCCGAGTAATCCGCTCGTATTTTACTATTTGGCTCTTCTGTATGAAAACACCGGCCAACCGGCAAAAGCAGGTGAAATGCTCGTTTCGGCAGGAAAGGCATCCTTCGATTATTGTTTTCCGTTCAGGGAAGAGACTCAAAAAGTATTAAAATATGCGGTAAAAAAAGACCCGTCAAATGCTGCTGCACTATACCTGTCGGGCAATTTACTCTACGACAAGCGTCCCGTTGACGCCATCGAGGCCTGGCAGAAAGCGATACAGATCAAGAATGACTTTCCTATGGTGTTAAGGAATCTTGCGTTTGGAGCGTTCTATCATGAAAAGAATATCGATAAATCGGTTGAGCTGATAAAAAAAGCAATCGCCGAAGATAAAAATCATCCGAGATGGTATGCCGAGCTTGAAAGTTATTACGATGCATCACAACATGACTTCAAGGAATGTCTCGCTATCATGGAAAAAAATATCGATATATTAAAAAAGGATGTCACTGCTCCTCAAGTTCTTGTAAAGCTGTACAACCTCAACGGAGAATACGACAAAGCTATTGCATTACTTGAATCGCACCATTTCAGAACATGGGAAGGCGGGCGCGAAATACACAACTATTTCGTTGACACCCACACCCTTAAGGCGCTTGAATTTATGTCACAAAACAAATATGAAGATGCCATAAAAGAACTTAACACAGCGCTGCTTTATCCCGAAAACCTTGAGGTCGGCAAACCGCTTGACGATGAAAGAAACGCAATGTTGTATTATTTCATGGGAAAAGCATACGACAAAATGAATAAAAAGAGAAACTCAAAAGATTCATACACAAAGAGCATTGAAGCCAAAGGTTCAAGGCAATGGCCCGACATGGCTTACTATCAGGCAATGTCGTATATAGAACTTGGTAAAGCTGAAGAAGGCAAAAAATTACTTGAAGGACTGATAGAAAGAGGTGAAAGCATACTGAAAAGAGGAGCGTCCACTTCAGGAATAGGTGTCGAAGAAGCCTCTTCACAAAGTCAGTCGCGCTCGAACGCAAACTATCTTTTAGCATTGGGTAATAAAGGGTTAGGCAACAACGATAAAGCAAAAAGCCTGTTCGTCGAATCTATAAAATCTTATAAAAACAATCTGTGGGCGAAGTTTTATTCAATTGGAAATTGAATAAAAAATGAAAAGTGAAAAGTGAAAAATATTAATACACGATTAAACAATTAAACGATTTAANAATTTAATAATTTAATAATTAATAATTAACAATTAAAATAAAGGGTTTTTACCCGGTTNCCGATCATATAAATAGAAAGATAATTATTAATTTTTAAAGGCTACTTATATGAAAACAAAACATTTTTTATCGATTTGTCTGCTTATCGCAGCTTTTTTGCTGTGCAATGCAACAGCTAACGCACAAAATGGGAATGGGAATGGCAGTAATGGCGATTTCATCACTATTACCGGCGTCGTTAAAGACAGGGTTTCCAAAAAAAACCTTGAATATGTAAATGTATCTGCCGTAGGTACTAATGTCGGAACTATAACTAATGATGATGGAGAGTTCACTCTCAAGGTTAATAAATCACTTTCAGTCTCTGACATTCAGCTCTCGCGTATTGGATTTTACAATGCATTGATTTCAATCAAAAATTATCGTGAAGGTCAGAATGTTTTCTTTCTTGCACCCGAATCGTTCGTATTGAATGAAGTTCAAGTGTTCAGTTGGCAGAACCCCCGCGATTTGGTAAAAGCAGCCATTGAAAAAGTCAGTGACAATTATCCGATGCAGGCGAACATGTTGACCGGATTTTATCGCGAAACAGTACAAAAGCGCCGCAGATATATAAACATATCTGAGGCTGTGATTGAGATTTACAAGGATGCATATAATCGTCCTGCAAACAGAGACCAGGTTAAAGTCCTTAAAGGCCGTAAATTATTAAGCCCGAAAGTGGCCGACACCTTGACCGTTAAATTCCTTGGAGGCCCAAATATCCCTGTTTATTTAGACATTATAAAAAATCCGGACGTTCTTCTCGATCCCGAAGCGCTTCAGCTATATTCTTTCAGAATGGGTGAAGCTACATCTATCGACGACCGTTTGCATTACACAGTTCATTTCGAACCTCAGTCGCTTGTTGAATATCCGCTTTATTCCGGAACGATGTATATTGAACGGTCATCATTGGCTCTTACACGTGCAGAATTCAGAATGGATATGAGCAATAAGCAAAAAGTTACATCTGCCATCCTGAAAGAAAAGCCGATGGGGCTGAGGTTCACCCCCGAAGATGTCACATATGTTGTCACATATAAACAACAGGGTGACAAGACATTTCTGAATTATATGCGTAATGAAATAAGGTTTAAATGTGACTGGAAACGCAGGCTGTTTGCAACAAACTATGAGGTGATAGGCGAAACAGTTATTACGGACAGGAACGAACAGAATGTGACACGTATTCCGGGCAGGGAAACGTTTTCACTTCGTCAGTCGTTAAGCCATGAGGTAGGGTTATATCAGGATGAAGACTTTTGGAGTAACTACAATATTATCGAACCTACCGAATCGTTGGAGAGTGCAGTGAACAGACTGAAAAAGCAAAATATCCGTACTCAATAAGGATTATGTAGTATGCTGAATGATTTTGTTGTATTCAAGAAGATTAAAGAAGGTGACGTCAAAACATTTGAGAAGCTCTTCAAGCAACATTACGCATCATTGTGTATGTACGCATTCAGCATAACGGAAAGAAAAGACATTGCGGAAGAAACAGTACAGGATGTGTTCTATAATATTTGGAAAGACAGAGAAGTATTACAGATACGAAGCTCGATAAAAAACTATCTCTTTGGAGCTGTAAGAAACAAGTCTTTACAATATAAAGAGCATCTTGTAGTCACGGATCGTTATGCAGATTTTATTCAGAATAACGGAGAAACAGATGCCGAGCTGTCACCGCATGAGATATTGGAGTATAAAGAACTGGAAAGTGTGGTTACAAACATATTAAAAAAAATGCCTGAACGGAGAATGAATATATTTTTAATGCATCGGATGTCCGGAAAAAAATATTCGGAAATTGCAGATCACTATTCTGTTTCCGTCAAAACTATCGAGGCGGAAATGACGAAAGCGTATCAGGCGCTGCGAAAAGGAATTGAATATTATACACTTAATTATGGATTTTAACAGAAACAAACAAAACGATAATAAAACCGATAGGGCTTGGGAAAAATTATACAACAGGCTTGAAAACGATGGACTACTTCAGAGCGATGACACGCAGTTCACGCTCCGTCGGACAAATAATTACAGACGATTTTATGCAGCGGCGGCAGTCTTTGTCGCCTGCATAATCTCGGGCTTATATTTTTTAAACAATACCGGATCGTCAGACAAAGAGATGCTTGTGTTGTATAACGAAGCGAACGCACCTGTTCTGGCGACAATGCTTGAAGACGGTTCCTTCGTGTACCTTGCACAACAGACTTCACTGAAGTATCCCGACCGGTTCGATGATGACAAAAGAGAAGTAACCCTGCAAGGCGATGCGTTTTTCGACATCAAAAAACAACCCGAACGACCCTTTTGCATTGAAACCAAAGTTGCAAAAGTGGAAGTGAAAGGAACATCATTCAGCATAAAAAGCAACGACAACTCTTCGTTCCTGTTGTCTGTTCGAGAAGGCGAAGTGAACGTTATAAGAAAAAGCGACATGCAGACAGTTGCCGTAAAGACCGGTGAGGCAGTACTGTTTGATGCCAACAATATCAGCCTTATTAAAAATTCCACAATATTCGATGATTATTTCAAGCATATCCATTTCAAGGATGAACAATTGAAAAATGTCGCGAGTATTATCAACATGCATTCCGATGACGTAAAATTGAAGGTAGAGCCGGATGTGGAAACACGATCTTTAACGTTTACGCTTTCGGATAAAGTCAATATTCCCGGAATTGCCGAAGTTATCTGCCAGACACTCGAACTGCAATATTCTCGACAAGATGACGTTATCTATATATCCACAAAGAAATAACTTTTATGTATCAAACGATAAAGACATGTTTCAATCACATCCTTATCGTATGTATGTTTTTTAGCTTTTTTGCCGTAAACATACAAGCTGTTGAACATGATCCGTTTGATACGTTAGTCAGAATTTCGAAAAACAAAGGCACAATCTATGAACTTTTAAAAGATATCTCCAAGCAATCAGGTTATCTGCTTATATACGACAGTCGGATCATCGACAATGATATAAAAGTTAAAATCAAGAAAGGTAACTATTCTCTTCGTGATGCCATCTATTTAATTACCGGCGATAACGAGTTACGACTCGACTTATCGGGCGAGTATATCATGCTACGCAGGGGCGAAAAACAAACTATTACGATTATTAATGACGATACCTCTGATGAAAAGCAAGATTCAATCTTTACTATCGGAGGCAAACTGTCTGATACAGAGACAAAGGAGGCTGTCACCTTTGCCTCTGTCGGTATAATAAATACATTCTTAGGAACAATAACAAACCGCGAAGGCGATTTCCGGCTTGTAGTTCCCGATTCGTTGCGAAACAGGAAAGTGAGGTTTTCACATATAGGATACGAAAGTATTGAGATCGACCTTGCTCTGCTGAAAGGTGAAGTTGTTGATCTGGAGTTAAAACCTGTTGTAGTTCCATTGAACGAAGTTGTCGTTAGTGGTGTAAGGCCGGAACCGCTTCTCAACGACATGCTTAACAACCGTCAGGCAAACTATGCCTCAGAGCCTGTTTCTCTAACAACATTCTATAGGGAGGGAATTGATCATGACAACAAAAATATTGACATAACGGAATCTGTTATTCAGGTCTACAAAACAGGTTATAAAAGAAATGCCGCATCAGATCATGTGAAGCTGATAAAAAAACGCCGTGTCGAAAACAGGTTCCTCACGGATACTATATTTCCCAAAATGCGTTCAGGCGTAAACTCTTGCCTCGTACTCGACATAATAAAGGAACTACCCGAATTTATTGCCCCCGACAAAGATACACAATACAAATATTCCTATGCAGGAAGAACTGTTATTGACAACAGGCAGGTAAACATCATTTCCTTCCGGCAAAAAGAATATATCAACGATCCGTTATACACAGGCCACATTTATATAGACAATGAAAAAAAAGCATTGGTTGAAGTACGCTTTGAAATAAATCCCAAGTTTGCCGACAAGGCAACCAACATGTTTATCGACAGAAAATCCCCCGCAATAAGAATTAATTTGCAACAAGCACGATATATCGTTTCGTACAAACTGTCCGACGACGGTTTTTTTTACATTAACCATGTTCGCGGAGACTTACGATTTAAATTAAGAAAACGCCGGCAATTATTCAATTCCGCAATACACCTTTGGTTCGAAATGGTTACATGCGATATTGTCACAAAAGACGTACAGAATATCCCTCTAAACGAAAGACTTTCAAAAACACGTATCTTCTCGGAAACAAAACACGATTACGACAAAAATTTTTGGGAAAACTTCAATATTATCCTCCCTGAAGAAGCGCTAAAAGAAAACATAAT
>JGI994J12354_10005985_pt1 | contig 10289 bp, 7 predicted proteins | sample IntmicLarv3ML3BL_FD_12354 | JGI IMG/M metagenome (IMG submission 12354)
CCTCACCCCCGCCGTGGACGAGCGGCGCGTATGCGCCGCTAAGCTCCGTTGGCAGGTGGGCGAGCAGGCGCGACTCAGCCTCGCGCTCCGCGCTCTTATACGCCGCGGTTAGCTCTGCATTTAAGTATTTTATAGGGGTTGGCATGTCACCCGTGAAAATCTCAGTCGCGTCGTGAAACAACGCCGCCGATGCAGCCGCGCCGGGGTCGCACTCGATACCGTAAACGTCGCGCCGAATGACCGCGAGGGCGTGCGCGAGCACCGCTGTCATATGCGAATGCTCCTGCACATTCTCCGGCGAGGAGTTGCGCATTAGCGACCAGCGCGTAATGTTTTTCATGCGCGAGATTAGTGCGAAAAATGAATGCATTATGCAGTTCCCTTTCGTGCGATAGCCTTATTTTTCCAGCCGCCAGTGAAGTAGCGGACCTGTGTGATAAGCGTTGCTGCCGCCCAGCCCATCGGCATTGTGCTCCACGCGGCGGCATAACCGAGCCAGCCGAAGTGAACGCCGATATAGCCGACAACTACGCGGACAATAAGCGCCGTGAGCGTTGCGGCGGACTGTAAAACTGTGTCGCCCGCGCCCTGAAGCACTCCGCCGAGGAGCATGTACAGTGAGAAGAACCAGTACCACATCGCAAGGAATCGAATTTGTTCGACCCCGACATCGACAGAGCGGCCTTCAAGCCCGAATAACGCCACGAGCGGAGAGGCGAAGAGGAATAGCGAGAGACAGACGGCGACTGTTGCGATAAGTCCCATTACAAGCGTTGCATGATAGCCGCGCTTTACGCGGTCGAGGCGGTCAGCACCGATGTTCTGCCCGACGAAGTTTGCAAGTCCGGACTGGAACCCGATAATCGGGACGAAGGCGAAGCTGTTCAGTCGGTTGCCGGCTCCGTACGCGGCGATGAGTGCGTCGTCGGCGAAGCCGTTGACAAGGCGCTGCATTGCAAGGCTTCCGAGGGATACAATGCTCTGCTGGATTGCGGTCGGAAGTCCGATTTTCAGGATGTTGCCGCAGATTGCGCCATCGAAATGCTTTTCGGCCTTGCCGAAGTCGAGGCGGCGGAGCATATAGATGTACGAAATTACGACGCAGACTACTTGTGACGCGACGGTTGCCCATGCGGTTCCCACCGTTTGGGCTATCGGGTCGCTGACTATGTAAATCGCGGCGATATCGAGGACGATATTCAAAAGTGCGGTGGTAAGCAGGAAGTAAAGCGAGGATTTTGAGTCGCCGACGCCACGAAGTACCGCAGCGATACCGTTATACACAAACTGGAACGGCAGTCCGACGCAATAGACGCGCATGTACGGGATTGCATAGGCGAGCAAATCCTCCGGCACGGATAGTACTGTGCGGAGAAGCCACGGCGTGAAAATCCACCCGAGAATCATTACGGCGACACCTATAATGCCGAGGAGTATGATTGATGTGTCGACCGCGACGGCGAGCTTGCCGTGTTGCTGTGCGCCGAAAAGTTGTGATATTACAACTCCGACACCGACTGAAATGCCCATTGAAAATGCTAAAAACAGGAATGTGGGAGCCGCTGTGACGGAGACTGCGGAGAATGCCGTTTCGGAGACGAAGCGACCGACGATTACGTTGTCGGCTGTGTTATAGAGCTGCTGAAGTAGGTTTCCCGCCATAATCGGGAGTGTGAACAGAAGAATTAGCTTCCATTCACTGCCTTTTGTCATATCTTTTTTCATAACTACATTCCTCAAAGCAAAATTTTAATAACTTACATTTTAACACAGAAACTAGGGCTTGTAAAGCAGAAAACCGTCTTTTAATCGCGGCGATTAGGGCATGAAAATAAGGCTTCACAGAAGCCTTATTTTGGAGTTTTTATTGTGGAATTAACCCTCCGCAACGGGCGGGGATTTTGGATTTTGCCGTGCGATGATGATATCATAAAAGACGCTGAAGGAAACGGCGGCGGAAAGATTCATCCAAATGTCCGTAATCGCCACATAGAAGAACGCCGAAATCAGCCAGCCAACCACATACCAGCCCGCAAAAGACAGCACCAGCAACAGAAAAACAGACTTTGCGCCCTTCATCAGCCGTGCCGACTCGCGCAGGCATTTTACCGCGCCGTACTCCGGATTGTCGTAGCAGATTCGCAATGCCATTGAGTATCGGAGCGATAATACGATTCCGGGTACGATGAAAAACAGCGTGCCGATACTAACCAGCACTCCCTTGAGTATGCAGAGCCACAGCACTTTTCCGAAACGCTCAAACCCCTCGAAAAGTGAGCGTACATCGGGCTTTTCGCCGCGGACTATGCGAAGCGTATACCACACAAAACCCGTCTCGACAACGGCGGAGCATGCGGAGAGAGCCAGCGTGAGAATCGGCGCTATCGGACTTAGGCGGCTCGGGTAATTCGCAATTACAGAGTAAACCGCGTCGGGATCTGCCGTGCTGACGTTTCTTGTGAGCTCGAAAAGCTCGTTGCTGAGCGCGCGTATGCCCATTAGCTCCGAGTGGAGAAGTGTGATTGCCGTCGTTATGACAAACCAAATAAGCGACACGATTATCGCCGTTGGCATTGCATTAAGAATATGTTTGAGAGCCTGCGTCTTGAATATCTGCGGAGTTGAGCGGTTAGGCATTCTAAGCATTCCTTTCGGTGGTGTTTACCTCTGTTCTGCGCGACGCAAAACAAATGGATAACACATTGTATCAATGATTCTGTGAACATGCAATGAAATTTATGTTAATACTATGCGCTTTGCCGGACAAGGGCGGGTGAAGCCCGCGCAGATTATCAAAAATTCACATAAAAATTGCCTGATTGCTATTGACATAGTGCCACTATAAATTGTATAATATCCTTTACAAAGGTCGAAAAGATACTATATGTTGTAGTGGGAGAAAAATCATGACAAACACAAATGAGCATAAAACCGCAGGAACGACAATCGTCACAACGATTAAAAAGCGCGACGGCAGAACGACTCCTTTCGTTGTTGAGAAGATTGCGGACGCGATTGAAAAAGCATTTGACGCGACGTACCGCCGCGGCTCTGCCGATGTTGCGGCTGCGCTTGCGAATGATGTCCTCGCTATTTTAGAGAGCGAGGGTGAAGCGTCGCCGGATGTTGAGCATATCCAAGACGTTGTTGAAAGCGTGCTCATGGACAACGGTTACGTCACTACGGCGAAGGCATATATTCTATATCGTCAGCAGCGCTCTCTGCGCCGCCAAATGAACACGCGCCTTATGCAGACGTATGAGGAAATCACATACGCCGATGCGCGCGATTCCGATGTTAAGCGCGAGAACGCCAACATTGACGGGAACACGGCGATGGGCGTTATGCTTAAGTACGGCTCCGAGGGCGCAAAGCAATTTAACAATATGTTTGTGCTCAATCCCGACCACGCCAAGGCGCACGCCGAGGGTGATATCCACATTCACGACCTTGACTTTTTGACGCTTACTACAACCTGCACACAAATTGATATTATTAAACTCTTTAAGGGCGGATTTTCGACCGGTCATGGCGCTCTGCGTGAGCCGAACGATATTGCGTCCTACACCGCACTTGCCTGTATCGCGATTCAGTCGAATCAGAACGATCAGCATGGCGGACAGAGTATCATGAACTTTGATTACGGTATGGCGGAGGGTGTTCGTAAGACCTTTATGCGCCTGTATCGTCAGAATTTTGCTAAAATCCTAATGCTAAAGCACGGTATTGAGGACCCCGAGACGGACGTTCGCGCGATTATTGCGGAGGTCATCGCGGAGACGGGAATGCAGCCGACGCTTGAGGATTGCGACGCATATTTCGTGGCGGAGCTTCCGAAGCTTCAGGAAAAATTCGGCGGCGATGACCTTGCCGAGCTTCAGAAAATTGCGCACTATCACGCGATTAAGGACGCGGACCGCGCGACTTATCAGGCGATGGAGGCATTTATCCACAACCTTAACACCATGCACAGCCGCGCCGGAGCGCAGACTCCGTTCTCGTCCATCAATTACGGTATGGATACCTCGCCGGAGGGGCGTTTAGTTATGAAAAACCTCCTGCTTGCAACGGAGGCGGGGCTTGGAAACGGCGAAACGCCAATCTTCCCGATTCAGGTTTTCCGCGTGAAGGACGGTGTCAGCTATAAAGAAGGCGACCCGAACTATGATATGTTTAAGCTTGCAATTCGTTGCTCGGCGAAGCGGCTTTTCCCGAATTTCTCGTTCCTTGACGCGCCGTTTAACGCGCAATATTATAAGGGCACGCCGGAGACGGAAATTGCATATATGGGTTGCCGTACTCGCGTTATCGGAAACACGCATGACCCGGAGCGTGAGATTTCAACGGGACGCGGGAATCTGTCATTCTCGTCCATTAACCTGCCGCGCCTTGCAATTCGGGCGAAAGGTGATATTCCGCGCTTCTTTGAGGAGCTGGACCACAAGCTTGACCTTGTTGTCGAGCAACTGCTTGAGCGCTTTGAAATCCAGTGCCGCAAGCACGTTTACAACTATCCGTTCCTGATGGGGCAGGGCGTTTGGCTCGATTCCGAAAAGCTGCAATGGAATGACGAGGTTCGCGAGGTTTTAAGACACGGAACGCTGTCTATCGGATTTATCGGCGTTGCGGAGGCGCTTGTTGCCCTCATCGGTGAGCACCACGGACAGTCGGTGAAGGCGCAGAATCTCGGTCTTGAGATTATTTCGCACATGCGCCGCCGCTGTGACGAGGAGAGTCAGAAGCATGAGCTCAATTTCTCGCTCATCGGAACGCCGGCAGAGGGGCTGTCCGGCCGCTTTGTGAAGATTGATAAGAAGAAATACGGCGTGATTCCGGGTATTACAGACCGCGATTACTACACGAACAGCTTCCATGTGCCGGTCTATTTCGACATCAGCGCGTTTGAGAAAATTCGCCTTGAGGCTCCGTACCACGCGCTGACGAATGCCGGGCATATCTCGTACGTTGAGATGGATGGTGACCCGCTGAACAACCTTGAGGCGTTTGAAAAGCTTATCCGTTGTATGAAGGATGCCGGTGTCGGATACGGAAGCGTCAATCATCCCGTCGACCACGACCCGCTCTGCGGGCACACGGGAATTATCGGAGATGAGTGCCCGCAATGCGGACGCGTTGAGCGCGATGGTCCTGTCGGATTCGAGCGTATTCGGCGTATTACGGGATATCTTGTCGGTACGTTGGAGAATTTCAGCGACGGTAAGCGCGCCGAAGAACGCGACCGCATTAAGCACGGTCTTAGTGAGAAATAATTTAGATAGAGACAGCGAAGAGGAAAGTTTATAAAGATAATGCCCCGCCGCCTTAGCGGTGGGGCATTATAGAATCGGCGAGTTATAACGATAGAAGATTTATAAAGGAGAGACTGAAAATGCGCATTGCAGGAACTGTTCAGGACTCGATAGTTGACGGGCCGGGCTTGCGGTTTACGGTATTTACACAGGGCTGTCCGCACGGCTGTCCGGGTTGCCACAATCCCGATACGCACGACCCGACGGGGGGCTCGGAGCGCTCTGTCGCGGAGCTTTTGGCGGAGCTGTGCGGGAATCCGCTGACGGACGGGCTGACACTATCCGGCGGTGAGCCGTTTATGCAGCCGCGCGAGTGCGCGGAGCTTGCGGAGGCGGCGAAAGCCGCCGGGTACAATGTGTGGGTTTACTCCGGATACACATTTGAGGAGTTATCGGAGCGCGCGGCGGGGGATTCGGACGTGCGGAGGCTCTTGAACACGATTGACGTTTTAGTGGACGGGCGATTTATCCTCGCCGAGCGCACGCTCGGGCTCGTTTGGCGCGGCAGCCGCAATCAGTGGGTGATTGATGTTCCAAAATCGCTGCAAACAGGTTCGGTGCAACTTATAAGCTGATGCTGGCTGGTATTTTTAGAGATTTGCTTACAGAGAATTGAGTGGGTTGGAATGAAAAGAGCAGAGTTTTGTTTACAAAACTCTGCTCTTTTGGTATCAGTTTTATGATTTTAACCAGTCGCGAAGGAGTGTGCGAACCTCTGCATTTTCAAGACCTGCGCGCCAGCCGGCGACACCGGCAATGCCGTAATAATCCACGAGCTTGAGGCGCTCAGTCAGGGAGAACTCATCCTCTAACCACGCGCGGGTGCGCACAATTTTGCCGTCCTCCTCGGTGATGTATTCGCCGTAGAAAGAGCCTGCCGCCGCGTCCCAGACGATTTTGGCTCCGCCGTCCTCAAGAATCTGCCGCGCATAGTCCATTCCAACCGCGCGCGAGGTCAGGGTTATGCCGCCCGACGTTTCGGTTTCCGTCCAAACGCGGACGTAATACGGTATGCCGAGAATCAGCTTTTCTGCCGGAACCTCGTTCAATGTCTGCACGATTCCATCCTCAACAAAGCCGATTGACGCTACGGGGCCGGCGATTGTGGAGCTTCCGTGGTGCTCGTCGTACCCGAAGATTATCAGATAATCCGCGACGCGCGCAATCTCGCCGCGGTCATAATACATGCTATACGAGGTCGGCACGTACGTGTCCACGGAGAATACGAGCCCCTGCTCGCGCAGCAACGGCGCAAGCTCGCGCAGGAATTGATGATAGTGCTCTACATCGGCTCGTCGGACAAGCTCGAAATCAATGTTTATGCCGTCCAGCCGATACGTTGCCGCCAACGCCAAAAGCTGGCGTATGACATGCTCGCGCTTGTTAGTGTCGCTCAAAATATCGCGCGTGACAATCTCATTAAAATTGTCCGTTATAAGACCCCAAACCTGCATGCCGCGCGAATGCGCCCAGTCGACATAACCTAAATCCGCGATGCTCAAAATATCGCCGTTCATGCTGTCCAAGTCAAAGGAAAACCACGTCGGAGAAATCACGTCGAGCCCGTCATACGCGGTGCGGCGGGAGGTGTTTGCACTTGCCTCTGCCGTTGTCACCTGATCCCAGACGATGTTGATTCGACCACTGTCGGGCAGCGCGGGAGCGGGTATAGGCTCTGTCGGGGCGGGCACTCCCTGCGTTAAGGGGAGAAGTGAAGTGCTTTTTGTTTGAACATAGCCCAAAAGTCCGTCCGAGGTTCGCACCTGAATCCAACCTGCGGGGGTTGGGCGTGCGGGGTCGACCGAAAAGGACGTTAGAATTGTGCCGCGAGGGAGCTTCTCAATCACTGGGCTTTTGATATCCGGTTCGAAGCGCAAAACCGTGTTTTTTGACGTGGTTTCGCATTGAACCTGCGAGATGGCACGCTCCTCCACGACGACGAGACCCGTTGCCTCGTGCCATACGATGTCGATATGGTACAGCTCCATCAGCAGGTCGGCGGGCAGATATGCCTCGTCATTTATGTTTAGCGGGGAGAGGGGGAGTTTTAGCTCCTCACTGTTTACGAAGTAGCTTAGCTCCTCTGTTCGCATGCGAATCAGCCGCGTTGGCGTTGTGATTGTAATGCGATTTGCCGCTGAATCCCAGAAGAGCGTTGGGTCGATTCTGTCGCGCACGAAACGCACCGGCAAGTACGTTATGCCGTCGCGAATCTCGGGAATTAGCTCCGGCGGGCAGAGCTCGTCGCCATACACGAGCGCCATATTTTCGTAGCCCGTATGCCATTCGAAAAATGGTACGTGCTTGCCGTTTGGCATATATCTATTCCACGCATAACGACCGCCTAGCACAGCTGCGCCCAGCAAAATTACCGCGACAATCAGACGCATTGGCGAGAATTTTCGTCGGCGGCGACGGCGCGGTGCGGTGTTTGGTGGGTTAAATCCTTGATTTTGGCTGTGTTCCGACATAATCAGCCTCCTTTTGACAGATATCCCTATTATACACCAATCGCCCAGATGTGGCAAGTCATTTCCGTGCTCGGACAGCGGTGCGACAGGTCGGAGGCGGGGGATTTTTGGGGTGCGGAGGGGCTGTATCAATTGGAGCGCAACAAAAAACCGGACGACATACATCGTCCGGTTTTTGTTGTTTTGTAGCTAATTAGCCGAGGAGCTCAACAGCCTTGACAGCGGCAGCGCCGGCGTCCGGTGTGTAAGCGTCCGCGCCGATTTCGTCAGCAAATGCCTGCGTAATCGGGGCACCACCGACCATGATCTTAACCTGATCCTTGCAACCGGCGGCGATCATCGTCTGGACGGTGTTCTTCAGGGAATCCATCGTTGTGGTCAGAAGTGCGGAAGCACCGACGACCTTGCAGTCCGGATTTGCCTTGATGGCTTCGACAAACTTCTCAGCCGGGACATCAACGCCGAGGTCGATGACTTCGAAACCGGCAGACTCGATCATAAGACCGACGAGGTTCTTACCGATGTCATGAAGGTCACCTGCGACGGTTCCGAGGATATACTTGCCGTTCTTGCCAACGGAATCGCCGGCGAGGTGCGGCTTAAGGATTTCGACGCCCTTCTTCATTGTCTTTGCGGCGACGAGCATTTCGGGAACGAAGATCTCATTCGCCTGGAACTTTGCACCGACGACGCCCATGGCGGCGATCATACCCTCATTGAGGATGGCGTCGGGGGCGACACCTGCATCAAGAGCAGCCTGGGTAACACCTTCGATAAGCTTTACTTTGCCGGCCTCTACGGTGGCGGCGACTTCTGCAATTGTGGACATTGGATGTTCCTCCTAATAATATAATTTTTCTATATAATCGAACGTACTGCGCCCGATTAACCACGGCGTGACATATGTCCGCGCCAAAGGTTTCAAGTTAAATGCGGGAATTTCTTACTTCTTGACGCCGAAGATACCGTCGCGATATGCGCCGGTGTACTCTGCGCAGAAATCGTCGAGACCAATCATTGCCTCAGCAGCGTAGATGACACCCATCAAATCCTGCGAAAGCGGGTCGAGAACGCCGGAATCCATACCTGCGTTAATCGCCAGAACGACAAACGCCTGATTGACGAGCTTACGTGCCGGCAGGTTGAAGCTGATGTTCGAGACAGCGCCGGAAATGTGAACCTCCGGATGTGTTGCCTTGATATGACGCATAACTTCGAGAACCATCGAGATACCCTCACCATCATCGGTGGTGCAGAGCATTTCAATCAGCGGGTCGATGTGAATGCGGCTGTCGGCAATGCCGTACTTCTTTGCCTTTTCCATAACCATGTCAAAGACTTCGATACGCTTTGCAGCCGTCTTCGGGATACCCGTATCGTCGCACAGAAGAGCCATAACATCCCACTTTTTGAAATCATCAGTTGCGAGAAGCGGGAACGCAACGTCAATCTTGTCACCCTCGCCAGAGACGGAGTTGAACAGACCCGGCTTGCCGCCCTTTTCGGCGACGTACTTCATGCCGTCGATGCAGACCTGAATGTCAGGGGAGTCAACGGAAATCGGGCAGTCGGTGGCGGACATGATAGCGTCCATCATCCATTTGAGAACCTCGAGCTCGCCATCCTTAACAGAGGCGCAAGCGTCGATGAACGTTGCATTTGCATTCGCCTGCTTAACGGCGAATTCTTTGATGTAGGCTTCGTCCTTTGCGGCGATAGCCTTTGCGCAGCTCGGAATCGAGCCATTGAGCTTTTCAGCAATAACAATCATAGCACTTTCTCCTAAACTTGTCAATTATTTTTGTAAAATATTTTGCATAAAATTTTACAATTATTGGGTTTCGCTTTCTCACAAAGAGTAAAAAAGTTAAACTTCTAAAGATTATTTGGTTTTTGAACTCTACGTAAAAGAGAGGACTTACACGTATAATTCGGGTCTTATTAAGCTTTCTTCGCAGCTTCAACGACGTGCGAGATAAGGACGCTCGTCGTGACAGTGCCAACACCACCCGGAACGGGCGAAATCGCGGCAACAACCGGCTCTGCCTCGTCAAACTTGACATCGCCGCAGAGCTTACCCTCGTCAGTCATGTGAATACCGACATCAACGACAATCTGTCCGTCAGACAGATACTCGCCCGTGACCGCGCCAGCCTGTCCGGCGGCGACGATGACAATCTCAGCATTTTTGACGACGCTCGGCATATCGACCGTGCGCGTATGGCAAAGCGTTACAGTTGCGTTCTTCGCCGTGAGCATCATCGCGGCAGGCTTGCCGACGACGAGGCTACGACCGATAACGACGGCGCGCTTGCCCTTGCAATCAACCTTATAATAATCGAGAATCTCCATGCACGCCTGTGCGGTACAGGGGGGATATCCGTTGTTGTTGCCCGTGAAAACACCGGCAAGGCTTCCGTCGGTGATACCGTCGATGTCCTTTGCGGGGAGGAGCGTCTGACGGACTGCCTCCTCATCGAGGTGCTTCGGAAGCGGACGGAAAATCAAT
>JGI994J12354_10005986_pt1 | contig 10288 bp, 16 predicted proteins | sample IntmicLarv3ML3BL_FD_12354 | JGI IMG/M metagenome (IMG submission 12354)
CTGGAGTTCAGACGTGTGCTCTTCCGATCTATGATTTTAGTGTTGAAGCTTTTGAAACTCTGTGGGACAGCCTGAACGCCAAACGCGGATTTGCTTGGGATAGTAACCCGTTTGTCTTGGTGTACGAATTTGAACGCTGCGAGAAGCCGCAGGGACAGGGGGTAAATGATGAATGACATATTGATTCAGATAGCTAAAAAAGCAGTTGACGAATGGAAAGGCGATCAAGCCTATCATCAAGCATCGGAGCTAATCTATTTACTGATAACGGAAATAGAAAAACAATATACGCCATCCACAAACCCACCTCTTACACTGGATGAGTTGAGGGAGATGGATGGTGAGCCGGTGTGGGTTTCTGGAGAAGAATCCTATGCAATTGTAACGACGGATAAAAATGAGCCTCGGGCAAGCCCGGTCTATGTAAGAGGGGCACGAAGTAAAGAAACGTTCGGCGTAGCTTACTACGAACTAGACGTTGCCTTATGGGGGTTAAAGTGCTACCGCCACAAACCAGAAAGAGAGGACACTAAATGAGTGAATGGATTAGCGTACAGGATAGGTTGCCAGTACCGGGTGAGCGCGTTTTAATAGCGACCCACAAATTTGTGGGAGAGGGATACTTAGGATACTCAGGGCCAAGAAAAGAGTGGATGCGTTTTGACCTTGATGTTAAAAATTATTTTGGCATGATTGTCACCCACTGGATGCCACTGCCAGAACCGCCGGAGGTGTGAGGATGAGTAATTATATTATAACCATTCTCTGTCTCATACTAGCCATCCTTACGATAAATGCGAGAAATTCTGATGCCGCATACTGCTTTATAATCATGTCGGGGATTAGCAATATTCTCGCACGACTGCGTAATATTGAAAGGAAAATTGATAAATGAGTAGATTATCAGACGCATTAGGTGTGCCGGAGGGTAAGCCGTTTGAGTTTGAGGGTAGAGTGTATGTAATCAAGGGAAATAGTCGAAAGATTAAAAGCTGTGGTGAATTCGTAAATGCCAACCATGAAGAAGGTCTCGTCGGTATGCTAGACAACGCCGCTGAAATCAAATTGTTGCCTACAAGATATAAGCGGAAAGAACTTGAACTTATAGATGTCTATTGGGTAGGCAGTGAGCCTGTGCCAGAGTGGGTACCCGAAATGTGGCCACGCCTTCTCCCTGATAGTTACTGCATTACCATGGAATCTACTAACGACTTGAAAGTATATACAGCTGAAGAATTTGAATCCACTTTTGAGGCGGTTGAATAATGGGATCATCCAGATTGATAAAAAAGTGCAGAGAGTGTCCACGCAAAGACGAGTGCGACGATAAAATGGTGGAAGCACTCGGATATTTAGAGCCGCCTATTGCTGCAACGGCAGGAGCTACAGCTTCAGCAGATATTGCGGCACCAATAATGGTGAAACACGATTATCGTGACATCAAGATATCGGAAGGAGTGACCATCACAATTGACCTTGAAGACATGAAGAAACAAATTGAGCGAGATTTTTATAGAGAACTTTATGCCGGACTTTTAGGAGGCGCTTGATGAACACCTGTCAAATCTGCCATAAACCCTGCTATAGCAAATACTGCCCTGACTGCCGGACGGATGCCTACAAAGCAAATATACGTGAGAGCAGGGCGGAGAAAAGACTCAGGGAAAAGGAAAATCCCACGCCAAGTAGGAAAAAGAGAATATCATCCGACCCGTTATCTGGTATGACTATAACGGAAATCATCATCGAAGCTAGAGCGCGTGGTATGCATTATGGGCAGTACGTGTCCGAAATAAGCGCGGGTACTATGAAACGACATCTACATTAGGAGGCACAATGACTTCTACGCTTACACTTCACGAACTTGAATGGGCAAAAAGCAAGAGCCTTGAAGGATATCCTATATGGCGAATCGCGGCGGCACTTAATGTGTCGCCCGAAGCCCTGTATAGAAACCTTGACCGTCAGCTGGGGTATAAGCCACGTCGAGACAAGTCGCTGCCCCCTCTGCCTCCTATTGATAGGCTAATCAATTAGCCTGTGTTGCTGATATAATTAAGAAAAAAATGCTGATTGGAGGGGCTTATGGCAGAACTTCTTAATTATATCAACTATACGGACGCAACCATTAAAGTTCTCAGAGATTATCACGACAAACAGTGGAAAATCGAGAACGACCCCAAGAGGGTAAAGGAAATCGCAGACAGGCTTGTATCGCCACGCCCGATGACATCAGTGCCGGTACATGGTGGAGGCAGTAAGTGGGAAGATGACCTTTGTACTGAGCTTGACCGACAAGCTCTAATTACTCGCGGATATAAAAAGGCTGTGGAGTATAGCCACGAGATTGAGCCATGCCTAGCACAACTGACAGAAAAAGAGCGCGACCTATTGACCTTGAGGTTTATCAACAAAGACGAGGGTAACGGGATTAAAAGAATAATGACAAAGTACGGCATAGAGAAGAGCAAGGCTTACGCTCTGAGTAACGCAGCGTTAGACCGGCTAACTATGCTTATCTACTAAAAAACAAAAAAATTTATAGCCGTGGAAAAAACGCGGAAGAATCGCTTGACAAGGTGGTTGAAAATGTATTACCATTTAGATTGAGATGGAAGTTTATACATCAGCCTCGTGACGGATTCCCCGTTGCGGGGCTTTTTTTATTGATATTTACCGCTGGGATAAAAGGACAGCCGTTAGAAAGCTCATGCGGACTCCTTGCATGGCGCTGTCCCTTATTTATGAGTGGAGGTGAGCCTGAATGGCTAAGTTGACGCCAAAGCAGAAAAGATTTGCAAAAGAGTGGGTGATTGACTCGAATAATACGCAAGCTGCCATTCGGGCGGGATACAGTGAGAGAACAGCAGCTGCGCAGGGAGCAAGGTTGTTAATAAATGTTAATGTTCAAAAATATATAGCCGAGTTGATGGCGGCAAAAGACAAGGAGCTTATTGCCTCACAAGATGAGGTGCTTATATACCTGACTTCCGTTCTGCGAGGTGAATCAATATCCGAAACAATCATTGTAGAAGGGTCGGGGATGGGGTGTTCAAGCGCAAGGCGGATTGACAAAGCACCTGACGAGAAAGAAAAGTTGAAAGCGGCTGAATTGCTGGGCAAAAAATATAACCTGTTTACGGACAAGCTGAAAATTGAAGGACAGATACCCACTGTCATTGTAGACGATCTCTGCGACAACTCGGTGGACGTTATCGGATTCACTATTGACTCAGAGGGTGACGAAAATGAGTAGTGAACACAGGATTAGCCTCACGGATGTCGTGGGGGGCGGATACACAGGGTTTTGGCGGTTCAAAGGGCGCTACCGCGTTGTGAAAGGCAGCCGCGCTTCAAAGAAATCAAAGACGATGGCACTAAATGTAATTGTCAACATGATGCAATATCCTGAAGCTAATATGCTTATTGTCCGTAAAGTGTTTCGCACCTTGAAGGATTCTTGCTTCACGGAATTGAAGTGGGCAATCAACAGATTAGGCGTTCAGGAATTTTGGGATATAAAAGAGTCCCCGTTGGAAATGACTTACGCGCCAACCGGACAGAAGATATATTTCAGAGGGCTAGACGACCCACTGAAAGTAACGTCGATCACGGTGGAAATCGGATATCTCTGCTGGATGTGGATTGAGGAATCTTACGAAATTCTGAACGAATCGGATTTTGACATGCTGGATGAGTCAATCCGTGGAGCTATCCCGCCAGAGACGGGCTTATATAAACAAATAACGCTGACTTTAAACCCGTGGAATGAAAAACACTGGATAAAGCGGCGTTTTTTTGATGCTCCGGCAAACCCTGATATATTGGCAATGACAACCAATTACTTGTGCAACGAGTGGTTGGACGATGCCGACAAAAAGGTGTTTGAAACCATGAAAACCAACAATCCCCGTCGATATAGAGTAGCGGGGCTTGGAGATTGGGGCATTGTTGACGGCTTGGTATATGAGAACTGGGAAGAAAAGTTGTTTGATGTTCAGAAAATAGCATCAAAGCCGGATGTGAAATCTGCATTCGGTCTTGACTTCGGTTACACGCATGATCCGTCTGCCTTGTTCTGCGGACTGGTTAGTAAAGCTGAGAAAACTATTTGGGTTTTTGATGAGCTATACGAAAAAGCTCTGACCAACCGCATGATATATGACCGCATTGCTGCTATGGGACATGCCAAAGAGCGTATCAGGGCAGACAGCGCCGAGCCGAAAAGTATTGATGAACTCAGAGAAGCGGGATTGCCGCATGTTCGCCCTGCGCGAAAAGGCAAGGACAGCATCAATAACGGAATCCAGTATATTCAGGATTACAAAATAATAATCCATCCGAGCTGTGTAAACTTTCTCACAGAAATAAGCAACTATACGTGGGATGTCGATAAGTTTGGCGACAAGATAAATAGACCGATAGACGATTTTAACCATTTGATGGACGCAATGCGCTATGCATTGGAAGATATCTTGGTTGGCCCGACATACAGCTTCAGGTAAGGAGGACAGCACGTGACAGAGACATTGCGACTTAACCGGATAATAGAGCAAGGGCAGATGACGGAGTTAGAGTTTTTCGCCCTTGCAATTACTGAGTGGAAAACCAGCGAAGAAAGAAAGCTGCAAATACTCGGAGATAAATATTATGCCGGTGAGCACGATATATTAAAGCGACAGCGAATGGTTATCAGCGAGAGCGGCGAATTGAAGCCTGTTGCAAACCTGCCAAACAACAAAATCATAGATAACCAGTATGCCAAGATGGTTGACCAGAAGGTTAATTATCTGGTAGGTAAGCCCTTGACGGTAGATGCAGAGAACAAAGACTACGGCGATTTGGTCAGGGGTGCTTTCAACAAGAAATTTCTGCGTGTGCTGAAATATCTGGCGGAGGACTGTCTGAATGGTGGAATTAGCTGGACGTTCATTTGCTACGATGACAAAGGCAAGCTTAGCTTCCGGCGTTTTCCGGCGCATGCGATACTGCCCTTTTGGCAAGACGATGACCGCACCATATTAGAGTGTGCTGTGCGCTTGTATGAGATGGAGGACTGGACAGGCAGAACCAAGAGTACGGTTGAGCGTGTGGAGATATTTAAGCCTGATGGCATATACCGGTATGTCCTTGACGGATTCAATCTTGTGCCTGATGTTCAGATGGGAGAACATGAGCCATATCTCACCGTGACGGAGACGAACGGAACAGCTGCATACTACAACTGGGAAAAGATACCCCTGATTCCATTCCGGTATAACAAAAAAGAAATACCATTGATACAGCGAACAAAGAGCCTGCAAGACGGAATTAACACGATTCTGTCTGACTTCCAGAACAATATGCAGGAAGATGCACGGAATACAATACTGATCATAAAGAACTATGACGACGCAGACCTCGGCGAGTTCCGGCACAATTTACAGATGTATGGTGCTGTAAAGGTACGGGATGACGGCGGCGTTGAGACGCTAATGGTTGAAGTCAACTCAGACAACTATAAGGTGATTCTGGAAACGTTCAAACGTGCCCTGATAGAAAACGCCCGTGGATATGATGCAACGGACTTGCGAAGCCGTGGCGCTCCCAATCAGATGAATATCAAGTCGATATTTAATGACCTTGACTTGGACGCAAATGGAATGGAAACTGAATATCAAGCGGCGTTTGAGGATATTATCTGGTTTATCAATCAGGATTTGATAAACAAAGGCAACGGCGATTATACCAACGAGGAAATTGCCATTATCTTTAACCGCGATGGCATTGTCAGCGAATCAGAAGTCATCACCGATATTAGGAACTCTATGGGCTTGCTTTCCGAAGAAACACTGGTCGGTCAGCACCCTTACGTCACCAACGTCGAGGACGAACTGCAACGCATACAGGAAGAACGCGCGAAAGCAGAAGAGGCTATGTATGCGGGAGCGTTTGCGCGTGAACCCACACCGATAGGCGGTGGAGCCGGTGAGGAGTGATAAATACTGGCCGGAACGGTTTCTACAGCTAGAAAATGCTTTGCATGAAAAAGGGCTTGATTATCTACAGACGCTTGACCGCGAGTATAAGCGATCACTACGAAACATCGAGGCTGATATCTCAAAGTGGTATACACGCTTTGCCGACAATAACGAAATTAGCATTGCGGATGCCCGAAGGTGGCTGAATAAAAAAGAACTGAAAGAATTCCGCTGGACAGTGCAGGAGTACGTAGCGAAAGGCGAAGAGAATGCACTCACCGGCGAATGGATGAAACAGCTGGAGAACGCCTCTGCTCGTGTCCACATATCCCGCTTGGAGTCATTGCGCCTACAGATACAACAAGAGGTTGAAGCTCTGTATGGCGGCAGGATTGATGATGTTGACGGTTTTATGCGAGAAATATACTCACAGAGCTACTACCACAGGGCGTTCGAGATTCAGCGCGGTGTCGGAATTGGATGGAGTCTGCACAGCATAGAGCCTCGGCGTTTGGACACCATCATATCAAAGCCGTGGGCTGCTGACGGTCTGAATTTCAGTGAACGCATTTGGCGGGACAAAACAAAACTTATCAACAACCTTCAATCAGAGATAACGCAGTCCTTGATGTTGGGTACTTCGCCGCAGAAAGTAATTGACTCGATAGCTGCCAAGCTCAATACATCCCGCAACAACGCAGGGCGGCTGGTCATGACTGAGCAAGCGTATTTCAGCGCAGTCGCTGCAAAAGACACATACAAAGAACTGGATATTGAGTATTACCGCATACTGGCAACGCTGGACAATCTGACAAGTGATATTTGTCAGGAGATGGACGGAAAAGTGTTTCCGATTGGGGAGTTTGAACCGGGAGTGACTGCAAATCCATTTCATCCAAACTGCCGAACTGACACAGCCCCGGAAGTCGAGGACGATTACGGCGAGAGGATTGCTCGCGGCGCTGACGGTCAGACCTACTATGTACCCGGAGATATGACATACAAGGAATGGTTTGAAAAATATGTCGAATCTGACCCCAGAGAGTATGCTGCCTATAAGGGTGCACGAGCAGGCAAGCAAAGCGAAGTTCAGTTTGAAAAATACAAGGCGATATACGGTCAGGAATTCCCTAAAAAACTTGAGGATTTCCACGATTTGAAGTATAATAGACCTGAGGAGTGGGAACTGTTCAAGTCCGGCAAACAGAGCAAAATAAACAGTCTTGACTATTCAAATGACCTTGATGAATTACTGGGTAATTTTGAGGTTAGATCATGGTATAAAGCTCATGACAGTGCCATTCCAGAAATGATTGACACCACAAAACCACTTGGAGACCAGGCAATGCAAGCGCACGAGCTGCGAAACACCTACCGCACCCAAGCACGATACATGATGGCAGATGTGGAAACCGTAGAAATACTTGAACGCACTGCACCAAATCAGAGCTTTGCAGACATATTGGAGCACAAAGAACTGAAATATGGTCTGACCGGAGAAGATGCCTACAGGGATATCATCAGAAGCGCACAGACCACCCGGCGAACGGTTGATAAGAAATATGGGCTTGATAAGGAGTGATGGCATTGAAACTGGATATTGTGAAAAACCGCGAGAACACAAAAGCATATTTCCGCAACCCTCAGCGCATAGATGAAGCACTCATATTTGCTGAAGCCAACAGAATACTGCTGGAATCAGATACCACGCACATTGAGGATATACCGGGACCCAGTGAAGATATTTCCGTGTGGGATATTGGTGGGACGAGGGCAAGGATAAAACTGGATTTCGATTACGGCGCGGAAATAAGCGCCGACTCTACAAAAGCACTGGACAAAATAATAGCAATACTGCTGAACTAACCGTCATCACTGAAGGGTGTGGCGGTTTTTTCACGCCCAAAATTGGACAGATGATTAGTCCTAAAATAGTCAATCGGTGGCGGATGGTTACACGCCTAAAACAACCTAACGCCGAGTATAAGGAGTTTTATGAAAACAGAAGATTTAACCGCAAAAGGTCTTACCGAAGAGCAGGTAACATTCGTGATGGCTGAACATGGGAAAGACATCAAGCGTGAGCAAGACAAAACCAAAGCTGCCGAGGATGCGAGGGGCGCATTGCAGGGACAGCTTACGACGGCAACGGACGCGCTCAAGGCGTTTGAAGGGATTGACCCCGCTAACATCAAGGTGGAGCTTGAAAAGGCTCAGACGGCTTTGAAGGATGTCGAGGAAAAACATGCCGCCGAACTCGCCAAACGTGACAGCCGCACCGAAACGGAAAAGCTATTGTCCGGTCATGCGTTTATCAACGATATTACACGTGATTTCTATGTTGGCGAAATTGAGAAAGCCCTTGACGACAAAGACAATAAAGGCAAGAGCCGTCAGGACATCTTCGACGCGCTTACTAAGGGCGAGGACGGCACGCCAAAAGCAGGTATTTTTGCTGAGGGCACACAACCAAAATTCGCAGGCGCAGCACCAGCTAACCCATTGGCGATAAAACCCGATGCAAAGACGGACGGTTATGCGCAGCGCCTTGCAGAAGCACGGAAAAACAAAGATAACGTGGCGGCAATCACTGTTAAAAACGAAGCCGCCGCAGAGGGCGTAATTTTGATCTAAATTTGATAATCGAAAGGAAGAATAATAATGCCACAGGTAACTGGACTAGGAACTACATGGAATCTACCAAACTACGCAGGGGAGCTTTTTACAGCTGACCCCACACAGACACCGCTTCTCGCAATGGTTGGCGGACTTACGGGCGGCAGGATGACAACAAATGATGAATTCCCCACAGCGGTGTTGTTTGACTACCCCGCGCCGGAACAGCCTGACATCTCAGAACAGGCATCCGCAACGGCACCGCCAGCAACGGCTATTGCGCGTACACAGGAAACAAACGTGGTGCAGATACATCAGGAAGTTATTGACCTTACATACCTCGGTCAGAGTAACAGCGGAAAACTCTCTGGACTTAACACTGCCGGACAGACCGCAAATCCGCCCGCAGAAATGCCGTGGCAGATACAGCAGCGTCTTGTAAAGATTGCCCGTGATGTTGAGCATTCCTTTATTGGCGGTCAATTCAGAAAAGCCACTGCGGTCAATGTCGCAAATAGAACTCGTGGAATGTTGGAACTTACGGCGACAGATTCTACCATTGACGCAACGGGCGGAGCTATCACCATTGATATGCTCAAAGAGCTTTACAAGATGATGGCTGACAACGGCGCATATTTCGGCAATATGGTTATGTTCTGTAATTCCCATCAGAAACAGGCTATCACAACTCTGTATGAAAATCAGGTCGGATATAACCAGCCCGCACTGCGTGAGGTTGGCGGTATGAACATCACCAGCATTGAGACAGACTTCTTCCAGCTTGGCATAGTCTGGAATCGCTTTATGCCGAAGGACGCTGTTCTCATCGCCGATGTAGCACACATGGCACCGGTATTTCAGGCAGTCCCCGGTAAGGGTGTGCTGTTCCTCGAGGAGCTTGCGAAGATAGGCGCGTCAGACCGCGTTCAGATTTACGGTCAGCTTGGTCTCGCTCACGGCCCCGCATTCCTTCACGGCGCAATTACCGGACTGGCTGATAGCTGATGTATAAGGTAACAGGTAAAAAGGGCGGCATTGTTTGGGACACCGACAACAACCGCCCTCTCGCACGTTTTAGGGACGGGCTGTATCAGACCGAGGATATCAAAACGGCCCAAAAATTAAAAGCTCTTGGCTATGAGGTCGAGGGTTTGGAAGAAAAGCCGAAAAAGAAAAAAGATTCTGAGTAAGAAGGAGGTGTGACCGTGCAGGAAAGGCTTATTGAATTCCTTGCTGCGTTGGGTGTTGATGCGGCGATTGGCGACGTTTTGCTGACAGTTGTAATCAAGAGTGCTGAGCAGACCATAATTAACAGGACGAACCAAAACGCAGTGCCTGACGAGTTGCGGCATGTAGTTCTGCGCAGGGCTGCCGGTGAATATATCCGCTTGCTGAAAAGCTCAGGACAGCTTGAAGGGTTTGACCTTGATTCAGCCGCAGTGTCGCAAATAAAGGAAGGCGACACAACAGTGTCATTTGCTTATGGCAATGGCGTGGAAACGCCCGATCAGCGCATTGACAGGCTGGTAAAATACCTGACCGAGTACGGGCACACCCAACTGTACAGTTACCGGAGGTTCAAATGGTAGCGGGGCAGAGAGCGGCACTGGAACGGCTTTGGCGGGACAGGTGTAAGATTATTGTCAGGGAGCCGGTGACAGACCCCGTGAAGAAGACCACGGGCTACAGAAAAGGTGCTTGTTGATAACCAG
>JGI994J12354_10005987_pt1 | contig 10288 bp, 16 predicted proteins | sample IntmicLarv3ML3BL_FD_12354 | JGI IMG/M metagenome (IMG submission 12354)
CGGGGCAGTCGACGAGACCTCCGACGACGCTCGCGAGAGCGCCCTCCATGCCCGCGATCGCAACAACAACCCTTGCGGATTGTATATCCGTCAGGCTCCCAAGCAGCCTGTGGAGTCCCGCAACTCCGACATCATATATCCTCTGGACATTGTTGCCGAGCGCTTCGGCCGTGATTGCGGCCTCCTCGGCCACGGGAATATCGCTCGTCCCACCCGTTACCACCGCGATTCGTCCTTTTCTCTCCTCAGGCAGACCGCCCACAAGGGCGATTTTAGCCTCGCTGAAATATTCGGCCGCGACCGATTCCGCAATTTCGGCGTATGCCTCAGATCCGAGCCGTGTTATGAGAATGCGGTCCTGTCCCGCTGCAAGCATATCGCGGCATATACCGGTGATTTGCTCCGGCGTCTTTCCCGCGCCGTATATGACCTCAGGAACGCCCTGACGCAGTGCCCTGTGGTGGTCGGGCTTCGCGTAGCCGAGGTCGTGATAAGGCTCAGCCCGCAGGAGCAGGGCGGCCTCGTCCGCCGAGGTTTTTCCCGCCTCGACGTCGCGGAGAATATTTATAATACTTTGCTTGTCCATTCTAACGTCCCTTCAAATCGAGAAATATATCCTGAAACCAAGGCTCAATTGCCTTTATAATNCCCTCTCTCTCCGNAGCCGCGCGCGCGATCTGTTCCCCCGGTAATTGTATACGCGCCGCACCGCCGAAAACCCTCACTCGAAAATCCGTGTATCCGAGCTCAAAGAGTGCCTCCTCCGCGCCCTCTATCTTTGCCAGCGTTTCGGCGGTTATGACTTCCCCTGTGGGAATTCGGGTTGCGAGACAGGCATACGCGGGCTTTGACGCGGTATCAAGACCCATTTTGCGGGAATTCTCGCGTATCTCGTCCTTTGTCAAGCCGCATTCCCTCAGCGGCGAGCGCACTCCAAGCTCACGCAGCGCGCGCACTCCGGGGCGGTCGTCAGCGTCGTCAGAGGCATTCGTGCCGTCGATAACGAGGGAATATCCGTCCCGAGAGGCGGCATCGATTATGGACGAAAAAATTGCTTTTTTGCAGTAATAACACCTGTTAGGCGGATTTTCGAGAACATCGGTATTGCTCAATATGTCGATGTTTAAAACCTCAAGCTCCACGCCGCACCGCGCCGCCATTGCGATGGCATCCCGCAGTTCAAATTCCGGCTGGAATACCGACTTCACGAAATACGCGCGAACATCCGCGCCCTCCCGCGCCGCCTCCGCCATGAGGTAAGTCGAATCGACGCCGCCTGACATCGCAATCGCGACTTTGGAATTTTCTTTGAAAAACGCGGATAACTCCATAAAAACTTTCCCCTCGCACAGGTATTGATAAATAACTATCTTACATTATATGGCGTATAAATATAAAAGACAAGAATAATTATTGCATGGGGTTTACATTGAGGCGGGGGTTTGTTATAATGCATAGGCATATGCGTCCGTAGCTCAGTTGGATAGAGTGTCAGACTCCGACTCTGAAGGTCGCTGGTTCGAATCCAGTCGGGCGTACCAGAGGTCAACTATACGAACCAATCACACCATATACATGGTTGGAGGTCTGTTTGTCTTAGTTTCTCCTCTCGGAGAATAGCATGAAAAAAGACCGGCACAAGGAGCTCGAATCTCCTGTTGCCGGTCTTTTGACTTAATATCAATATGCTCTTTTCGGGTGATTTAATAACGCATTCTGTTATATCTCGACAATTATATGAATTACATCTATAATATTGTTAGATTATGACGTAAAGGAGCATGGCTATGATACGAATTTTATTGTCCGTCCGGCTGGGTGAGCTGAGATGGACGCAGGCAGACCTCGCACGGGAAACAGGGATAAGGCCATCTACAATCAATGAGCTCTATCATGAGATTGCAGAGCGAGTAAATCTTGAGCATCTCGACCTGATTTGTGAGGCATTGGCGTGCGACCTTTCTGATATCATCGTTCGCACACCAAACAGCGAGGTTCAAACGAAAACCCGCACAGGTGTACCCTTACACAAATACGCATAATAAGCTATACTCCGCAAAAGGCCCGCGGCAACAAACATGTCGCCGCAGGGCTTTTTCTATTATTCTGAGTAAATTGTCCATTCGCCGTCTGTGTCAAGATACTCCAGAGCGGCATACTTCGAGAGTCCTTTTATAATCGCATGTTGCGACTGATACAAACCGCATTCAGCTAACACTTTCAAAGCTTTCAAACCGGCTTCTTTTGATTCGGCATACAAATGTGTTACGCCATCGTCGAGATTGTGAATATCGCATAATGCTATCCTAATGCCGTAATTTTCGTGGTGGCCTGCTTCGCTTCTTCAAAAACCTGCTGGCGTTCGGTTTCCTGCTGTTCCTTTTCCTCACGGACGCGCCGCAGCTCCTTGACGCTATCCGGCTTGTGCTTGACACTCATTATTGAAACCCTCCCTCGATTGCATAAATATAGCCGCCGGTGTTGCTGGGGCCACGGGCGACACTGATGCGGAAATTAACGCCCCAGTTGGCGGCGGTTTTTGCGGTGTTGGAAAACACGTAATTATAGCCGCTTTGGATGGACGGCTTGATGTTTTCCCACGTGGGCGAGGCATCATTGCCGTTGTTGCAAACCTCCGCAGACCAGACGGCATCATCCGGAATATCCCCGGATATGCTCAAACGCACGGCGGTGGGCATATCGTCTGCGGCCAGCGGGCTGGACATCGTAACGGAGCAGCTGTACACCGCTTTTGTAAATGTGATCGTCACGGGCGAGGCGGCCGCCTTTCCGTCTGTGGCCTCAATGGTCAGCGTTTGTGCGCCGTTGAGGATGGTCTGGAAGTTGGCCGGCAGCACAGCCTGAAACTGCTGCGCAGCGCCCAGTGCGGGCGTGTGCGTTCGTTTTGTTATCCCGCCCAGCTTTTCGGTCACGGTTACGGCATCGCCGTCACTGTCAGAAATGGAATAGCTGACAGCAAAGCCCTCCGTTTTGACTCCCAGTGCGGTGCTGCCGGTGTAATTGATAACGGGCGGTGTATTCACAATTACGGCTCCGCTGTCGTCAACCAAAAGGGAAGACGGGAGAGTGAAAGCGGGGCGGATACCGTAGGTTTCGGTGCAGTACCACGTGTTGATACTGCCACCGCCGCTCAAGTACCACGCGTAGGCAGTGGCGCTCGTATCCGGGGTGCGTGTCCACTGCACCTGCGCAGCACCTGCGCTGTCAGTGGCGTTTTTTAATGTGCTGGCAATAGTCAGCGCCGTTCCCTCCACGTTGACGTAGATGTGCGATCCGCCCAGCTCTGTGATAGAAAGTAAAAACACCTTGCGGGAAAGATTGCCCAGCGTAGTGTTGCCGTTGCCGGGGGTGTATGGAATACTGACCGCCGCAATTTGCGTCTGAATATCGGCGGCGATCAATCCGAGGTACGTGCCGGTATGGGGACTCGTCCATAATCTCCTCGGCGTTGATACCACAATTCTGCAATTCATCCGGCGTCGCGTAATAGCGAACGATATCAAATACCTCACTGCTCCCGATCCGGCTTTCCCGCGCCTGTTCCCATTGGAGGGTGCCCTGGGTAAGCTTCACTTTATCCATATCATTCACCAAAAAGCGGTCTGATGATTGCGGCTGTTTTCTCTCCCCTGCGAAGGTTCACGATGCTTGCGAAATACTTGTTTATGAGCGTCTGCGCATCCTCTCCCTTTTCAAAGAACGCAGACATAATTTCGTTTGCCGTATCCTTTGCAAGCTTTGGATTTGCTATGAATAAGGCCCGCATCTCCTTCACATCTGCTTGCTGCTCCGGCGTGAGGTTGCCGAGATCTACATCCTGAGTTTCAAGCGGAATTAGAATTGGCTCGGCGGGCGCCTGCTCATCTTCGACCAGCTCGTCGTTTGTAAAAGCGTATATAGTGGCCGTCAGGTCGGGCAGGATCTCACGAACGCGCTTCAAGGCCTTTCTGATGATTGTTTTCTCAACCATGTCGCGTGTCCATTTCACCCAGAAACTGTCGGGATTGATTTCTTCCGTCGACACCTTCTCCTTTACAACGCTGCCATCACGACGCTTCACAGGCTTACCATCTGGGTATTTCTTTTCCGCCCATCTCGTGCGGTATATCCCGTTGTCGCTTGCAGCTTGAGCCATCATGACCTCGTGCGTCGACATGTCGCATACGACTACAATGTTTCGCTTTTGCCGGATATCAAAAATGTTCAGACGGCAAAGAAACGAATCGAAATAGCCGCCGACAAGTCGCTCGGCTGTGATTTTGCGGTCCGTGTTCCGTCTGCTATCTTCAAGCGTGTACACCATGGCTCCGTTTGCGAAGTTCTCCTTGAAGTATGCGCCCCCGGCGTCCTCTTTCGGCACGACAACTATTGTGTCCGTTATTTGGTAGCCCTTACGAGCCGCAGCGCGGTAGAACGCATCTACTCTCGCCGAGAGGGTAATTGTTTGCCCTCGTTTAACAGCGTCGATTTTGTCGTAATCCTCCGGGATAATTCCGCCGTGAATCAGGGTTTGCAGATTTGACATAAATACATTCGCCGCCGTCAGGGCTTGCTGCTCTGTGCGAATATCTAACGTGTTCAGAGCTTCTATCATTTTCACTGCAAAGGGTATGCAGCTGCACTTATAATTGATCTCCTTTTTCATCATGCTGAAAAGCCGCTCCGGGCCTTTCGTCATTTGCGAATAAACAGTTAATTCCATTACAGCTCCTTTCTGGGGAATCAGGCGTATTCCTCCCATGCATCAATGGTGTTGATGCATTCCGAGCATCCGACAATATCGCCGTATTTGTCTTTGTAAAACGTGTCCGTGTCTTGTCCGCAAACAGGGCATATCGGGACGGCTGGTTCTCTTCCATCGGGATAGCCGGTACGCTCCATTCTCTGGATGGCGGGATGGTCGGGAATGTCATAGTAGCTCATTTGTCCTCACACTCCTTGATGTAATCACGCACCATGGCAGTGAGCCAGCTCTGCATATCCTCGAAGCCCTCTTCTGCGATGCATTGCTTCAGCGACGCGTAGTCGTCATCATCGAGGCGGCAGGATATCCGGCACGTCCGACGGTGGCCATCTCTTCTGCGCTTCTGTTTTTCTTTGAGCCCCGGCGCGAATTTTTCGTATAGGGCGTCAAGGGCGCGGGGCTGGATTGCAACGCCATACGCTTCTCCGTGTTCGCACTTGCTCAGCATGGTTTTGTCATACTTGGGGTAAAGCTCCTGAATTACGGCAACTATGTCCTTTGCAGGAATTTGGAGGGCCAGTCGCAATTCTCGGAGCTCAATTTTCGACATCTTATGTCCCCCTCCCCTTGACTTTCCGCAATGGCGCTGATACACTGAATATGCTCTTTGTGATTAGCGGCTTTTCCCGTGGCAGCGGGAGGGCCGCTTCCTCTTTTTGACAATCGCGCCGCTCGCCATAATCAAGTGTCGAATTACATTCCGGGCATATGCGATGTTGCATGTTTTCCTCCTTTCGCTATGTATGTTTTTTATTCTTAGCCGAGATTCTTGCTTCCAGCATTTCCTCACTCCCCGGCTGTTTCATAAATTCGCGAAAATCTTCAAGAACGGCTCTGCCTATTGCCTCCCGCACATAATCAGGAATCGCGGATAAATCGACATGAATCTCAGTTGTTATCTCGCCCTCGGGTGGGCCCTGCCGTGATCGTTTAGAACTCATGGTTTCACCTCCAACTCGCCCCGATGGGGCGTTTATTTATTTTCCGACACAGCAAAAAGAGGGCAAAGGGAGCTGTTTTAAGGAGGTTTTATATTTTGGAGGAACACAAAGCCATAATTTTGAAAGGAGATGCTCCCCGGGGACTCACCCTCTTTTTGCTGTGCCGGATAGAGGCCTTTAATATTGCGATTTTTCGATTGATATGATATTCTCTCTGTAATTAAAAATAAGGAGTGGTACTGATGAAAAAGTGGGTCAAAAAGCTAATCATGTTAGTCCTCGCGTCACTTTTGCTGTTCCAAACCGCACTTGCCATCGACCTGTATGTTGACGGCTGGAAATTAGAGCCCGAAGTTGAGCCTGTGATAATAGGCGACCGAACCATGGTTCCGGTGAGAGCCATTTTTGAGGCCCTAGGAGCCGACGTTCAGTGGAACGACGTAACGCGAACGGTTACCGCGACAAAGGGCGAAACGACGATATCAATTGCCATAGACAGCACGACGGCCTACGTAAACGGAGCGGCAGTGCCGCTTGATGTCCCCGCCCAGATAGTCAGCGACCGGACGATGGTTCCCGCTCGTTTTGTCTCGGAGTCTCTCGGCGCGGACGTTTGGTGGGACGCGGACACTCGGACGGTCTACATCACCACAGTTGAGAATTACGATGGTTACCGCGCAGTGCCGCACATTATTTACACCACCACAGAATACGAAAACGGTTTTGCCGATGTATTTATGTTTGCAGATGGTGAAGTCGGACACTCGTTCTACTTATCCGAAGTCAGAACGCATCACCTCATAACCAGTGTCGGAACCATAGCTCTCTTGGACGGCTTCGGCGAAGTGGAGTCATACACATCCGGACGTTTTTGTTTCCAGTACATAGGCTTTTCTGATATATTAGGGGTGCCAATGGGCGTCTTTATGGAAATGGGCTACAACGAAGGGAGTTACGAGCCATCTCCTGATGATCTTGAACCGGCGTTCGGATAGTAGATTGACTGCGGGTGTGAAAGACTAACGCATATAGTTGCGAAGTACATTAAGCCCGGCAATAGCTATTATGAGTATCAGCATAAGAATTTCGTTTTTGCTCATATATTCGACCCTCCACCCGCCCTCTGGGCGGGTGCTGTTATTTCAATGATTTGCTTGCCCTCGCCTGTACAAGGTGATAAACTCCGACTGAAAGGAGGTGATAATTATGCCGATTCGCTACCATGTATTTGCTGATTCTTTGCCTCAAGACGCATTTGTAGATTTGCAGGCCTACTTGAAAGGTGCGGCTTTCCTTGCCGGCAATGTTGCTGGGCAAAAACAGGTGATAAACTTAGTTCTGAATCAAAATCAGACCTTAGATGACTTGCTTCCGTATGCGCCCGGATTGAAAGAATGCCGCTTGGTTCAAATGTCCGAGGGGTAGTCAAACTTAAAATCAGCCGCTGCCACTTCGGGGTCATGCTGCAAAGTAAAGGTAAATTTTTTATCAAACTCCATTCGTTTGACGAGCACCATCATCACGTGATAGCCGCACCAGACCAACTGCGCCAAGCTTTTAGCGTTAATAAATCCCTCAGTGAAATCCGCCATATCCCGCTGTTTTATCTCCGCACTTTTACCTTTATTCACCGTAGGCCCCGGCTCAGAGATTACGCGCTTCTCCATGCTGATTGAATGGTGCACAATCCTTACGCCGTCCATGACGGCGTGCAATGCTTGGCTGTCAACCGGCTTTCCCGCCAGAAAGTCGTTGGCGGCCTTTTCAATGCACTGCTCGACTAGGTTCAAAATTTTGTCTTTGTCCATGATTTTCCTTTCCGAGATAATAAAATCTCAATTCAACCTTGCTTAGTCAAAAGCCGCTTTACGACATATTCGCTGCAAGATTTTGCTTCTGCGTCGGACGGCGGCGGATAACCTTTTGATACTAAGTAATACGACAGGCTGAGCGCTCCAACATAATTTTTTATCCAGCCAATCGCGCACACTACCATGGCTGCTCCCATGAAAATATAGGCCATAATTTTTCACCTCCCCGTCCCGCCCTCTGGGCGGGCTTTTATTGCAGTTTTTTCTCTGGTGTGATAAAATTCCGTTATAATTTAATTGGGAGCTGATAAAATGAACCAAATAGGATTGGAAGATTTTGTTCAACCGACATTGGCCGCTCAAACCAATAGCTCGAACATATTTTCTTGCTGCTCACGTTACCGCGAATGCTCCGATGCCCGCCAGTGTCTGATTGCAGATCAGGAACACTCCGGGGGCTGCAAATACCGAGTTAACTTAGAGGCTGGAAACATCTTTTATGGAAAAAATGCCGTTGGATTCTCTCTTGACGAATATCACAGCTATTGCAATCTGATTGAAAGCTTAGCCACACCAGCACAAACTGAATACCGAAGGATTCTCGTGTACAGATTTTCTTTGGCTCCCGGCACCTTGAGCGTTTTATGGGATAACTCAAATCACTTAAAAGCTCTCGCCGATGCGGAATTGTGTGTCGTGTCCTCATGTAAAGATTACATATTGGGAGAATGTCTCACTGCGAAGTTGCGCAAAGAACTGAGTGCCGATTCAACCTATGGGGCTCTTTGGAAATCTGCAAAGGCGCCGGTCGGAATGTCAAAAACCCAAACCGAGTTTCTAACAAAGTGGATTACAGAGAACGCAGACTCTTTCCTTGCGGCATTGTCAGAACCCTATTGAACGCCTAAAGCAACGTTGGTTGGCTGGCCAGTTGACGCTTGACTCATTCATAAAATGTGTTGATGCACTTCTCGACTCCGCATCTAAAGCGAGGTATCTGCCTCCGCTTGCGAACAACGGGTTAGGCATCGAATAACTGCCGCTTCCGTTTAAATACTTGGCCAACGGATTAGGCAACAAATAATCAATAGCATTTCCCCCGCTCTGAATATATTGAGTGAGGTCTTTCACGTCGAGCGGGGAGGACATGCCCCCGCCGGTGCCGGTCGGCGGCGAGGGGAGCGGGTTATAATCCCCGCCATAACCGTATCCCCCGCCCCACTGTGGCGTCTGCATTGCTTGCATATAACTCAGATAGCTCTGCAACGCCCCCGAATTTCCGTTGAAAGCGGTTTGCAATAGCTCCGGCGGCAAGCTGTCGAGCGGAACGCCGGACTGCAAAAGCATGCTGACTATGTCCATAGTGCGGTTATAATTCTGTGAATCGGCATACTGTGCATCGGATATTTGGTCGCGGCCTACACCATAATTGAACTGCTGATTGCGGAAATTCTCGTCGGCCTGTTGAAACTGCAAGCCGAAATTCGCCTCAAGAACTCTGGCGGCATCCTGATATAACATCTGCGCTTCCTGCCATTTGCCCGTTGCCTCAGCCTGTGCTATAGCATCCTGATAAGCTCTGGCAATACGCTGTATCTCAAACTCAATATCTTGCTGTGCCGCCGTCTGCTGCTGGTTAATGCTCCCCATCTGACCGAGCAGGGCGTTGTTCATGGCAAGCTGTGCCTGTCCGCCCGCGCCGGAGTTGAGGCCGTGCGCCGCCGCGTATTCGTTGAAACCGGCAGCGTTGACAGCCGCCGAGCCGGATGTGGCGTTCCGCGCCTGTTCATACAGGGCGGGGAGCTTCGCGGCCAGAGCCTGAATATCAATGTTGTTCTGATTGTATGCGCTCGTCAGCCCCGTCTTTGCCGCATCCGTGGCCGCCCGAGATTGAGCGGTAATATATGCGGCAAGCCCCTGCATCTGCTGGAACTGCGTTGCCGCCTGTTGTCCGACGCCCGCTTGCACCTGTCCCGGCCAACTGCCGAGACTGCCGTCAGTGCCGCCATAGTAGTTATATTTTGCGCGGAGCTGGTTCGCCAAATCGTTATACTGTTGCGCAAGCTCACTGTTTCCGGCGGCGTTGGCCGCCGCCCAGCCATTCTTATAATATGTAAGCAAGTCCTGGTCTTGCTTGCTCGTGATATTCTGCTGGTCATATTGGCTGTAATAAGTCCCGTTGTTCTGCGCGGGTGCCGCTTGCTGTTGAGCGGGAGCAGGTGCCGAAACGGGATTTCCCGCCACGGCTCCCGTATTTGCCTGTGTGATGGGCGCGGCGGCGGGCTGTACTCCTTGACTGTAAGTGTGAGTGTCCGAGTATGGCGAAGCGGCGGGCTTGGCCGTTATTGGTTGCCCGCCTCCTCCCTGATTCATCTGCTGCGCCGCCGACACATAAGCGTCCTGCGTAGTCTCCGCCGGGGTCTTTTGCGCTGTCCCCGTTACGCCGCGTTTTATTGCGCTCAAGGTTTCAAAATTAGTTATCGACGCCATAGTGTCCTCCTTTATTTCTCCACAATCCAAGCGCCATCATACCCCGCCTCAACCAACTCACGCCTCATAACCTCAGCCCCGGACTTATACCAATATGCCCCGACCTGAACACCGTAGGCCTTAGCCCGGAAGCAAATATATGTGGGCGGGTTTCGTGTGGATGTGATGGTTCCCTGCGGTGCGATACATTGAGCTGTGCCGCCGCCGTCAAGCATGAGAGCCGATACGCACCCGGCGGCGTACATCTTAGCCCTGAGATGTTCGGGCGTACAGGCGTCCGC
>JGI994J12354_10005988_pt1 | contig 10288 bp, 14 predicted proteins | sample IntmicLarv3ML3BL_FD_12354 | JGI IMG/M metagenome (IMG submission 12354)
ATTGATTTGTCAGTACTTTCAACTATTTTATATGCAAAAATTCCAGCGATTTCTCACTGGAATTCTTACTTTTCTGACTTCCTATTCTAGGACGCACTCTTTTATTTAAGAGTAAACCTACTCTTAAGTTTTAGATTTTTAAATTTTGTCATATTATGGAGTTTTTAAAGCACAAGCAGATGGAAAATGAGAAGGTATAATTGCCGAAACTAGCTGTTATATGACAAATATATATAGTTAAATAAATTAGAAAATAAGACAAATTAGAAGTTAAATTCAATTTGTCTTTGTATTGTTTGCAAAAACTGGAATAGAAAATCTATAAAAAACACAAAAAACAAAAGTTTTTAGGGTTATAACCATAAAAACTTGACTTTATTTTGAGAAATGAGTCTAATATTAATTAGAGGTGAGAATAATGGAAAAGATAAAACAAAGAAAAAATTATATAGAAAAAATCAAGCCATTTGTAGATAAGCCAATAATAAAAATTTTAACAGGTATTAGGAGAAGCGGAAAATCAACAATAATGCTAATTGGAGAGCTAAAAAAAACAGGTGTAAAGGAAAATCAAATATTTAACACGAAATTTAATACTCTTGAATACGAAGGTATGACAGCAAAACGGACTTTTAAAACTGCTAAAATCAAAACTTATATCAAATGCTAAAACATATTTATTGCTTGATGAAATTCAAGAAGTAAAGGGTTGGGAAAAAAGTTATAAATGAATTGTATGATAATAAAGAATATAATGTAGATATTTATTTAACTGGCTCAAATTCAAAAATGTTATCATCAGAAATTGCAACATATTTAACTGGAAGATATTTGAGGTTTGAAGTATTGCCTCTGAGTTTTAAAGAGTATTTATATTTTACAGATAGTAAATTAGATACAAATAAAGCATTTTTGGAATATCTTCGTTTTGGAGGATTTCCTATAATACATGCAAATGATTTTAATATAGAAACAGCATATACAATTGTTTCAGATATATATCAAACTGTTGTATTTAAAGAGCTAATAAAAAGGAATAATGTAAGAAATATAGAACAGTTAGAAAGGATAGTTAAGTTTGTAATTGAAAATATAGGAAAAACATTTTCAGCTAAATCAATTTCAGATTATTTGAAAAGTCAAAATAGAACAATAGATATAGAAACAGTATATAACTATTTGTCTAAATTAGAGAGTGCTTTCATATTATATAGATGTTCAAGATATGATATAAAAGGTAAAGAAATATTAAAAACACAAGAAAAATTTTATTTATCAGATATGGTGATTAAGTATAGTTTGGTGGGTTACCATGAAACAGGTGTTGCAAGTAGTTTAGAAAATATTGTGTATCTTGAACTTAAAAGAAGAGGATATACAGTATGTATAGGGAAACTACGGAAATTTAGAAATAGATTTTGTAGGGGAAAAACAAGGAGAGAGAAAAAATATTCAAGTTGCAAAAGAAATAAATAAAATTGAAACAGAAAAAAGAGAATATGAAAATTTGCTAAAAGTGGGAGATAATTATCCTAAATATGTTTTAACATTAAACGAGTTATCAAATGGGAATTATGAAGGAGTAAAGTCAATGCATATAGGCAGACTGGTTGTTAGAAGAATAAAACAGAGGATGAACAAAAATGGGTAAAATAAAGCCATAATAAAGATAAGAAACTTAAATATTTTTTTATCAATTATTACTATGAAATATTATATATTTTATTTGAGACATTTTCAAAAATTATTACTTAGAATATTATCATAAATTAACCACAATTATCATGTTGAAAAAATTGACAAAAAGATTAAAATTATATATTATGAACATACAAAAACAATTAAACAAAAGAGGAGGAAAAAAGAATGAAAAAAGAAAATAATAAAGGTATAACATTAATAGCTTTAATTGTCACAATAGTAATTTTGTTGATAGTATCTGGTATAACAATTGCATCTATTAGTAATGATAGTGGAGTGATAAATCAAGCACAAGGTACTAAAGAAGAAGCACAAACAAGAACTATTATGGAAAAAATCAAATCAGATTTATTGAAAAATGAAATAACAAAAATGAGAGAAACAACAGATGAAGAATTTGAAGCAATATTATCTAAATATGGAACAATTAAAAAAGAAAATGGAGAAATAACTGGAATAACAATAGAAGATGGTTATTTTATAGATATAGAAGATATAAAAATTAGAAATGGAAATGAGGGTGGATTATAGTAAACAGTGGATACACCACCATTTATGCCAAATGAATCAGCAATAATAGAAAAACTTAAAAATAGTACTTGAAAAGTATTATTTTTTGGTATAGAATAGAATTGCTCATTGAAAAATGGGTAATAATAAGAAAAACTTATGAAATAATAAGTATAAATAAGGAGGAAAATTTTATGTCAGTAAAGGTAGGAATTAATGGTTTTGGAAGAATTGGAAACCTAAGTTTTAGAGCAGCAATGGAAAGAGAAGGAGTAGAGGTAGTTGCAATAAATGATCCATTTGTTACAGCAGACTATATGTCATATATGACTAAATATGATACTGTTCATGGAAGATTTAATGGAACAGTAGAAGAAAAAGATGGAGTTTTAATAGTAAATGGAAAAGAAATAAAAATATATAATGAAATGGATCCTAAAAATATTCCATGGGGAGATTTAGGAGTTGATTATGTATTAGAATGTTCGGGAGTATTTACAACTATTGAAAAAGCACAATACCATATAGATGCAGGAGCTAAAAAAGTAATTATATCAGCACCATCAGCAGATGCACCAATGTTTGTTATGGGAGTTAATAATGAAGAATATGATTCAAGTATGAATATTGTTTCTAATGCATCTTGTACAACAAACTGTTTAGCACCACTTGCTAAAATTATTAATGATAATTTTGGATTAAAAGATGGATTAATGACAACAGTTCATGCAACAACAGCAACACAAAAAACAGTAGATGGAGCTTCTAAAAAAGACTGGAGAGGTGGAAGAGCAGCAGCAGCTAATATTATACCATCTTCAACAGGAGCTGCTAAAGCAGTAGGAAAAGTTATACCAGCATTAAATGGTAAATTAACAGGTATGTCATTTAGAGTACCAACAGTTAATGTTTCAGTAGTAGATTTAACATGTAATTTAGAAAAACCAGCAACATATGAAGAAATATGTAGTGCAGTTAAAAAAGCATCTGAAAATGAAATGAAAGGTATAGTTGAATATGTAGAAGATGCAGTAGTATCATCTGACTTTATATCAGATGCTCATACTTCAATATTTGATTCAACAGCAGGAATTATGCTTACAGATACATTTGTAAAATTGGTTGCTTGGTATGATAATGAATGGGGATATTCAAATAAATTAATAGATTTAACTTGCTATATTGCAGCTAAAGATTAATTTTTAAAAGTAATAAAAGAAGAATGAAAAAGTTAGGAAGGATACTTGAAAAGTATCCTTTTTTGATATAAAATAGTATTGGCTAAAGTAAATTAGTAAATAATATAAAAGAAAAAATTAGGAGGAAACAAAATGGATAAAAAAACAGTAAAAGATATTGAGTTAAAAGGAAAGAAAGTATTGGTTAGATGTGATTTTAATGTACCAATGAATGAAGAAAGAGAGATAACAGATAATACAAGAATAGTAGCTGCTATTCCAACAATAAAATATTTATTAGAAAATAATTGTGCAGTAATTTTGTGTTCACATTTAGGAAGACCAAAAGGAGAATTTAAAGCAGAATTTTCATTAAAACCAGTAGCTAAAGAATTATCTAAAATATTAGAAAAAGAAGTAGTTATATCAGAAGATGTAATCGGAGAAGATAGTAAAACTAAAGCTAAAAATTTGCAAAATGGAGAAGTTATGCTACTTGAAAATGTTAGATTTCATAGAGAAGAAACAGATAATAATCAAGAATTTAGTAAAGAACTTGCAAATATGGCAGAACTTTATGTGAGTGATGCATTTCGGAGCAGTACACAGAGGACATTCATCAACAGCAGGAGTTGCAGAATTTTTACCAGCAGTTGCAGGTTTGTTAATAGAAAAAGAACTAAAATTTTTAGGAAATGCAGTAGCTAATCCAGAAAGACCATTTGTTGCAATACTTGGAGGTTCTAAAGTTTCTGATAAAATATCTGTAATTGAAAATTTATTAGATAAAGTAGATGTACTAATGATTGGTGGAGCAATGGCAAATACATTTTTTAAAGCTAAAGGATATTCAGTTGGAAGTTCTTTATGTGAAGATGATAAATTAGATTTAGCAAAAGAGTTAATAGAAAAAGCTGAGAAAAAATGTGTTAAATTAATGCTACCAATTGATGTGAAATTAGGAAAAGAATTTAAAGCAGATACAGAAAGTAAGATAGTTTCTTGGACAGAAATTCCAGATGGTTGGAATGCATTTGATATTGGAGAAGATACAATAAAAATATATTCTAAAGAAATAGAAAATGCTAAAACAGTTATATGGAATGGGCCACTTGGAGTATTTGAATTTTCACAATTTGCAATAGGAACAAATAAAATGGCAGAAGCTTTAGCAGGAGCTAGTGCAACTACAATTATTGGTGGAGGAGATTCAGCATCAGCAGTTAAAAAAGCAGGATTAAAAGATAAAATGAGCCATATTTCAACAGGTGGTGGAGCATCTCTTGAATTCTTAGAAGGAAAAAAATTGCCTGGAATTGAATGTTTAATTAATAAATAAAATAAATATTTATTAAAGAGAAATGAGAAATAGAGAAATTATATTAATCAAGATGTGAATTGTTTAAAATTAGATTGTGATAAAGATGAAAAAGGACAATATTATTGGAAAGGTAGTTTTAAAAAGGTATTTTATAATTTTAATACAGTTAGGAGGGATGAGAATAATGGAAGAAAAATATTTTATGAATAGAGAAGAGATATTAGAATATTTGAAAATACTAAATGAAAAACTAAAAGAAAAAAACAAATATGGTGAAATAGGTTTAGTAGGTGGAGCTGTTATGTGTCTTTGCTATAGATCAAGAGAAGTAACAAGAGATATTGATGCTATATATGAACCAAAAGAATTAATAAATAAGTGTATAAAAGAAACTTCAGAGGAGTTTAATATTCCAACTGATTGGTTAAATGATGGTGTAAAAGGATTTTTATCAGAAAAAGCAGAATTTAAACAATATCTTAGATTTTCCAATTTAGTAGTAAATGTTGCTAAGCCAGAATATATGTTGGCAATGAAATGTTTATCATCAAGAGCAGAAAATGCGAATGAAGTGGAAGATATAAAATATTTAATAAAATTTTTAAACTTAAAAAGTTATGAAGAAGTAGAGAAAGTAATTGTTAAATATTATCCAACAGAGAGATTTTTAATTAAAACTAGATATTTGATTATGGAGGTGTTAGATAGTGAATAATCTTAAGGATTATGTAAGACAGTGGGAAAATAATGGAGATTTTAGTTTTAAAAGTTTTTGGTTAATGTTTGGAACTTTTTTGGATGAAATATATAATAAAAAAGATATAAATATGATAGAAGAAGAACCTTTTGAAAATAGTAATATACCAAAGGAGATAAAGGCATTTATTGCAGCGAGTGTAGACTATTTGTCAAATCAGATGAATAAAAAAGCTCCAATATGGGTATTTAAAAAAGAATATTCACTAGAAAATCCATATTTTCCAAGTAAATTAAAAGGTGATATAAGAGCTGTAATGTGTATAGAATCACCAATAGAATATAAATCTAAAAATATATTTGTACTTGCAAATGTACTTAGTAGATGTTAATAAAAGTAAGTAAATATAAGTTAAGTCTTTAAGTTATGAGGAGATAAGATGGAAATACTAGATATAGTGGATGAAAATGATAATTTGACAGGAGAGGTAGAAGACAGAGAAACAATACATGAAAAAGGTATTTGGCATAGACATGTTGGGATATGGATCATGAATGAAAAAGGAGAATTATTATTTCAAAAAAGATCTAAAAATAAGAAAACAGATGCTAATAAATGGTCAAGAACAGGTGGGCATGTAGACAGTAAAGAAGATGTGTATACAGCAATTATCAGAGAAACTGAGGAAGAAATTGGTGTGAAACTTTCAGAAGATAAATTAGAGTTAATGAAAATAAGTAAAATCGAAAAGTATGATGATAAAACAAAAAGATATGTAAGAAATTTTAATTATATATTTTTTACATTAGTAAATTACAAAATAGAAGAATATATAATTCGAAAAGAAGAACTAAGTGAAATTAAATATATTAAAGTAGAAGAAATAGAAGAACTTTATGAAAAAAAGGACAAAAATTATACTTTTTCAAATTGGAATAATGATGAGTTTTGTAAAATGATAACTAAATTAAAAGAAAAGAGGAATGAAATATGAGAAAAAAAGTAATTGCAGGGAATTGGAAAATGAATATGCTTCCAAATGAAGCTATAAAATTTATAGAGGAATTAACACCATTAGTTAAAGATACAGAAAATGAAGTAATTATATGTGCACCATATATAGACTTATTTTATAGTTTGCTTACAGTACAAGGAACAAATATAAAAATAGGAGCTCAAAATATGCATTTTGAAGAATCAGGAGCATATACTGGAGAAATATCAGCTAAAATGCTAAAAAGCATTAATGTAGAATATGTTATAATAGGACATTCAGAAAGAAGACAATATTTTAATGAAACAGATGAAACAGTAAATAGAAAAATAAAAGCAGCATTAAAAGAAGGTTTAAAACCAATTGTATGTGTAGGTGAAACATTAGAAGAAAGAGAAGAAGGAAAAGCTTTTGAAATAATTATGAATCAAACTAAGCTTGCATTAGAGGGGATAACTTCAGTTCAAATGGAAGATATAATAATTGCATATGAACCAATATGGGCAATAGGAACAGGAAAAACAGCAACAAGTGAAGATGCAAATGAAGCATGCGCTAAGATTAGGAAGGAAATTTCTCAAATCTATGGACAAAAAGAGGCAGATGGAGTTATAATACAGTATGGTGGAAGTGTAAAAAGCACTAATGCAAAAGAATTATTTGAAATGTCTGATATAGATGGAGCCTTAATTGGAGGAGCAAGTTTAAAATCAGATGAATTTAGTAAAATAGTAAATTATGACAAGTAAAAGACAGAAAACAAGAGAAAAAATGTCTGAGCTTAAATGCAAAAAAAGAAAAGGATGGAAAAAAATGAAAGACAAATTAACAATGCTAATGATATTAGATGGTTTTGGAGATAATGAAAATGAAGCTGGAAATGCAATTAAGCAAGCTAAAACACCTAATATAGATAAACTAATGAAAAAATATAGTAATGCACCAATTAACACAAGTGGATTAGAAGTAGGGCTTCCAGAAGGTCAAATGGGAAATTCAGAAGTAGGACACACTAATATTGGAGCAGGAAGAATTGTTTATCAAGAACTTACAAGAATTACAAAATCAATAGAAGATGGAGACTTTTTTACAAACCCAGAATTTGTAGCAGCAATAGAAAATTGTAAAAAGAATAATTCTAAATTACATGTATTAGGATTAGTATCAGATGGTGGAGTTCATAGTCATGAACGTCACTTGTATGGATTGTTAGAAATGGCTAAAAGAAGAGATTTTGAAGATATTTATGTACATTGTATTTTAGATGGAAGAGATACACCACCAGCATCAGCTGAAAATTATATTACAAAATTACAAGAAAAAATGACTGAAAAAGAAGTAGGAAAAATTGCAAGTATTTCAGGAAGATTTTTTGCAATGGACAGAGATAAAAGATGGGAAAGAGTAAAGAAATGTTATGATGCTATTGTAAAAGGAGAAGGTGTAAAAGCCAGAAATGCAGTAAAAGCAATAGAAGATTCATACCAAAAAGATGTATTTGATGAATTTATAGAGCCAACAGTTATTTGTAATGGTGAAGAACCATTAGGAACAATAGGAAAAAAAGATTCAGTTATATTCTTTAATTTTAGACCAGACAGAGCAAGAGAAATAACTAGAGCAATAGTAGATCCAAAATTTGAAGAATTTGAAACTAAAAAAGATTTAGAATTATATTTTGTATGTTTTACAAATTATGATGAAACAATGCCAAATGTAAAGATAGCATTCAATAAATCACAAATACAAAATACATTTGGAGAATATATTAGTAAAAAAGGATTTACACAATTAAGAATAGCAGAAACAGAAAAATATGCTCATGTAACATTTTTCTTTAATGGAGGAGAAGAAAAACAATATGAAGGAGAAGGAAGAATATTAGTATCATCTCCTAAAGTAGAGACTTATGATCAAAAACCAGAAATGAGTGCATATGAAGTAACTCAAAAAGTATTAGAAGTAATTAAAAATGATGAGTATGATTGTATTATTTTAAATTATGCAAATGCAGATATGGTAGGACATACTGGGAATTTAGAAGCTGCAATAAAAGCTGCCCAAACAGTAGATGAATGTGTTGGAAAAGTTGTAGAATTAGTAGAACAAAAACAAGGGAACTTATTAATTACTGCAGATCATGGAAATGCGGAACAAATGGTAGATTACAAAACAGGAGAACCACACACAGCACACACAACAAACCCAGTACCACTTATATTAGTAACTAGTAATAAAGAAATAAAATTAAAATCAGGTGGAAGATTAGCAGATTTAGCACCAACAATGCTTGATTTAATGAATTTAGAAAAACCAGAAGAAATGACTGGAGAAAGTTTATTAGATAAGGAATAGAAAGTATATGTTAAATCATACAAAAAAGATAAAAGGAATATATGAAATTATTCAAAGAAAATTATTTTATATGATACCAGAAAAATGGGAAAAACTTTATTTATATAGTTCTATTTTAGAAAAATCAGATGAAGAAGGTAGAACACGGAGAACTTTTTTTTTACTATGTACCAAAAGGTTTATTTAAGAAAAAGCCAATTAATGTGTATGAAATACCTAGTAAATTTAATATTGAAGAAAAACAATATATGAAATTAGTAGAAACTTTATATAGTGATATAAAGGATTTAAGAAAAGAATTTGAAAAGATAGAGCCAGAAATATGGAGCAATTTAACTATATCAATACAAAATTTAAAATTTAAAGTAGAGTATGATTATACAAATCTTGAATACAGTAATTTTTCTAGTTATGAAAGACATGTAATATGGAGATATGAAAATTTAAACATAGGACCAGAACAAGTTGGGAAAGAAGATAAAGAAATTATAAAAAGATATCTTTTAGGAGAAAAAACACTAGCTAGAAAAGAAGAATATGAAGCAGGTATTTATATCAAAGACATAGAAAATATTATAGGGTATAGTACACATGATAGTGAAAAAGCAGAAGAAGAAAATATAGTTATAAAAAATGAAATAATAAATAAAAAACTAAAAAAAGAAGAACAAAAAGTAGAAGAAGAAATAATACCCAAAAAAACAAATAGAAAATATATAATAGAATAAGACACCAGGGACGGTGGTAAAATGTTTCATTTTATTAAAATTAATTATAAATATTTTAAAAATTGAAAGAAAAGAGAAAAAAATGGAAGTAGCAACACAATATGTAATTTCACAAGTATTTGCAATTATTATGTACATATTTTTAGCATTAACATATTACATGAAAGACAGAAAAATAATATTAGTATTAGGTATATTATCTTTGATTGCTAGTACAATTTCATATATATTATTAAATGCGTATACAGGAATAGCTATGAATATGGTAGCTTTAATAAGGAATATAATATTTATATTAGATGAAAAAAAGAATGGAAAAAAAGAAAAAAATAATAAAAAAGATATAATTATATTAGCCATATTATATATGATAATAACTTTATTTACAGTATTTACATATAAGGGATTTTTTAGTTTATTTTCTGTTTTTGCAACAATGTTATATACCTATGCAGTTTGGCAAAAGAAAGCAAATGTATATAAAATATTAGGGATACCAATTGGGATATTGTGGATTGTATATAATGTATATGTTATATCATTATTTGGAGTCATTTTAGAAACAGTATTGTTGATATGTTCTAGTACAGGATATATGTTGGAAATTAAAAGATTGAAGAGAAGTGGAAATACAGTAGAAGAAAGAATTTAAAAATAAATTTCAAAGATAGTACTACAAAAAAGAGGAGTCTAAAAAATTAAAGTGTACCCTTTGTCAAGGACATTCATAAAAAAAGTGTATACTTTATGCTGACTCTTTAAGAAGATGATTTCTGTATAATACAGGAGTCATCTTTTTTAAAT
>JGI994J12354_10005989_pt1 | contig 10285 bp, 9 predicted proteins | sample IntmicLarv3ML3BL_FD_12354 | JGI IMG/M metagenome (IMG submission 12354)
CTCCGGGCCTATGAATATGCCGAAGCCCGTGCATTCCGTTTTCGCCCGCGCGGAGAGATACTCGCGCAAGCCGTGCGTTTTCTCGTTTTCATACGCCACGGCGCGGCAGGAAAGCATTTGCGTTTCCGCTATACCCTGCGCAAGCGTGACGGGCATTTCGACCACGGGCACACAGCCGCGATGGGATTGCTTCGCCGCCGATTCCGCGATTTTTTGCCAGCGTTCGACTTTGGCCGCTTCCTTGCCGCCAAGCTTCACCACGCAGCGCTCCATGGAGACGGGCACGATTTTTGTCACGCCAAGCTCCACGGCCTTTTGTATAATCATTTCCATTTTATCCGCCTTGGGGATGCCTTGGAACAGCACGACAGGGAACAGCGGCTCCGCCGTGTTGGGCATAACCTCCGCAACCTCCGCATACGCCTGCTTGCTTGCGTAGCGCGTTAAGCGGCACACATAATCCGTGCCGCGCCCATCGCATACAACAAACGACTCACCCGCGCGCAAGCGAAGCACATGTTCCATGTGGTGCGCATTTTCGCCGCACAATATGATTTCATTCGGTGTGCCTAATATGTCCGCGAAAAAGCGTTGCATTGGCCTACCCCTTCCGTGCGACGAGACAAACCCACTCGTCGCTGTTATGCCTGTCCAAAACCGTAAAACCGTTCGCCGCGAGAGCTTCGCGCACATCCGCTTCCCTGTCCTTTATGATGCCGGAGGATATGAACAACCCGCCCGGCGTAAGCATATCCGGCACAAGCGGCGAAAGCGCGACGATTACATCCGCGACGATGTTTGCCACAACGATGTTGTATGTCCGCGATGCAAGCTTGTTGCGCAACTTTTCGTTCGTAAACAGATTCCCGGCGTAAACGCTGTAGTTTTCCCGCCCGATGCCGTTCATCTCCGCGTTTGCGTAGGCGACGTCCACCGCGCCGGGTTCAATATCCACGGCGGCGGCGCTGCCCGCGCCAAGCATGAGCGAAAGCACGGAAAGTATGCCGCTGCCACAACCCACGTCCAGCAAATCGTCGCCCGGCTGCACAAGCGTCTCCAGCGCGGATATGCACATGCGCGTGCTTTGGTGCAAGCCCGTGCCGAACACGTGGCCGGGGTTGATTGTGAACACAAGCTCGTTACCCTGCGGCGCGTAGTCCTCCCAAATCGGGCGAATGACGATGCGCTCGCCGATTTTGAAGGGCTTGTAATACTTCTTCCAATTGTCCAGCCAATCCTCGTCGTTGACCGCGTTGGAGGACAGCGCGAGACTGCCGACGGCCTCTGGCGGTTCAGCCGCGCCGAGCGCCATCAAAGCCGCACGCGCGGCGGCAAGCAGCTCCAAGCCGTTCGCATCCGCTGTTACATAAAACTTAACACAGGCCGCGCCCTTTTCCGCGCTGAGCAAGGCTTCGTCGGCGTAATCCCATTGCTCCGTGTTTGTTTCCAAAAAGCGGCGCATTTCGAAGTCGTCCTCTACCTGCAAGCCTGTTATGCCCGCCTCCATCAGCGCCGCCGTGACGAGCTCCACGCCGTCCGATATTGTTTCGACTGTTGCTTCAAACCATTCCATTGCTGCGCCTCCTTAAAGCGGGCGATCGACGATCGCCCCTACAAATACTACTTGCCTTCGTACACTTCAAACGCGTTTTGTACAAGCACCTCTTTAAGCATGTCCATGCTGCGGATGCGCTGTGTTGTGCGTATGCCGAGGGCGGCCACATCCTCTATCTGGTGGCAGTCCGAACCTGCGGAAGCAAAAAGTTTATGCTTCCGCGCATAATCCGCCGCTTTGTCGTTATGCGAATTGTGCCGCGGGTTGCCATTCGCGATTTCGATACCGTCCAAAAACCGCGGGTCGGCTGGCGAACACATCGTACGGAAGGGATGCGCTTGGAAAACCAATATGTCGTTTTTATGCAAGAGTTTATACGCTTCGGCCGGATTGAGCTCCAACAAACCGGGATTGTTGCGTAAAAAGCTCTCTGTTACGCCAAACAGCAGGTAATCGTTCAAAGAGCCGGGCAAACGCAGCTCCACGCCAAGCAATATGTCCATGCCAAGCTTCCGCCCGCATTTAAGCGCGCGGCGGTATCCCTTGAGTACTTCATTTATTTTTGTATAACCGTAGCTCGCGCAGTAATGGTCGGTGATGCAAAGGCCGCTGAACCCGGCGGCGTGGTATTGCCGCACGGTTTCCTCCGCGCTCATTACGCCGCAATAGCTGCTTTCTGATGTATGGACATGCGTGTCAAACAAGTAGGTTTCCATCAATCCGTTTCAAGACCTTTCTTTGCCGGCTGTTCTTCCTTGCCCGGTTTTCCTTCCTTTGTATCCAAAAGCGTTGTGCAAAGCCAGCCGATGACGATGAACGCAAGCGCCCAAGCAATGCCGACCGCCCAGCTGACCGCGCCGTTCGAAGCGGAAAGCTCCGGCCAAACGCCCGTGCCAAGCAGAGAAACCGCCGCGCCGGACACAAGCCCAAGCACGCCGCTGTATACCTTTGCCTCGTATTTCGAAAGCAGCCAAGAAATCAGCTTCGCGACAAGCGCAAGCCCAACCAGCGCGCCAAGCAAGAACGGAAGCACAACCAAAATATTGGCAAAAAGCGCCCAAGCCTCGTCCATGTTCCCAGCGATAAACGCGCGCAGAAAATCGCCCGCGCAGGATACCGCGCGGTATATCGTTTCGTATTTACCAATCAGCATGAGCATCACGCTGCCGGACACGCCGGGTATCATCATCAGCGCGCATATGGCCATGCCGGATATGAACAGGTCAAGGAACACGCCTATGCCCGTGATGGACGTAATTTGCACGGCGCTGCTCTTGTCCCCCGCGAGGGAACCGACAAAGAGTATGGCCGCGAAAGAAACGACGGCGATGGCCGCACCTTTCCAATTAAAGGGTTGCTTACGGATTTTGTTCAGCACAAGCGGCAAGCTGCCCAGCACGAGGCCGACGAAGAACGCGTAGGCTTGTAATCGGAAAGTTTCGCAGAGGTACAGCACGATTTTCGTCGAAGCGAGTATGCCCACGACGCAGCCTATGGCAACGGGGAGCAGGAAAACGGTTGATTTCTTCCAATCCTTGCGGAAATCGCTTACGGCAAGCAAAAGCTTGTCATAAAGCCCGACGACGACGGCGAATATGCTGCCGCTTAGGCCGGGAATGACAAGCGCGATGCCGATGAGTATGCCTTTAATGCCGTTAATAAGTGCGGTCATAGGTCAAGTCCTTTCATATCAACGTGTAAAACGCTTTAAATGCTTCGATTGCGTTTTCGACGTCCGCGCAAGCGCCAAGCTCTCGTATGCTGTGCATGGCCAAAATCGGCACGCCAACGTCCACAACGCGTATGGAAAGCCCCGTGGCCAGCGCGTTGCCTATTGTGGAACCGCCCGCTATGTCCGAGCGGTTTACGTAGGCTTGGCAGCGCACATTCGCCCTGCGGCAAATCTCTGTGAATATGGCCGCGCCTTGCCCGTCCGTAGCGTAACGGCGGTTGGGCGAATGCTTCACGACGATGCCGCCGCCAAGCACGGGGCGCACAACCGGGTCATGCTTTTCTCCGTAATTGGGATGAACGGCGTGCGCCATGTCTGCGGAAGCGGCGATGGATTGCGCGGCTATGCGGGCGTAGTCCTCCGCTGTGCCGCCAAGCGCTGTGACGATGCGTTCCAGAACCTCGCGCGCGAAGGCCGATTCCGCGCCGGAAAGCGTGCGGTTGCCGACTTCCTCGTTGTCCGCGCAGTACAAAACGGTTGTATGCGCGGCGGGCGCGGCGGCGCATATGGCCACCAAGCCTGCGTATACCATCCAAAGATCGTCCAAGCGCGGCGCGGATATGAACTCGTTTTGCGCACCCATGACGCATCCTTTTTCGTATTCATACAGAAACAAATCGAAATCGAGTATATCGTCCTTCGCGCGGCCGGTTTCGGCGGCGAGTAGGTTCAATAGGTAATCGTCCTTCTCCAGCGCCGCGTCCACGAAGCCCGCGAGGGGCAGCGTATCCTTTTGCGCGTTGAAAGCATAGCCCGTGTTGGCTTCCGCGTTGAAGTGAATCGCAAGGCTTGGTATCACGAGCAGCGGCTTGTTCATATTGATGTATATGATTTCCGGCGCGAAAGCAGAACCGCCGCGCGCAAGCACGCGCCCCGCGATGCCAAGCGGCCTGTCGAACCATGTGTTCAAAATCGGGCCGCCGTACACGGCCGTGTTCAGCTTACAATAGCCGTCCACACGCATTTCCGCGCGGGGCTTGATAAGGAAGCCGGGTGAATCCGTATGCGCGGCGACCATGCGCAGCCCTGTGCAGGCCAAATCCGCCGTGCCGATTTGCAACGCTAGGAAAGCCGAGCCGTTCCGCGTGACGAAGTACTTCCCGCCGCGCGTGAGCGACCATTTATCGGCCTCGTGAAGCTCCGAAAAGCCCGCGGCAAGCAGCCGCGCCCGCGCGTTTTGCGTGGCGTGGAAGGCCGTCGGGCTGTTATGGATGAAGGCAAGCAAGCCGCTTGCGCCGGAATCGCTCTGCATTGGAAGCCTCCCGTTTATTTTTTGTTTTTGCCAAACAGGCCGCGGCGGCTTTCCTTGGCGGCATCACCGTCCGCGCTCAACTCGCCCATTTCCTCGGCGTAGCGGCGCAGAGCATCCTTCTGTTTGTCGTTCAGCTTTGTAGGCACGGAGACGTTCAGCCGCACGTACAAATCGCCGACGCTGCGCGGGTTGCGTACGTTCGGCACGCCCTTGCCGGAAAGCGAGAACGTCGCGCCGGTTTGCGTGCCGGGCTTCAACGTGTATTTTTCGTCGCCGTAGACCGTTGGGATGGTCAGCTCATCGCCAAGCGCGGCCTGCGCAAAGCTTATGTTCATATCCATGTGCAGCTGCGTGCCGTTCCGCGTAAAAAGCTTGTGCGGCTTGACATACACCTTCACAAACAAATCGCCCTTGCCGCCGCCGCGCTCGCCCGCCTCGCCCTTGCCGGATATGGACACGCTTTGGCCGTTGTCTATGCCCTTGGGAATCGTGACGACGATGTTCTTCTGCTTGCGCAAAACGCCGCGCCCGCTGCATTTTTCGCACGGGCTTTTGATAACCTTGCCCTCGCCACGGCATATGCTGCACGCGCGTACGCTTGTCATTGTGCCGAACATGGTTTGCTGCTGGAAGCGCTCCTGCCCCGTGCCGCCGCAGTGGCGGCAGTTTTCCGCAACACTGCCCGCCTTCGCGCCGGAGCCGCCGCAGGCCTCGCAATGGTCATTGATGGTAATGTTGATTTCCCGTTCCGCGCCAAAAATCGCTTCCTCAAACTCCAGCTGCACGTTTACCTGCACGTCCGACCCGCGCTTCGGCCCCGCCTGCCGGGAACCGCCGCGCCCGCCGCCGCCGAAGAAGTCGCCAAACACGCTGCCGAAAATGTCGTTCATATCAAAATCCATGTTCATGCCGGAGAAACCGCCGCCGCCCGCCGTGCCGTCGAATGCCGCGTGGCCGTACTGGTCATACGCGGCGCGCTTTTGCTCGTCGCTCAGCACGCTGTAGGCCTCGTTTACTTCCTTGAATTTTTCTTCTGCGGCCTTGTCACCCGGGTTCGCGTCGGGATGGTATTTTTTCGCCATTTGGCGGTACGCGCGTTTCAACTCCGCGTCGTCCGCGCCTTTTTGTGCGCCTAGTGTTTCGTAGTAGTCTTGCTTTGCCATTTCGTATCCCCACCATCTGTCTTAATACTTTACTATATAATATCCAGCGGGCGTGTGTCAAGCCCGGGCAAATCAACTTGACGATTCGCCTTCATATTTTTCTTTTTGATAAACCATATTTATAAAATCATATCGCTCTATAAAAGGCAAATCATTTTCATACATCCATTTCTGTACATATAGCGGCTGTATTTCAAACACTCGCTCATTCTTCAGAAATGTATATCGCTTGTAAGCCGTCGCAAAGTGCCTTTCATATAGTTCGCAAAAAAACGGCACAACGCTCGGATGCCCTACCTCCGTACAGATGCCTTCAATTTGAATATTATCCGCGCACAAGGCGGCATTTGGATTGAACAGCAATTGCGCACACTTTCGAGACGTCAAATCTGCTTGAAAGTAAAATCGGCCGTTTGCAATGATTATACTCATCGTTCTTGCGGTAACCTTGTCATGCAATGCTGTGGAAAGAACCATCTTTTTGGATTCGCCAAGCTGCCGAAGCAATGCATTAACCTGTTCATCGAATTGCTTCACGAAATGCACCTCCTCTGTTTCTCATCTGCTTGCTTATCCTTTGTACCCATGAAACGAACAACAGGGGCTGTCAAATTGAAACAGCCCCGTCGCCCGCTATGCTTTATACCTCTTTATAACCGCCACTGATGGTATCATCGTCGCCATCCTGGTTCATGTTCGGGTCAGCTTCCGGCGCGCCGTCCTGCGGGGCGGCTTGCTGGTAGAGCTTCGTGGAAATTTCCTGCACGACGGCCATCAACTCCGCCGTCGCGCCCGTCAGCGTTTCCGCGTCGGCTTCCGTCATTGTGTCGATGTTCATGGTGTCGTTCACAGTTTTCAGCTTGCCAAGCTCGGCGTCAAGGCGCGCCTTGTCCTCGTCGGTGAGTTTGTCGTCCAAGTCCTTTACCATCTTCTCCGTTTGGAAGATGGTGGAGTCAGCTTCGTTCTTCGTGTCTATGATTTCCTTGCGCTTTTTATCCGCCTCGGCGTATTGCTCCGCTTCCTGCACGGCGCGCTCGATTTCATCGTCGGAGAGTTTCGTTTTGGACGTGATTGTGATTTGCTGCTCCTTACCCGTGCCCAAATCCTTAGCGGAAACATGCACAATGCCGTTCGCGTCTATGTCGAAGGAGACCTCAATCTGCGGGACGCCTCTCGGCGCGGGCGCGATGCCGTCTAAGCGGAACTGGCCAAGGCTCTTGTTGTCCTTAACAAATTGTCTCTCGCCCTGCACAACGTTGATGTCAACCGCCGTCTGGTTGTCCGCCGCGGTGGAGTACACCTGCTTCTTGTTCGCGGGGATGGTCGTGTTGCGCTCAATCATCTTTGTGGATACACCGCCCAGCGTCTCTATGCCGAGGGAAAGCGGCGTTACGTCAAGCAAAAGCACGCTGCCCGCGCCCACGTCGCCCGCAAGCTTACCGCCCTGTATGGACGCGCCGACGGCCACGCATTCGTCCGGATTGATGCCCTTGAACGGATCCTTGCCCGTAATCTTCTTAACCGCATCCTGCACGGCAGGCACGCGCGTCGAGCCGCCGACAAGCAGAATCTTGTCAAGCTCGTTCGCGGAAAGGCCCGCGTCCTTCATGGCGTTGCGCACAGGGTCCATCGTCTTTTCCACAAGCTTGGAGATAAGCTCCTCAAACTTCGCGCGGGCCAGCTTCACGTCCAAATGCTTGGGGCCGTCCTGATTGGCCGTTATGAAGGGGATGTTGATGTTCGTCTGCGTTGCAGAGGAAAGCTCGATTTTCGCCTTTTCGGCCGCTTCCTTCAAGCGCTGCATGGCCATTTTGTCCGCCCGGAGGTCGATACCCTCGGCCTTTTTAAACTCGTCCGCAAGATAGTCGATAACAAGCTGGTCAAAATCGTCGCCGCCCAAGCGGTTGTCACCCGCCGTTGCAAGCACCTCGATTACGCCGCCGCCGATTTCGATGATAGACACGTCGAACGTGCCGCCGCCAAGGTCATAGACCATGATTTTCTGTTCTTTCTCATTGTCCAAGCCATAGGCAAGCGCGGCCGCTGTGGGCTCGTTGATGATGCGCTTCACGTCGAAGCCGGCGATTTTGCCCGCGTCGATGGTCGCTTGGCGCTGGTCGTCACTGAAATACGCCGGAACCGTGATAACGGCTTCTGTAACCGTCTCGCCAAGGTAGGCTTCCGCGTCCGCCTTCAGCTTTTGCAGTATCATTGCGGAAATCTCCTGCGGGGAATAGTCCTTACCCTCAATGTTCGTCTTATGCTTGGAACCCATGTGCCGCTTGATGGAAATAACCGTGTTCGTCGGGTTTGTGATGGCCTGGCGCTTGGCCGCGTCGCCGACAAGGCGCTCGCCGTTCTTTGCAAAGCCTACGATGGACGGCGTTGTGCGCGCACCCTCGGCGTTCGCTATAACGACGGGCTTGCCGCCCTCCATAACCGCCACGCAGGAATTGGTTGTACCTAAGTCAATACCGATAATTTTTCCCATATGAATCTACCTCCGTCTATATTTTTCTTTGTAAGTGTGATTTGACAATACTATATAAAGCTTATTTACTTAATGCGATTGCGGGCATGCGCTAAAGCGCAATCTTGGCATGCGCTTAAAGCCCGATCTTGGCACGGGCTATAGCCCGATCTTGGTCAAGCCCGCAATGACAGCGGGTGTGACGCTTAATTCGCCACCTTAACCATGCTGTACCGAATAACCTTACCCTTATGCATATAGCCCTTCATCATTTCCTCAACAATCTCGTTCTCGCCATATTGCTCGTCTTCAACATGCGCCACGCCGGAGTGCAAATTGGGGTCAAACGTCTTGCCGACCGCGTCAACTGCTTCCACGCCAAGGCCGTCCAGTATGCCTATCATTTGCTTGTATATCATGTCTACGCCCTTGTAAAACGCGTCGTCCTTGTTTTCCGTGGACTTCAACGCGCGCTCGAAGTTGTCCAGCGCGGGCAGTATGGCCAAAACCGCGTCCCGCGTGCCGTTGTCGTACATACTCGCCTTCTCCGAAGCGGTGCGCTTACGGAAGTTGTCAAAATCCGCGATTGTGCGTTGCATTTTGTCCAAGTAATCCGCGTTCTGCGTTTTCAACACTTCCAGCTCGGACGGCGCTGCGGGCGTTGCCTGCACTTCGGCTTCCGCGCTTGCGTTTGGCTCCGCGTTCACAACTTCCTCCGGCGCGGGCTTTGTTTTCTTTTGGTTTTCCCTTTTAGCCACTGTTAATTCTCCTTTACCAAGATTGCGCTTTAGCGCATGCCTAGATCGAGCTTTAGCTCGTGCCTATCATAATCGGTTTTACCACTCTTTATCCGTCCTCAAAAGCTTGCATCACGCGGTTCACGTTTCGCACAAGGCCGTTCAGCACGGAAAGCACCTGCGCGTAATCCATGCGCGTTGGGCCGATGATGCCTATGCTGCCCCGCGTTTGCGCGCCGAGATTATAAGACGCTTTTATAATGCTGCAATCCTGCAAATGAATGATTTCGTTTTCCGCACCTATTATAATTTTGGTTTGCTCACCGCCCGCCGTTTCTTCGTGCAGCATGGTAACAAGCGCGTCCTTCTCCTCCAGCGTTTGCAATATAGCCTTCGCCTTCTCCACATCGCTAAACTCCGGGAACGCGAGTAAATTCCGTATGCCGCTTGTGTAGACCCGCACATCCTCGCCATTACCAAGCGCGGATACAATCGCTTCCAATATAGAAGGAAGCATGAAGCGGTGCTCGCCGAAGGCCTGCTCCAGCTTGGCAAGCAATTGGCTTGTTAACATTTCCGTCGAGGTGCCTTGCAAGTGCATATTCAGCGCGATGGACAGGCGGCTTAAATCCTCATAGCCGGGGCAATGGCTAACACGGACGACCATATTCTTGGCCGTTTTCGCATCGCTCACAACCGTAACGATGATGGCGTTATCATCCAGCGGCACAAGCTGCACATGCTTTAAGCAGGTCTTATGCGCGCGCGGCTCGGACACGACGGTTGTGTACTTCGTCAGCATCGATATGGCCTTGGCCGTTTCCCGCATAAGATACTCGATTTGGTTGATGTTATGCACGACCATTTGCATGAGGAAATCCTCTTGCTCGTCCGAAAGCGCTTCCTGTTTCATAAGGCTATCTACGTAGAGGCGGTACCCCTTGTCTGACGGTACACGCCCGGCGGAAGCGTGCGGCTGTATGATAAGCCCCATTTCCTCCAAGTCGCTCATTTCATTGCGGATGGTTGCGGAGCTGATGCCCATGTCGTACTTCTTGGCGATGGTGCGCGAACCAATCGGTTCCGCCGTGGCGATATAGTCGTTTATAATGGCTTCCAATATCTTGGTTTTTCGCTCGTTCAAATCCACAGCGGGCACCTCCCCTCGCGCTTTCCTTGTTAGCACTCATCAAGGTTGAGTGCTAACGCTATATATAAAATAACACCTGACGCGGGAAATGTCAAGTGTTTTTCTGCAAATCGATTGGTTTATTCGGCTTCTATTGGTGCACGCCGGTTTGCGCCGCGATTGTTGCTTTTATCTCGGAACGCTTCATGCCCGCCATTACGGATACAATAGATCGGAAGAGCACACG
>JGI994J12354_10005990_pt1 | contig 10284 bp, 8 predicted proteins | sample IntmicLarv3ML3BL_FD_12354 | JGI IMG/M metagenome (IMG submission 12354)
ATTAAAACAGGGGCATATATAAAACCGAAACGCGTAAAACGTATAAAAAGAGCGTTAATAATCGCGATAATTGCTGCGGTTATACTTCTCATGGGTGCTGCGGTGAATATGTATGTGATAAAAATTTTCAATAATGACGGCAGTTCTTATCTGCAATATATGCCGTTTCGGAGAAAAACATTTACAGATGAGGAATTGGAACGTCTGGAATGGCAGGGCGAGTTTTTTTTCGGTGAGGATTCTGAAAATATTGTGGGGATAACTTTTTATAACGATGGGACAATAGGTGTAAACGACGCTCGCAAAAATATACAAAATTATGACGAATTTACAGAGTTTATCAAACAAACAGACAAAAATATAATCAAACTGCCGCAGTATATCCCCGACGGTTACGAATTTTATAACGCGTATGTTATGTTTTATATAGACGAAAATTTTGATTATGAAAGTGCGGAACTTACAGAACGCGCAGAAAAATTCGGGAATATCTACGAAAAATATTATATTCCCGAAAATCCCGAAAATATATATAATATAGGTGTGTCATATATAAACACAAAAAAAACGGAAGAATCTATTAACTTTAATATTTGGCTTCATGAACCCGAATCGGTAAATACAAACAGAAGCGGAGTGGAAACATCACAGCTTGAAATATTGCAAATACCGCAGTTTTATTATAGTTCACTGATGTCAACCGATTATACCGAAAACGGTAAAAAATGGACAAGTTATGATTTTCTCGCAACAAATAAAATTCCTGTAAAACGATATTTAAGACAGGGAATAATCGTTAAACATTTTCATGAAGCTGACGTTAATAAATATTATGATACTTCCGCGCATGAACTCGGCAGTGTCCACTATATTATCCTCGCGAATTTTTTATCCCGCGAGGAAGTTATAAAAATGGCTGAAAGTATAAAATAAACAGCATAGAGTTTAAAACCGCACAATCCTGCCTCGTGGATTATCAACATAAAATCCCTGTTTTAAAATTATTTTGTTTTTGAAAGTTATAATAAAATATTTTGAGGAAACATCATCGCCCATACACCATAACGCAACCATATATTTTTTATCTTCAAAATAAAGATTCGGACTTCCGATAATTTGAACGACACGTTCAAAAGACATACCTATTTTAAGTCCGCCATCATCATAAAGAAGAGAATAGGATATAGAATCATATGACATCGGAATAGGAACCGAGTAATCAGGATTTGCAAGCATATAATTTATAATATAGCTTGTTAATTTATCAGGGTTGCCTTCTATTAACAATACGGCAGGATTTATTAAAATAAATGCTGTAATCATAAACAAAACCGAAACAATCCTCAAAATTGCCAATCTTTTGGCTCGCTTGATATTTTCTCTCTGACAACTTCTTATCTCACTGCCTTTTCTGAATTCATATTCATATTTCCAATATTCTTTAACACAATATTTGCAATTTTGGCAATTTTTCATTAAATACAACCCCTTTTGGAATTTTGGAAATATAAATTTTTGGCTGTAAATATAAAATTATATCAAATTCACGGGGAAAAACCCGACTAAAATGGAATCCGATTCCAAATTAGTCGGGTTTTTTATTTTTTTACGTTATATTAAAACATCTTTTCGCGTTTTCACCTGTTTTATATATAACATCTTCGACCGTCATATTTTTTATTTCCGCGATTTTTTCCGCTATCAAAGGCAGATAACTTGAATCATTGCGTTCACTTCTGTGAGGGTGCGGTGTAAGATACGGGCAATCTGTTTCAAGAAGAATATAATCAATCGGGATTTCTCTGATAACTTCCTGACATAATTTCGCGTTTGTGAAAGTGACAACGCCGCCGAATGACATCATATAATCCAATTTTATAAGTTCTCTCGCCATTTCAACACTACCCGCGAAACAATGGAAAATCCCTTTAACCATACCTTTATATTTTTTGACCATATCCAAACATTCTTTATGCGCGTCGCGGTCATGTATAACCACGGGATATTGAACGTCCGCGACAAAATCCATTTGTTGTTTAAACCACCATCTTTGAGAATCCCTGTCGGAAAAATCACGGAAAAAATCAAGACCTATCTCACCGACCGCCAAAACTTTTTTATTTTTAAGTAAATCATAAAGTATATCAAGAGTATTTTCGGGAGTTCTCGCAGTATCATGCGGATGAACACCGACAGCCGCGTAAATAAAATCATATTTTTTCGCCAAATCAACACTTGTCCGTGAACTTTTTATACTTGAACCGCAATTTATAACCCTGTCAACACCGCTTTCTTTAACCATTTTTATAACTTCGTCTCTGTCATCGTTAAATCTTTTATCGTCGTAATGTGCATGAACATCAATTAACATAATATTTTTATCTCTTTCTTTTAATCTTTTGTATTTTAAATTTTTATATAACATAAATCGTTTGATGTGTGACCCTCTTTCGCAAAGATGGTCGGGGGTTGGAACGACGAAAACCCGTGCAAAACCGCACAAATCCGACACAAAATCAAATTCCGCGGCGCGTTTGGGAAACCGCGCCCTACACATACAACATCTTTCTATTTCGGCTGACATAACCCACAGGGTTCATATCCCGCTTCTTCCGCTTTTTCTTTTGTTAAATATTCTTTTTCAAGTTTAACAGTCGGGCAGTTCCTGCGGTGATATTTCCCGCCCTGTTCGGTTATAACATATAATTCATCGGGTTTATTTATATCAACCCGAAAATGTTCTTCATTCCAAATCACGTCAACACTTAAAGCGTTGCCGAGTGCTTTGAGCGGCAGATATGTTCTCCCGTCGATAACGACGACAGGGCTTTCGCTTTTCCATTCGCCGCCGTTTATATAAACAGGAAAAGTCGCCGTAAGTGCCTCATAATTCGCGGCAAAAACCGTTATCCCCGAAAATAATACCGCTCCCAAAACTATCCCCGCTATAAGACTTTTTATATGTAATCTGTTCTTCAATTTTAAAATATCTCCCTTTTTTGTTTAAATAAATCCACGATAACCAATACAGATATATTTTAGTATATTTTCCCGACGATGTCAAGCGAAAATATTTTTTGTGAAAATTCATGAAATTTTATATTGAGTTTATATTGGAGTTTTATATTATAACAGTACAATATATAAAATTTTAAATAAATAAACAAAACAGGAGATTTGTTATTAATGCTGCTACTTAAAAATATCGTTAAACATTATATAGTCGGTGAAAATATAATACAGGCGTTGAGAGGTGTGAATCTGGAATTTCGTAAAAGCGAATTTGTCTCGATTCTCGGACCGTCAGGCTGCGGAAAAACCACCCTTCTCAATATCATCGGCGGACTTGACCGCTACACAAGCGGTGATTTATCCGTAAACGGAGTGTCTACAAAAGAATTTAAAGACAGTAACTGGGACGCTTACAGAAACCGCTCTATCGGATTTGTATTCCAGAATTATAATCTTATCCCGCATCAGACAATCCTCGGAAACGTTGAACTTGCGATGACCCTCTCGGGAGTTACAAAAGCGGAACGCAAACAGCACGCCGTCGATGTTTTGAAAAAAGTCGGTCTCGGCGACCAGATACACAAAAAACCCAATCAATTATCAGGCGGACAAATGCAGAGAGTTGCGATAGCGCGCGCGCTCGTCAACGACCCCGAAATCGTTCTCGCTGACGAACCTACGGGAGCATTGGATTCGGGAACGAGTATTCAAATTATGGATATTTTAAAAGAAATCGCGAAAGACAGACTTGTCGTAATGGTAACCCACAACCCCGAAATCGCGGAAAAATATTCGACGAGAATAATAAAACTGCTTGACGGGGTAATTGTAAGCGATTCAAATCCCTATGAGGGAAACGAAATAAAAATAGAACCCGCTGATAAATCCAAGAAAAAAAGCAAAAAGACTCCCAAAACCTCAATGTCTTTTTTGACCGCGATGTCTCTCAGTTTAAACAATTTACTTACGAAAAAAACGCGTACTTTTTTAACGTCTTTCGCGGGAAGTATAGGGATTATCGGTATAGCGTTGATTTTATCCCTGCAAAACGGGGTGCAGTCGTATATAACAAGGGTTGAGGAGGATACGCTTTCGAGTTATCCTATAATGATACAGCGAGCCTCAACCGATATAACCTCCGTTTTGGCGACTTCAATGGGTATGCAAAATAAAGAGATAACGCATGAAATGGATAAAATATATTCAAATGATATAATGGAAACCATGCTGACAAATATGAGCGCGAGCAGGAGCGTAAACGACCTCACGAATTTTAAAAATTATATAGAAAACGAAAATAAAAACGAAGATAAAAAACTCACGGACTATGTCAACGATATAAAATATATTTATTCGACAACGATGAATGTTTACAAATCCGATACGTCGGATGGAGTTTTTCAGGTGAACCCGTTTAATTTAAGCTCGCTAAATATAGGCGGAGCAGGCGGTATGATGGCTAATATGTCGGGCATGTCCGGCGGTATGGCGGGTACAGAGATATGGCAGGTTCTTCTGGACAATAAAAGCGTTCTCGATGCGCAGTATGATATTGTCGCGGGAAGAATGCCCGAAAAGTACAACGAAGTCGTTTTGGTTGTGGACAAAAACAACGAGATAACCGACTTCACACTGTATTCACTCGGATTAAAAGACCCGTCGTCACTCTCCGATATTTTCACAACAGAGGAAACAGACGAAGATTCAACCGATTCGAATAAAGAAAAAAACGTTGAAACCGTGGAGCAAATCTCATATACTTATGACGATATACTTTCGCTCACTTTTAAACTCGCGTTAAACACAGATTTTTTTGAAAAAGAGGGGGATATATGGATAAATAAACAGGACGACCCCATTTTCATGAAAAAAGTCGTTGACGAAGCTGAGAATATTATAAAAGTTGTCGGTATACTGCGTCCCGAAGAAAATTCATCGTCAACAATGACACAGGCGGGATTTATAGGTTACACGACAGAATTAATGACTTATCTTATAAATAAAATAAACGCAAGCGAAATAGTAGCGGAGCAGAAAGCGAACCCCGACAAAGATATATTCACGGGGCAGATATTCAGCGAAAGCGATTCCGAAGAATTTGATATAGAAAACTTTGATTACAGCACACTCCCCGAAGAACAGCAGGCATATCTCGCGACAATGAACGAGGAAGAACGCGCCGCGTTAATAAAAAATTACATGGAAAACAACAAATCCAGCGCGACTTATGACGGAAATCTCCGCACGCTTGGAGTATCTGACTTAAACGAGCCGAGAAGTATAGAGATATATCCCTCAAATTTCACTTCAAAAGACGAGATTATAAAAATAATAGACGCGTATAACAAAAGAATGTCCGACAGCGGACAGGACGAGTATATAATAAATTATACGGATTATGTAGGATTGATGATGTCGTCCGTGAGTAATATAATCAATACAATAAGCGCGATATTGATTGCGTTCGTCGCGATTTCACTCGTTGTTTCATCAATAATGATAGGGATTATCACATATATTTCGGTTCTCGAACGTACAAAAGAGATTGGCGTACTCAGAAGTATAGGCGCGTCAAAGGGAGATATATCGAGGGTATTCAACGCGGAGACCCTGTTAGTGGGATTCGTCGCGGGATTGATAGGTATAATAGTGACGGCTTTACTGTGTATCCCCGCGAATATTATAATAAAAGCCATAACCGATATATCAGGAGTTGCGGCGTTACCGCTTAACGGCGCGGTTGTACTGATAATAATAAGCATGATTTTAACGCTTATCGGCGGATTTATACCGTCAAAGATTGCCGCGAAGAAAGACCCCGTCGTAGCTCTCAGAACAGAGTAAAAATAAAAAAAATATATCTCGGGAAAAAAAAGGCAGGTTTCAAACCTGCCTTTTTCTGTATAACTTTATATAAAATTTATACAAAATTAACATAAAAATAACGTAAAAATATGTGAAAAATTTTTGTATAATATTGACACAAATTAGTTTATGTGGTATAATCGTCACGATGGATGTTATAGGTAAGAATTTTTATTCTTGAGAGGAGAGTGAAAATGAAAAAAATATTAAAAAAATTCGTAGTGTTCGTGACTGCGGCGGCTTTGTTGATTTCGCTCGGTATACCGGTATCTGCGGCGGAGTCGGCATCGGATGACCTGAAAATCATTCTTGACGGAGAACTTATTCCTTTCGGAGGAATACAGCCGTTTATAGAAAACGGCAGAACTTTTGTCCCGTGCGGGGATATGCTCAAAGCATTCGGATTATACGTGAGTTATTCTGAGGATTCACACGAAATGTCCGCGTCTTTTGAAACCAACAAAAATTCAATTCGACTAAAAATTACTTCGGACAATAATATTATTACTTTTAAAGCGATTGAATATGAGCCGTACAATAAAACGAAAGAAATCGGAATCGTTGAGTATGAGACTTATATTAACTGCAAAATCACAGACGGCATACTCTTTGTTCCCGCAAGAACAATATCGGATATGATGGGCTGTAAAATATCGTGGGACAGCAAAACCAAAACGATTACAATAACCCCGGACAACGCAGTAATTACGGGAATACAAAAAGAAAACGGGGAAATCCCCGCAGAAGTGAAACTGGATTTATCCGGAATCGCGAAAGCGAAAGCGGCACGCCTCAGAGCGATGGAGGACGAAGTCGCGGAATCGGTAAACAAATTAAGGGCGAAAAAAGGATTGTCCACTCTCAGCAGAACCGACGCGCTGAACGTTATAGCGCGTACTCTGGCGCAGGAAATAGTTGATACCAGAAAAATTGATTTAAGCTCATCGAAACTTAGAAAACTTCTTGAAGAAGCGTCGATAGAACCTCTTATATTTATCAGTGAGTACGCAACAAGCGAATTGTCCGCCGACGATATAGCGAAACAATGGGGACAGAACGCTTCGAGCGATAAAATAACGGATATAGGAATAGGCTCGGCAAGACTGACAAACGGAGTTATTTATTATGTACATATAAGCGTAAAGCCGTTTTGTGAAGAAGACGGAAAAGCGTTTGAGGACGAAATTATAGTTCTTGTGAATAAAGAGCGTGTAAAACGCGGGCTTCGCGCTTTATCCCCAAATAAGGATTTGGCGAGTACGGCGAAAATGAAAGCGCAGAACATGGTTGACAAAGGATATTTTTCACATAAATCACCGACTTACGGAACACCCAAGGAAATGGTGAATAAATACGCCCCGAACGTTACATTCTGCGGCGAAAATCTCGCTTACGGACAAAAAACGCCGCAAAAAGTTGTTTCCGACTGGATGAATTCACCGAGCCACAGCGCGTCGCTGTTCAGCGAAAACCCAGATTGCACGGGCGTCGGCGTGGTTATGGACAAAAACGGGAATATGTACTGGGCACTACTTACAGGCATAAAATAAAAAGATAAAAATTAAACATGGACGCGGCGTGCCGTGTCCATGTTTTGTGTTATAATATAAAATAAAACGGGAGGATTATATGGATTTTAATTTTAACGGTTCTATTTCACGCGAGGTACTGAACAATTATCTTTCGCGCGCGGTGACACATGCGAGCCTTTTGGATACGCAGGAGGGGCAGACCGACACGTTTGAAGATGATTTGCGTATGCTCATAAAAGAGGGCGCGAAATATATAGGCAGAGCGGCTTACGTTTGGAGTGTTGTTGACGATGAGGAGCATTTCCGCAAATGCCGGGAGCGCGCGGAGCTTTGTCATAAAGCCGACCCGGAGCTTATGCTCCAATGCTGCGTTTTCGAGTGCGTTTACAGAAGTTTCTGTGAAAATACACACATTCCGTCGTGGGTATTCGAAGCGTTCGGGCAGCCTGTTGAAAACCGTTGCTTTTCAATTGATAAAATGTTGTTTCCCGACGGGAAATATACAAACCACTGGGGACAGGATACGGCGGTTCCGAATATTATGTCACTTGAAGGTCAGATGTGGATATATTACAGAGCGTGTATGTATATAAACTGCGGTATCGAGGCTATACATTTCGGACAGGTCTGGCTTATCGGAGCGTTGGATAACGAATGGAGCATGTGGTATAAAATCGTGGGAATGGTGCGTGAATACGCGAAACACCACGCGAGACGCGGATATGTCGTATGCGACGCGCATTGTCACGGTTTGATAACAGCCGACGGACATTCCGTTATGGATTTCAATTCGTTCCCTCTGCGTATGCGTGAAATCATAGAAGAACCGATGAAATGCGTTTTGGAGGAAGGTTATCTCGACAGTTTATTCGGAAGAAGCAAAGGCGGGATTCACGAATCCGGCTGGACGGCGGACCCGCTGCCGTTTTTGGTTGAGTTTGACAATTTCGGCGTGTCAAAAGCACAGGGAGAACCCAATCATAACGCTTTTTTCGCATGGGGATACGACGAAATAACATGGTTTTCGTTACAGCCCGAAGAATACCGCGCAGAGTATCTGAGATACGCGAACGAGTGGATAAATTCGCGTTATCCCGAAGGTTGGTTACAAATGCCGTCAAGGAGAATGACAACAATATCGAGGGGAAACAGAGGGATTTACAGGGCGAATAACGCGTCCGGCTCCTGCCCGTCGGGATTTGGGGACGAGGACGTTATCGCCGATATTTGGGGAAAATAAAATGCCTGAAAAAAAGTTTAAGCCAAAACATATAATACTTCTCTCCGTAATTTTTTTACTCGCGGCGCTGATAATTTTTATATTTGTATCACCCGTTCCGATTTCGTATATCATAAGAAGTGCATTCAATAAAAAAATCGCCGTTCCGCCCGATAATTACACCGATATACAAAATAATGCAGAAGTCGTAAAAAATCTGAAATATCCGTCGGAATATAAAGATAACACCGCCGATATTTATCTCCCGAAAAACAAAGAAAACGTGCCGTTTCCCGTTGTTTTATGGATACACGGCGGAGCGTTTGTCGGCGGGGATAAAGAGGATATAGAGATATACGCGACAAATCTTGCCTCCGAGGGATTCGCCGTCGTGTGCATGAATTATAAACGCGCGCCCGAAGCGAAATATCCCGTTCCGCTGATTCAGACCGACGAGGTTTACAATTGGATTCAAAGCATATCGGAACAATATCATTTTGACACGACCCGGTTTATTATCGCAGGAGATTCCGCAGGAGCACATATCGCGGCGCAGTTTGCCGCAATACAAAGCAATCCCGATTACGCTGATGAAATGGGATTTATCCCCGTTGTTCCGCTCAATACATTCAAGGCTATTCTACTTTTTTGCGGACCTTTCGACGTTGCGGAGCTTGACAAAGGAAATAACGCCGTACTTGATTTTTTAATGGGTCGGGCAGCATGGGTATATTTCGGCAAAAAAAACTGGGCTGATGATTTTGCGTATCAGGCGACAATTGCGAATCATATAACAGACAAATTCCCGCCGTCATTTATTTCCGACGGCAACAGTATGTCATTTGAGAAACATGGGCGTGATTTAGCCGACGCTCTGAAAAATAAAGGTGTTTTAGTCGAGACATATTTTATACCGGTCGAAAAAGAAACCGCAGCTCATGAATATCAGTTTATCATGAATGCCGCGGCAGGAAAAGAATCTTTTGATAAAACGCTGGATTTTATCAGGGGATTGACGGAGTAGGGAAAGATAGGAAATGACGGAAAACGACGGAAACAGGAACGTTAGGGAAACTTTTCAGGAACGCATCCATAAATATTCAAAAAGAAAATGCTTTATTCCCCATATAAAAACAAACAAACAGATTCGTGAAAAAGCACTAAAAAATCTGTATATTTTTGCGCATATATCAAATCCCGTTCCGCACCCCATGGCAAAAATATACAGCGAGTAATCGTCCGTTTTACCAGATATTACTCGCTGTAATCGCTTTTTTCGACTGCGGAACAAGGATTTGAACCCAGACAAACAGAGTCAGAGTCTTGTTCCCCGCCATTTTACCCCAAACAAGCACAATCAAATTGAAGTGTTTGTAGTCAAGTACAGCACATTTGTAAGTTTTTTGATTTTACAAAAGCATGTTCAATTATATCAAAATCAATATAGTTGGGGTATTATTTGGGGTAAACATTTTCAATCTTGCGTATCGTTTAACATCACGACTATTGTTTGTAGAATGTATTTTCATATCTGTCATTAAAACTGAATCTCCAACTTCCGTTGTACTCTTTCTTTGGCAGTTGTCGTTTTTCTAAACAAAACAAAAAGGCTCTCCCGATGAAGCTAATCACCAAGAAAGCCTTTGCCCTTTTTGC
>JGI994J12354_10005991_pt1 | contig 10283 bp, 14 predicted proteins | sample IntmicLarv3ML3BL_FD_12354 | JGI IMG/M metagenome (IMG submission 12354)
CAGTTAGAAAAGGTTTCTTAATTAAAACTTAGCACTAATTTAATTCAAAAAAGTTAGTGCTAATGTTTAAAATATTTTAAGACATTTTCCAAAATGATTGACATTCACCAATTTTAATCTAAACAATCAATTAGCTAAAACTTGTATTTTTGTATTATTTTTGTTATTATATTTATGTTACCATTATAATTTCCAAATATAAAAGATAATAATTCAAGGAGGTTTTCTTATGAAAATAGGTTTTTATGCAGGAAGTTTTGATCCATTTACAGAGGGGCATTTACATGTAATAATAGCTGCTTCTCAATTATTTGAGAAAGTAATTGTCGGTATTGGTGTCCATCACGAAAAAACTAGACGATATGATAAAGATATTATGAAAATAGCTATTGAAAAAGTTTTAAAAAGAAAAAAACTAAACAATGTAATTGTAATTTGCTATGATAATTTAACTAGTGATATAGCCATTGAATATAACTCAACTTTTCTAATAAGAGGTCTTCGTAATGGTATGGATTATAATTATGAAGAAAATATATCTGCAATTAATGAAGCAGTCTCAGGTCTTGATACTCTTTATTTAAGGGCTGGACAATTTGGTTTTGTTAGTTCTAGTATGGTAATGAAACTACATAGAACTTGTAAAGATGTCTCTAAATATATTCCAAAAGAAATTTTAGATATTATGAAATAGATTACTACTATTTAAAAAATAATATGAATAACAAAAATTAAAAATAACACTTATTTTCCTTATTTGTGTTATTTTTAATCTAATATTCTCTTTTTATTTACTACTGATTCACTTTTAATTTTATTTATATCCTCTTTAAAATCAAATCTTCATAAATTTTATTAATAGCTACTTCTAATTCGTCTTTTTGATAATTATGCTCTATAATATAATCAAACTCATATATTCTGTAATCTATATTAGCTTTATCACGATTATAAAAATCTTTTTCAGAAATACCATCTCTTTCCATTGTCCTAAATTTTCTTTGCTCTTCATCAGAAACACAAACCAAAATTTTAACATCACATCTATCCCAATGTTCTATTAAAGGAAATTTGATACACTCTAAAATAACAATATTTGTGCTAGAAGATATAATGTTATTTAATTCATTTCTTATAAATAGCCATATTATTTTTTCAAGAAATTGCAAATTGTCTGTTTTAGAAAATACTAAATCTCTTAATTTTTTTCTATCTATATTCTGATTATTATCTAATATTTCATTACCAAATTTTTTTGTTATTTTTTCAATAATTTCTGTTTGCTTTAATGCCATATGTCCAATTTTATCCACATCTACATATGTACAATTACTATATTTTTCTGCCAACATTTTTCCAATTGTTGACTTACAAGCTCCAGATTTTCCTGTTATTCCTATTATTTGCATGCTATCATACCTCCAATAATTATTTATATTTTACTCCAAAATCATGTAAAATGCAATAATTGGATTTTTTCAAAAAATTCTTTATTAGTATTACTTCATTTAAAGCCTTTATTTACAAAAAAATATCTGAAAATTTCGTTTGAAAATCAACAAGAAAAAATAAAAAAATATAAAAAAATGTATTGACTTTTGATATAAAATGGTTTATACTTTTATTTGTGCTAGACATTAGCATATGCTCCCTTAGCTCAGTTGGTTAGAGCAACCGGCTCATAACCGGTAGGTCCAAGGTTCGAATCCTTGAGGGAGCACCACTTTATATTTGGGTAGATGGCCGAGTGGCTAAAGGCGGCAGACTGTAAATCTGTTCTCATTCGAGTACGAAGGTTCGAATCCTTCTCTGCCCACCAAAAGATAATATCGTCGCACCTTAGCGACAACGAGAAGTTAACTGTAAAAGATTAGCTTCTTTTTTGTTGCCTTTTATCTCAAATGAAAGGAGAGTTTGGTGCGATGTGGATTGGATCTATGTCAAGTTTTTAGACACATTTTTTTACAAATTCCGAAAGTATCATGATAATTTAATTTTTATATAATTTATACCTTTCTTCAAAATTTCTTTTAATTTCTTATTTATTCACAAAATGTCTATATTCATACATATTATATATTAGGTGATGAAATTATGAGCATTGTTCAAACAAATATCCCATATAGTTCTGGTATTTTAATCAAAGATTTATCAAGATTAATTAATACATATTCTTTTTTAAGTGTTCAAATAGTAGGTACAAGTGTATTGGGAAAACCACTTTATGTGCTAAAACTTGGTAATGGAAATAATAAAGTATTTTATTCCGCTTCTATTCATGCTAATGAATGGATTACAACAACAGTATTAATGAAATTTGTTGAGGATTATTGTATTAGCTACACAAATAATACAAACTTATATAATCATTCAATTAGAGATTTATTTCAACATTCTTCAATTTATATTATGCCAATGGTAAATCCTGATGGAGTTGATTTAGTAACAGATAATTTATCTGTTACCTCTCCAGCATATTTACAGGCTCAAAATATTGCCAATAACTTTCCTTCTATTTCATTTCCTGATGGTTGGAAAGCAAATATTAATGGTGTTAACTTTTGTAATTACCAACCACATTTTTTAATAAAATGTCCTATTTAAATTCAGTATATTCACCAACTTAAACAGGATTATTATATCTTAAATTTTTATGCAACTTTGATTCCAGTATTAATTACTTCTTCAACAAATGGATCAGATACCTCTTCAAAGTCTTTTTTTCTTATTGGATGTGGTTCTATTCTAGCATCTATATCCCAAGTCAATCCCATCAATTCTGCCATTATATCTATTGCATCTTCAAAATCTTCTATAATGACAGCAACATCAATATCACTATCTTCATGTATATTTCCTTTTGCATAAGAACCAAATAATATAACACTATCTATATTATAATGTTTTTTAATTTCTTCTATGTATTCATTTATTGTATTCAAAATTTCTATGTTAATTGTTCTTTCAACCATTGTTGTACCTCCTCCACATTTTTTATTTGTTCTGTTGTATATTCAAAAGTGCATTTATTATAAAATTCTTTTTTAAAATCATCATATCTAGCATTTATATTAAAAGTATTTATCATTTTTATTTTTTCTCTTATTTCTTGTGGTACATCTAATTCTGCTCTTTGTGAAAGTAATATTAGATTATGAATTTTAGGAGCATGTGGACTATTTATATTCTTTTTAGCATATAAACCTTTTAGTAATTTTTCAATTATTAAATGTCCAATAAATAAACTCCAACTATATTTTTTTGAATTATATAATACTTTCATTGCCTCATAGTCTTCATCTGAACTTTCTATCCAATATTTCATCAATTCTATATTTGTCATAATTCAAACTCTCCTTTTACTTTATTCTTACATTATTACTCTTTTTGTTATATTATTATATTTTTCAATACTCATCAAAACTATTGAATCATATCCATTTTTAGTAAGCTGTACTACTTCATTATCTTTTAATACTATTTTTTCTATTTCTGAATATTTATTTTCCAAATCTGTTGCTGGTCTTATATTAATCATAATTCCACCTACTTTCTTTCTTTATTATTTTATCACAAATTTATTATTATATCTATATTTTAACCAGTTTTTAATATTTTTTCAAATTCTATCATCTCATCAATATTTTCACTTATAATATTTAAACTATTAAAATTAAAATATATGTACACATTTTTATTAGTATCTATTTCTATCTTTTGAATAAATCTATATATAATGGTTTTATTTATTTCATTTAGCCCTAAAAATTCTTTTACCAAATTTTTTATTTCTATTTCATCTATTGTTTCTTCTTCTTTGTTTTTCATAATATAAATTTTTTGCTTTATTTCTTCTATTTTTTCTTTTATTCCTTTTCTTTCTTCTAAAAATTGATTTGAATATCTCATATAATCTTCTTTGGTTATAATCTTCTTTAATTTGTCAAAATAAATATTATCAATATTAGAATTAATTTCTGTTATTCTATCTTCCATATTTCTTAATTGCTTTTGATATGCCTCTATTATATCAATTGTTTTTGACTTATATTTCTTATAAATCTTAGAAAACATTTGGTCATTCATATATACATTACAGATTTTGTTTAGGTTCTCTAATATACTATCTTCAAATTTCAAATAATTCATACTTATTGGATGTCCACCTCTTTTTTGATGTCCAATACAATTAATATATGGATTTTTAACTTTCTTTTTTCCTGAACTTTTTAAAACTATTTGAAGATTTCGTTTGCAATGATGACATTTTAATAAACCTTTGAATAGATAATCATGTTTTGTTAATTTTGCTGTATCTTTTCCTTTTATCATTAATTGTACTTTATCAAATAATTCTTTATCAATAATTGGCTTATGAGTATTTTCTACAGCTATCCACTTTTCTTTTGGTACTTTTATCATCTTTTTTGACTTATATGATATTTTGTTTATCTTATTTTGTACTGTATGACCAATATATACTTGATTTTTAAGTATTGCAAGTATTGTAGTTTGATTCCACTCTTTTGATATTCTTCCTTTGTTTGCCTTATACTTGCTTGGTGTTAATATATTTTTACTATTTAACCAATTCATAATTTCAATACTTCCATGTCCGTTTGGCATACATTTCAAATATTTCTTTTACAACTTCTGAAGCATAATTATCAATTATTAATTTCCCTTTTTCATTTTTATTTAATAGATAACCATAAGGTGGAATAGATCCCATAAATTGTCCATTTTTTTGTTTTTCTCTATATACACTTTTTATTTTTTTAGATATATCTTTTGCATACATATCATTCATAATAGATTTAAATGGTGTAATATCATTGTTTATGCTTTCTATATATGTGTCTACTCCATCTAATATAGCAACATATCTAACATGATGTTCTGGAAAATAGTTTTCAACATATTCTCCAACTTTTATATAATCTCTTCCTAAACGAGATAAATCTTTTGTCACTACCATATTGATTTTTTTCTTCTCAATTTCTTCTATTAATTGATTAAATCCTTTTCTATCAAAAGTTGTTCCAGATACTCCATCATCCACATATTCATCAATAAAGTTCAAGTTATTTTCTGTTAGATATCTTTTTATCATTGACCTTTGATTTCCAATACTCTCACTTTCTTGTTTATCACCATCCTCACGAGATAACCTAATATATATCCCTACTTTAAATTCTTGATTACTTAAATTTAGCATTTATTTCCCCCTAAATCTAGTAACCACCTGCTTACTCTGTGATATTAACTCTGTTCCTCTTTTTTTGCAAGTGGTTTTTCTTCTTTTTCATTTAAATCTAAATAATCTAAGAAAGATTTTTCTAATACTTCTTTGAAAGATTCTTTTTCTTGGTCAAAATGACAATATATTTTATTAATTACACCTATTTTCCTTATTTCTTGTTCGCACATTCTTATCACCTATTTAATGTTATTTAGAAAGACAATTTTTTATGATACCTATTCATCTATATACTGGTTAATTTTTTACTAACAGTTTTTAGGCATGAAGATATAAGAGAGTTTTCTCTTTTAAAAATTTTTTCCTATATAGTACATTCCATTTGAGATAAAAAATGAGGCAAAATACAGAAAAAAAGTAAAAAACATTTGATATTTCTCACTTTTTTCAACAATTTTTTTAATTACTAACTTCATATTCTATTTTTGTCTATTTCAAACTTTGCTCCATCTACAAATCCAACTTTATAATATCTTTGATTATAAAATGAATTTTCTTCATTTAACTTCTCCTTATATGTATTCAATTCCTTTAGTAAATCTTCTTTCAGATAATTACAATGTTTAGGTAATTTATTAATTTTATTTCTAAACCTATTATATTCTTTTTCTGTATTTATCTTTTTTCTTTTCAACAGGTTTTTAAAACCATTTGTAATAAATGCATTATCATTTTCTCTTGACTCATAAATTTCATCAATAAAACTATTATCACCCAATTTAATATAGCACTCAAAATCCTCTAATTCCATACACTCACCTCCTATTAGTGTGTGATATTAACTCTGCTCATATAACTTGTCAAGTCATTTGCAAAATCTTCTTACTAAATATGAAACCCTGAAATTTTGAGCTAACACAAAATGGTGTATTATTCCCTTTATTTCTAAAATAATACACCATAATTTGAAACCCCTTATTCGTCGCCTTGCTTATGATAGCCTAGTATGTAAATATATATTTACTATAATTGCTGTTGCTATTTGCAACATTATCCATACTTGCCCAAACTTTTTACATTTATATATTCTCTTACAAGTTTTGACTCCTAAACTCTTTTTTTATTGTGAGTTTTTGTCACAAGATCTCACTGACGCACTTTGTACAGATAGACTATTTATACTCATACGAATGAACTTTATAGCATCGGCTCATAACACCTATCACTTTATTATTTAAAAACGAGTTTATGGCATCTCTCGTTTACAACACAAAAAACACCCTAGCTTTTTTATAGCTAAAATGTTTTAAATTTTTCTATTTAATTAAATTATTCACAAAACTCTATCATTCATATGATTATCCTTTTATGAATAAGGATTTCTTGATAAAAAGCTTTCATCAACTTCATATCTTTTTTCTTCACTAATATCCTTCCATATTATCTTACTAAAAATTTGTTTATATTTTTCTTTCAATTCATTATGTTCTATAAATAATATATTTACATTCTTACTTATAAAAATTTTAAAATTAATTTCCTTATAAAGTTTCTTTCTAGTATTTTTATATGCTACTATGTCTATTGATTCTCTATATTCAATTTCATATCCTAAGTTTTTGACTACTTTATCAAATTTACCTATAATACTATTAAAGTTATTTTTATTCATTTCTATTTTTAACTTAGATCTTATATCTTCATTTTTTATATTTTCTTTGTTTATTATAACCTTAGCACCATAGAAATGCATAAATTCAATATTAGATATATAAAATATCAAATCATTAGAATATGAATCATTTGTATATATAAAATATATTTTTCCATCAACAATATCTCCTATCCTAAAATCTGTATTTTCTAATGATTTTTTTACACATTCTCTTTTAGATTCTAAAAAACTATTTTTTGTAATATGCTCTATTGTCTCCTTATTATATATCCCGTCATTTCTAGCTATTTTTTCTATAACATCGATTTTTCCATTTGTTTTTAACCAATCTAATATCTCTTTTTTACATATTAATTCTTTATCTTTATTTTCTTCTATATGTAGCTCTATTTCTTTTTGAATATTACTATATTCGTTAATTAACTTTTCAAATTCTTTAAATGCTATATCTCTATTTTTATTCTTTATATAATTATTATATATTTGTTTCATTTCTATAATTATTTCTGGAATTCTTTTATAATTTAAATATGGTATACAGATAAGAATATCATCATAACTATGTTGAAAACTTCTTATAATTTCTAAAGCATCTGGAAATTTTGTATTAAACTCATTGATACGTTTAATTTTCTTAACCTCTCTGACTTTTATGTTTTTTAATTGTTTTACATTTTTACCATTAATACTATTCAATGATGGAAAATCCATAATACAATCTGAACCAACATTTAATTCTTTTCTTGTTTCTCTATTTACAATATAAAATATATATTTATTATTTGTATTACATAATTGGCATTTTATTGGATTATTATTATAGTCTTCTACCACATCACAATTATTCTCTTTATTATACCATTCACTTTCTGCACTCTCTGCTACTTCTTTTATACTATATTTTATTATTTTTATAACTTCTGTATCAAAATCTCCTGTATCTTCAAAATCACTTTCATAAATCTTTTCATATTTAGTTAGTACATCTTTTAATTTTTGGTAATAAGGTATATCAATAATTGTACTATATAAAATTAATTGTCGTATATGTTTATCTATTAATAACCCTTTTTTTCTCCTCTTACCCAATATAATCCTCCTATCATTTATTTTGTTTTTTATAAACATATTATATCAAATATAATCTTCTCTGTCAAACAACAGTTTGTATTTTTCTTTCTATTATTTTATAGTATACATTAATTTTGCAGGAACAGGGCGATGTATCCATACCCTAAAAGCGTGGCTTTTAGTGGGATGCTCATTTGTTTTTGATACATCACTTGGATATCTCACATTTCTATATATTTTTTAGCAGATAGTTACTATTTCCTTAATTTTATTGGGTGGCAATTACATAGCCCAACAGGTGTTGATTTAAACTTGCAATTTCCAGCTGGATGGGAAAATGCCAAAGAAATAAAATATAATCAAGGATTTGACAAACCTGCACCTCGTGATTTTGTAGGATATGGACCTTTAACTGAACCTGAAAGTCTAGCAATTTATAACTTTACTTTAAAGCATGACTTTAGACTAGTTATAGCATATCATACACAAGGTCAAGAAATATATTGGCAATTTCAAAACTATAATCCACCTGACAGTTTGAAAATTGGTACAAAATTTTCAGATAGTAGTGGTTACCTTTTAGCAGAAACTCCATATAATTCTAGTTTTGCGGGATACAAGGATTGGTTTATTCAAGAATATAATAAGCCTGGCTATACAATTGAAGCAGGTATTGGTCAAAATCCACTTCCAATTTCTCAATTTGATGAAATATATAAAGATAATCTAGGTATTTTAATATTAGGTGCTATACTTTAAAGAAGGCGTCCTGGGAATGAACTATATCCCTAGGACTCCTTCTTTTACTATTTTTTAAATATCATAATTCTACTTTTATTATTCTTTTGTTTCATATAATACCTATATTCATCAATAACAATATGCCTCAAAGAAAATATAGCATAACTATTAATAATTGCTAGTATACCAACCATAATATCTGTAATATCCCATAATATTTGACTAGATACAATACTGCCTAGTATTACAATTACTATAGTAACTATCTTCAAAATAATAATATCAAACTTGTTAGTTTTTTTTATAAACTTAAGACTTGATTCACTATAATAGTAGCCTGTAAGTACAGTAGCTAAACCAAAAAGAGTAATTGTAAAAACTGTAACTGGAGCACCTAAATTTCCCATATGATACTCAAATGCATATAATGTTATTTCTATTCCATTTGGATCGTTTATTACTAAACCTTGGTAATTTGACATACATATTATGAAAGTCGTGATTGTTGCAATTAAAATATTTTCAAAATGAATTCCAAAAGTTTGAACTAATCCATTTTTTGCAGAACTTTTTGTATCTGCTGTTACTGATGCAATAGCTCCTGTTCCAAGACCTACCTCACTTGAAAAAATTCCTTTTTGCATTCCAATTAACAATGTTGATAATATCCCCCATCCAAATGTTTTAATATTAAAAGCACTATGTATAATACTACCAAGTATTTCAGGTATTAATTCTTTATTTACAATAATAATATAAATACAAATAAAAAAATAACAAAGAGTCATAAAAGGTACTACTTTTCCTGTAATGTTAGCTATTTTCTTAACACCACCTATAATTGTAATACCTGTTAATATTGCAATAATGATTCCAACAAATAATGGATTTATATTTATCATATCTGTAATACTTTTAGTAACTGTATTTACCTGTATTGTCATAAATCCACCAATATATGCAAATAATACAAACACAGCATATATTGTAGCTAATTTTCTATTTCCCATGCCTTCTTTAATATAGTAAAAAGGGCCTCCTCTATAAATATTTTTCAAATCTTTTTTTCTAAATACTACAGCTAATACTGTTTCAGAAAAAGCACTAGTAGCACACAAAATAGAAGTCAACCATATCCAAAAAAGAACCCCTGGACCTCCGCAGATAAATAGCAAGAGCAATCCCTGCTAAAGAGCCAACTCCAATTCTTCCAGCAAGTGACATAGCAAGTGATTGAAACGAACTAATTGCTTCTTTATTATCTGTTTTTTCAAAAATAGATTTAAACATTTCTTTAAAACTTAGATGTATAAATTTAAGTTTAAAAGAAAAATAAATTCCACATATAAATATTGATATACTTGCAATTATCCATAAACATTGCATAAAAATTTTTAACATTTTATCACCAATTAAATAATATTCTATTTTAATGTAATTTATTACTACTATCTAAATTACATTAAAGTAAAAAAGAAAGATTATATTTCAGAGGCTGCTGAAAAAGTACACGAAAGTGTGCTTTTTCTTTGACCTTCAACATGAAAAGAATTGATAATAATTAACTTTTTATCAATTCTTTAATAGTTTTTAGAA
>JGI994J12354_10005992_pt1 | contig 10282 bp, 9 predicted proteins | sample IntmicLarv3ML3BL_FD_12354 | JGI IMG/M metagenome (IMG submission 12354)
TCCCCCGTCGCCCGGACACCGGCCTCCAAAATGGCAACCGCCGCATCCGTATCGCCAAGCGCCACATAAGCCTCCGCCGCCCCTGCGTAACCCTGCGGGTTCATCGGGTCGATATCGATGGCTTGCAGGAAGCTGACAACGGCCTGCTCGTAGTTCAATTCCAACAGATATTTCTCACCCATGGTGATGTGCTCCAAAGCCTGCGCGGCGGGCGTTTTACCGCAGCCCGCGCCCATAGTCATAACGAGCATGAGCGTGCAGAGAATGGTTGTCAATCGTTTATACATAGCTACCTCCTGGTTATTGTACTGTCTGTAGCCCTCGCATGACTTCCGATTTTGGGTTTATTATGGGGGAGTGCGTTTCATGATTCGTTTAATGTTGCATGCCGCTGGCTTCCACATCAAGTATACCGTATTTGCCATCGTATTTTACGAATGCCATTTTTTCATCAATATTCATTGCATCTTCAAATATAAATGGTATAACTTCATTTCCTGCTAAATCCACAAAACCCCAAGAGGTTCCTTTTTGCACCGCTATATATGTTCCCGCGATTTGGCTAACCGAATCAAATTCGAAGTCAGTTAGCAAATTTCCGTTGGCATCGGCAAATGCATACTTGTCACTTTGCCTAACGAATGCGATATTGTTTCCGCCAATAATATGGTCGTATATAAATTCTGAAGCAAACCGGCCGTCGTAGTAAATGGCATACTTGCTATCTGCCTTAAATTCATAAACGTTCCATGCGCTTGGCTCCAATTCATAGATAGATAATACGGCATCTTTGGATTTGGCGAGCAATATTTCGTCCTCTTCGGGACGATATTCATATTCCACGTCATAATGAAATGTCATGGTATCTGCATGATAACCGTAAGAGTAGGGTAGTCTAAACCCGCCGGTCGGGTGTGTTTCACTTATCGCCTCACCGCTTTCTTCATCCAAGAAAAACAGTCTATAGTCTATGGTGTAGCCGATATATCCGAGAGCGGGGAAAAAACGAATGTTGTCATATTCCAGTGTTGGCTCAATCACCCAGGCCATACCGGGGGTTTCATTATCATCGGTAATGTGGGTTGCCGGAATCTCCGCTTGAGGCGATTCTTCCGTTGGTGCTGGTATTTCCGTTTCGGCTTCTGCTTGCGCTTCGGCTGCCAATGCCTCCGCCAACCGCGCCTGTAAATCCGTCAACCGCGCCGTCAGCGTCGCCGCGCCTGTGGCCTGCACACCAAGCGTTAAAATGGCAATCGCGGCCTCCATATCCGACAAGGCCACATACGCCTCAGCCGCCCCAGCATAGCCTTGCGGGTTCATCGGGTCAATGTCAATAGCCAGCAAGAAGCTGACAATGGCCTGCTCATAATCCAGCTCCAACAGGTATTTCTCGCCCATGGAGATATGCCCCGAAGCTGTGGCGGCAGGCGTTTGGCCACAGCCTGCGCTTAGGGTTATCACAAGTGCGATAGTACATAGAACAGCCGTAAATCGTTTATGCATGGGATTACCTCCTTGTTATATCGTCAATTTTCATGCCCAACTTCCAATTGGCGGATGCTGCCATCACCGTCGTACCAACTGTTACCCATATATTGGCCGCTTTCGTCATAATATATTTCCATGTAGGAAATGAGGCTGCCATCGCCATCGTATTCCAGCCATTTGACGTTTCGGCCGTTTTCGTCGTATTCATTGACATGCTGTGCCAGCAAGGTGCCGTCAAGTGCGTAAATGTTTTCGCGCAAGCGTCCGTATTGGCCCATGTCGATGACAGAATGGGTTTGCAGCTCGTTTTGCGCGCTGTAGGTTTTTTCTGTGTATTGGTCGCCGTTTGAGCCGTATTCGGTGATGGTGTAATCCGCAGGCGCGCCGCGATAGTGGTAATTTATCCGAATGATTCGCCCTTCGGCATCATACGTATATTCCGCTTTATCAATATAACCGTCAAAATCGGTGCGATAGCCTTGCAAAGGCGCATTTTGTGCGTTGTATGTAATATTTATCTGCGAAAGCAAACCGCCGCCGGCATCAAATGCGCGGACGCTTGATTGCCGGTTGGCTTTATAGTTGAAATCGTGATAGTACAATAAAGCACCTGCGCTGTCATAGACGCTTGTGCGCCGCCTATTGCCGGAGGAATCAAAAATATTGCCCTCGCCAATCGAAACAATCATATCCGCCAGGCGGGTATCGCCCGTTGCGGCCAAACCGGTTTCGGCGCACTCCTTGGCCTTTGCATACTCGCCTTTGCGTATATGCCCATCCGCCAGCCCAAGCCAAGCTTCTGCATTTGCTTCCTCCAGCGCCAGCGCCGCCTCGAAATCGGCCATGGCCGCATCCAAGGCTTCATCCGTTTCGGCGCTTTGAATCATTTGCTTGCCGCGCCCGGCATAGGCATCCGAAGCGCCTGTTTGGCCGCGCGGGTTCATTGGGTCAAGCGCAATAGCCTGCAAGAAGCTGACGATGGCCTGCTCGTAATCCGGCTCCAAAAGAAATTTCTCGCCCAAAGAAATAAGCTCCGCCGCCTGTATGGCCGATGTTTGGCCGCAGCCCGCAACCGATGTTATGACGAGTACAATGGCACACAAAATAGCTGTAAAGCGTTTATACATGTGGTTGACTCCTTGTCACATCGCCACTTTTTTGAAGTGGTTTGTATAGTCGGAATTGCGGCAGTACAATCTTACAGCGTTTCGAAATCAATCCATTTTTCATCACGATACATGCATGTAAAGCAACAGATGTCTATGCTGATCCAACCCAAACCATTTACCCAATCGTTCTCGTTTAAATCAGAATCCCCATCTGCTATACCGGATTCGTCAATGAAATCCTGTTTGCCATGTGAGTCAATACTAAGTTTAATGCTATGAATCTCACAACCGCATTTTGTGCAATGCCATTCCGCCAGTTTTTCATCCGCAACTTCGACATCTTCATGACAAACAAATCCATTCCATCCATGCTTATTACTGTCAAAAATTAATTGCTCCCTTATAAAACTCGCTATTTTTATTACCGGCAGGAATCAAAATAGCATTTAAATGCGTTGGTATTGGGAATATATCAGCATTCATTGCACACCTCGCAAAATTCAATTTGACAGTCCGCTATACAACTTCCGCATCTTATTTGGGGATGCCTTTCATGGAAAGTGAAATCCTCTTTTTGGCCGTATCCACCGACAGCACCCGCACATCCACAATATCGCCCAAGGACACAGCCTCCAGCGGATGCTTGATGAACTTGTCAGACATCTGCGACACATGCACCAAGCCGTCCTGATGCACTCCGATATCTACAAATGCCCCGAAATCGATAACATTGCGCACCGTGCCTTTTAACACCATGCCTTCCGTCAAATCTTCCATAGAAAGCACATCATGCCGCAAGATTGGGGCGGGCATATCCTCGCGCGGGTCGCGGCCGGGTTTTTCCAGCTCTTTAATAATGTCGCGCAGGGTCGGTTCGCCAAGCCCCAAATGGTCGGCCATGGCCTTCATGTCGGGCACCTTTTCCTTTATGCTTTTAACATTCCGCGCCTGCACGTCTGCCAGCTTCAAGCCAAGCTCCGCAAGAAGTGCCTCGGCGGCGGCATAGGATTCGGGATGCACGCCCGTGTTGTCCAGGGGGTGCTTGCCATCGATAATACGGAGGAAGCCCGCGCACTGCTCAAACGCCTTCGGGCCGAGCTTTTTGACCTTCTTCAATTCCGCACGGGAAATAAATTTGCCGTTTTCCTCGCGGTACTCCAGTATGTTTTTAGCAACCGTCCCCGAAACGCCCGCCACATAGGACAACAGGGACGGGGACGCGGTATTTAGATCCACGCCGACATTATTCACACAGCTTTCTACCACGCCGCCCAAGGCCTCGCCCAGGTGCTTCTGGTTCATGTCGTGCTGGTATTGGCCGACCCCAATGCTTTGTGGGTCAATCTTAACAAGCTCCGCTAAGGGGTCCTGCAAGCGGCGGCCGATGGACACAGCCGAACGCAGCGCCACGTCAAACTGCGGAAACTCCTCCGCCCCCAATTTCGATGCGGAATACACAGATGCCCCGGCCTCGTTGACAATGACATAAAACACATCGCGCTTGGTTTCGGATTTAACCTCGCGAATCATATCGGCGGCAAAAGCCTCTGTTTCGCGGGAGGCGGTGCCGTTGCCTATGGCGATGACCTCAACCATGTGCTTGGCAATCAGCGGCTTGAGGATGCGTTTGGCTTCCTCTGTTTTATTTTGCGGCGGGGTGGGGTAGATCACACCCGTTGTAAGCACCTTGCCCGTGCCGTCGATGATGGAGGTTTTGCAACCCGTGCGGAAGCCCGGGTCAAGCGCCAGCACCACCTTGTCCTTCATGGGCGGTTGCAACAGAAGCTGGCGCAGATTCTCTGCAAACACCTTGATGGCACTTTCTTCTGCTTTTTCGGTTAAATCGTTGCGCAGCTCCCGCTCCATAGACGGGGCGATGAGCCTTTTATAGCTGTCCTCAATGGTTGCTTCGATGAAATCTTGCGTGTGTTGGTTTCGGCGGTTGATGCGCTTGTTCAGTTTATCCAAAATCTCCGCATCGGGCGCATTGACGGCCACCTTCAGGAAGCCTTCCTTCTCACCGCGGTTTAAGGCCAGCACGCGGTGTCCCGCGATTTTCTTTACCGCTTCGGCAAAATCATAGTACATTTCATACACCGATTCTTTACCTGCGTCGGCAGCCTTGGAGGCAATCATGGCCGCCGCTTGGTTGACCTTTCGGATCATGGCGCGATGCTCCGGGTCATCGGATATCATTTCCGCGATGATGTCCATTGCGCCCTGCAAGGCATCTTCCGCTGTAGGAACGTCTTTTTCGGGGGCAACAAAACCGGCGGCGTGAGCCTCCATCGGCTTGTCCGTGTTTTGCATAAACAATACCATTGCCAGCGGCTCCAGCCCCCGTTCTTTGGCGATTGTTGCGCGGGTGCGCCGCTTGGGGCGGAAGGGGCGGTAGATATCCTCCAGCACCGCCAGCGTTTCCGCCGCGTCCAGCGCCTTGGCGATGTCGTCGGTCATGTTGCCCGTTTCTTCTATCGACTTGCGGTACTGCTCGCGCTTTTCATCCAGCGCCCGCAGATACAAAAGCCGCTCGTGCAGTTCACGAAGCACTTGGTCATCCAAAGAACCTGTCAATTCTTTGCGGTATCGGGCGATGAAGGGGATGGTGTTGCCCTCGTCAATCAGTTTGACCGCATTTTCCACTTGAAACGGCTTGATGTTGAACTCGGTTTGCAGTATTTTCAAAATATCCATGAAAAGTATTTCCTTTCTATCGTAAATTGTTTATAATAAGATTTTACACGGCAATTTCTGTTATTTTCTTAAATTGCTACAGCTTAGTATACCATATTTCCCGAAACTTGCAAAGTTACGCTTATGTTAAACTTTTCAAAGGAGGAGGGGCAATGCGAGGCTTAGGCATCTTTACATGGTTCGGGTACCGCATCCCTGTGCCCGAGCGATTGCGCCTCATCCGCGAGGCCGGTTTTGACACAGTCATGCACTGGTGGGACGATTCATTCGCCGAAACAGACGGCTTCACAAAAGAAGCGCAGGCGGAATTGATTCGCAGGGAAGGACTCTGTATCGAAAACGCGCATTTGCAGACCAATCAAGTGAATGACTTATGGCTTGATTCGCCAAACGGCGAGGCGGCTTTGGCGCGGTATTTGGCGGATATTGATGGCCTTGCGGAATGCGGCATACCCGTTGCGGTTCTGCATACCACAAGCGGCATATGCCCGCCGGAGATGTCGAGGGTTGGAATCAAACGGTTTCGTATGCTGGCGGACAGGGCGGAACAAAAATGTGTAAAACTCGCTTTAGAAAATGTGAGGCATACCGATCGTCTTGTGACCGTATTGGACACCATAACATCCCCTGCGCTTGGGTTTTGCTATGACTCGGGGCATGATTTTGTCTGGAGTGATGTACCGTATGCGTTGCTTGCGCGCTATCAGGGCAGGCTGTTCGCGGTGCATCTGCATGACAATAACGGGCAAAATGACGACCACTTGGCACCGGGAACCGGCGCCATTGATTGGGGCATTGTGCGAAATGGGATTGAAGAAAGCTCATACCAAGGCGCCTATACATTGGAAGGCGACGGCGCGGCGGCCTATCCGGCGCAAACGCCGCAGGCCCATTTGGCTGTGCATTACCAAGGGGCAAGGGCAATGCTGTATGGCAATGAATAAGGAGTGAAGATTTATGGAAGCTATGATGGTGCAGACTGAATCAAAGACATACCCCATTTACATTGAAAACGCGTTTGCCACGCTGCCGGAGGCGGTTAAACGTGCCGGGTTGCAAGGCCGCCGTGCCGTGATTGTGACAGACACCAATGTGGCTGCGCTGTATCTGGATGAGGTGCGGCAGCTTTTGGGCGCGGTGTTGGATTGCGCGGGGGCTTGCGTGTTTGAGGCGGGCGAGGCGCATAAGACACTTGTGGCAATCGAGGATATGTATGCCTGTTTTATGAGGTATAGGCTTGACCGCAAATCCGTTATCATTGCCCTGGGCGGCGGGGTGGCGGGGGATATGGCCGGTTTTGCCGCCGCCACTTATATGCGCGGGATTCCCTTTATACAGATTCCTACAACCTTGCTGTCGCAGGTAGACAGCAGTTCGGGCGGCAAGACAGGCGTAGATTTCGGTGGGGGCAAAAATTTGATTGGTGCGTTTCACCAGCCCGAATTGGTCTATATCAATACAGAAACTTTGCGCACTTTGCCGCGTGAGCAGGTGATTTCCGGCATGGGTGAGGTGGTGAAGCATGGTTTGATACTGGATGCGGCATACTTTAACTATCTTGCGGCGCACGCAGATGATATCGAGCGGCTGGACGCGGAAGTGATGAAGCAAGTGGTGCTTGGTTCCTGCAAGATTAAGGCGGGCGTGGTGGCTGAGGATGAGCGGGAAAGCGGCCTGCGTGAGATACTGAACTACGGCCATACCTTCGGCCACGCGGTGGAAAGCGCGTATGAGTTTCGCTTGCCGCATGGGCATTGTGTGGTGCTGGGCATCGTTTGCGCCATGCGCTTTGCCGTTGAAGCGGGCATATTCACAGAGGAAGAGCGTCAGGCGGTTGCGGATGTTTTACGGCGGTTCGGCTTCCCTGTCAGATTGCCCGCAGATGTGCCCAAACCCGGCCTTGAAGCGATGTATGAGCTGATGCTGTCGGATAAAAAAACGCGCAGCCAAAGGCTTAATTTGGTGCTGCCTGAGGGCATCGGCAAGGTGCGGCGCGTGCAGACTGATGACTGTGAAGCCGTGCTGCGGGCATTAAAAGAAATCGATTGAAATGGGGAAAAAATATGTCTTTTATACTGGCGGCTGCGGCCGTGCTTGTGCTGGTCGGGCTTGATCAGCTTGTGAAATATCTCGCCGTAACAAAGCTGGCGCCCATTGGTGAATATCCGCTGATTGAGGGTGTGTTTAAGCTGAGCTTTGTGGAAAACAGAGGCGCCGCCTTTGGGCTGATGCAAGGCTTTCGCTGGGTGTTTATTGTATTGACGGGGGTGGTGCTGATCGCTTTGGCGGTATATTTCGTCAAACTGCCGCGCACCAAGGAAACACGGCTTTTCCGCGTGATGCTTACGGTGCTGTGCGCAGGTGCTTTGGGCAATTTTGTGGACCGGGTGCGCCAGGGCTATGTGGTGGACATGTTCTACTTCCATTGGTTCGAGTTTCCTGTGTTTAACGTGGCGGACATATTGGTGGTGTGCAGCACCATTTTTCTATGTATCATGATCTTGTTTCCAAAGACGTTCAAGACCGAATTTGTGTTTCCTAACGAAAAGAAAGAGGACGGCCATGCGGATACCGATTGAAAGCGCCGACATAGGCGCAAGGCTGGATGTGTTTCTGGCGGAGGAGATAGATAACGCCACAAGGAGTGCTGTGCAAAAGTGGATTGCGGCAGGTCTGGTGCAGGTAAACGAAAAGCCATGCAAAGCGAATTACAAGCTGCGGGCGGACGACGCGGTTGATGTAACTGTGCCCGAGCCTGTGCCGATTGACGCGGTGCCGGAGGACATCCCCATTGAGGTGCTGTATGAGGATGACTGGCTGATTGTGGTAAACAAGGCGAAGGGCATGGTGGTGCATCCTGCGGCGGGGCATTTGACAGGCACGCTTGTAAACGCGCTTTTGTACCGATGCGGCGGGTCTTTGTCGGGGATCAACGGGGCTTTGCGGCCGGGGATTGTGCATCGTATCGATAAGGACACATCGGGCGTTTTGGTGGTGGCCAAAAACGATGCCGCGCACACCTCACTGTCGGTGCAATTGGCCGACCACAGTATGACCAGGCGGTATGAGGGTGTTGTGCATGGGCGCGTCCGCGAGGAAAGCGGAACCATCGACAAACCCATAGGCAGGCACCCCGTGGAACGCAAGAAAATGGCGGTTCTGCCTGAAGGGCGAACCGCTGTCACGCACTATACGGTGCGGGAAGTGTTTGGGCAATATACGCATATTGACGCACGTCTGGAAACGGGGCGGACGCATCAGATCCGCGTGCATATGGCAAGTATAGGGCACCCTCTCGCGGGGGACACGGTGTATGGCCGTGAGAAGCAGCCGTTTAAGCTTGCGGGGCAGGCGCTGCACGCCGCGACGCTTGGGTTTGCGCATCCGGAGGATGGGCGGTATATGGAGTTTGCCGCGCCGCCGCCCGCTTATTTTGCCGCGCTTTTGGGGAAACTGCGGGGGATGTAGAAAGGCAAGACCTTGGGATCACTACACCCAAACTTCTGCGAACTTTGGCCGAAAGCCCTGTTCGGTTAGCTGCCATAGTCTTCCAACACCCGCATCAAGGCGGCTGTGTTTTCTACATGGATGCCCTCAAGCAGGCGCTTTTGCTCGTCCTCGGGCAATGCACGTATGGGCACCTCTGTGGTTTCTTTGAGGAGGATTTCTGCGCCATTGTCTATATAAACGGCGATAAACCCGTCCCGCACGCCGACGATGAAGGTTTCTGCGCTTTGCGGCACGGTGCTGCGGTTTGGCTCGGTTGTGTGCGAAGGTTTGGGTGTGGGCGCTTGCGTTGGGTTTGGGGTCGGATGCGCGGTGGACAAATCCATTTCCGTTTTTTGCAGCATGGGCGGGCGCGGCGACAGGCTGGTGGTCAGCCATTGCCCGGCCGAAGCGCCGCCCAGCACGAACGCCACGGCAATTATGCCTGCGACGGTTCGGTTGAAAGCTCGTTTATGCAATATTAACACCTTCCATTCTTGGGGAGTGCGGGAAATATATTGACAGTATCGCCCGCCGCGGCGCGGCCTATACCTCATTGGCGCAGGAAGATTTCGTTTGACAACTTACGCGGGAAGCGTTAGAATGGTAAAATAGGGATGTTGAGAGCGAAGGCGGGGCAGGTATGGAGGATTTATTGAGTGCGTTTTTGCAAGGCCATGCCGCAAAGGGCGTATACCCGTTCCACATGCCGGGGCATAAGCAAAATCCCACATTTTTTCCACAAAATATGCATGGGTGGGACATTACGGAAATCCCCGGTGCCGATAACCTAAACCATCCCACAGGCACCATTTTGCGTTTGCAGCAACGGCTGGCCAAATTGTTTGGGGCGGAGGAATCGCTGCTGAGTGTAAACGGCTCCACCGGCGGCAACTTGGCGGCCATCATGAGCCATTGCAGCGGGGGCGCGATGATTATGTCGCGCAATGCGCACCGTTCGGCATTCGGCGCGCTGACGCTGGCGGATGTGCGGCCTGTGTATATACAGCCCGAGATGACAGAACACGGCTTTTGCGGCGAGGTAACGCCCGAGGCAGTGGCGGAAGCGCTTCAGGCCAATGTCGCGCTTGATATGCGCGCTGTGTTTGTCACAAGTCCTACTTACGAGGGCGTGGTAAGCGATATCACGGCCATTGCGGGCATTGCCCACGCGCACGGTTTGCCCTTAATTGTGGACGAGGCGCACGGGGCGCATATGGCATTTGCGGAGGCGTTTCCGCGTTCGGCGCTTGCTTGCGGGGCGGACGTGGTGATACAAAGCCTGCATAAAACGCTGCCGTATATGACGCAGACGGCTGTGGTGCATATGCAAGGCACGCTTGCCAAACGAATGCAGATGGCGCGGATGCTGTCCGTGATACAAACCAGCAGCCCGTCTTACGTGCTGATGGGGCAGGCGGATTATGTGACGGCCGAGCTGGAGCAAAGCAAAGGCGCTTTATTTGATGCATATATCGAGAGGTTGACGGCGTTTCGTGATGCGG
>JGI994J12354_10005993_pt1 | contig 10282 bp, 8 predicted proteins | sample IntmicLarv3ML3BL_FD_12354 | JGI IMG/M metagenome (IMG submission 12354)
GTAACCTTCTCTTTTTTTGTCGATACGATTTCTTCAAATAAAGGATTTTTAAGGGAGTATGAGGTCAAAATTGCCATATCGTATGCCGTCGTGTAATGCTGTTCGCTGTCAAGCCCCGACGGCGTTACAAAATTCGAACCGCTCATTCCCAAGTCTTTTGCCTTTTGGTTCATCACTGTCGAAAACTTTTCAAGCGATCCTGCAATATGAAACGCAAGCGCGTTTGCCGCGTCATTGCCCGACTCTAATAAAAGTCCTGTTAAAAGTCCTTTTACCGATATTTCGTCTCCTGCCGCAAGACCCATGGCAGTGCCCTCGACCTTTAGCATATCGGGAGTTATTTTAACGATTTGCTCCTCAGAAAGCTTTTCAAGCGCTATTATGGCTGTCATTATTTTTGTTGTGGACGCCATTGACATTTTGTTTCTTGCATTGTGCTCGTAAAGCACGGTGTTTGTTCTCGCATCCAACACAACAAAACTCTGAGCGGATATTCCCGAAAGTGACGGCACAGCGCCCGCCCACAAAGAAAAGGTCATCGAAAAAATGATGCATATAAGAGCTATTTTTTTATACAAATTAACCACCTGCATTTCAGTTCTTTGTAACATTGTATGCAGGCGGTCAGCTCAATATCCTATTCTTATTCGGCTTCTTTGGTATCTTTTTTATCTTTTTTTAAAAGCGCGCAGATTTTATCAAACATTTCCGGAACAAGACTAACTGCTTTATCAGCTGCTGAAAGGCTGTTATCTACCGAAAGAACCTTTACATCGTCACCGGTTACAATCAAAAAAGCAATTGGAGAAATCGATATTCCCGCGCCGCTGCCGCCTCCAAAAAACGGTTTTTCGATTTTTACGGGAAGATCGCTCCCTCCCGCCACAAAGCCGTACGAAATTTTAGAAACAGGAATAATAGTCACTCCGCTTTTTGTGACAACAGCCTCGCCTATTATTGTGTCCACATCTACCATGCTTTTGATTTTTTCAAGGGTTGTTTCCATCATGTTGTTAATTGGATGTTCATTCATTTTGCATCGTCCTTTTTATTTTATTTTTTTGTCTGAATTTATTATTAGCTTAATTAGCGATGTAAAAACAAGTATCGGAAAAAATTTTGCAATAATTTTAACTTTAAAATCCCATTCATGCTCATTGTATTTCGGATAAATCCGTACATCGGCTTTTTTTGTTTTAATTCCTGCTGTTATAAGCCCAATTACCGGATACACCGCCGCGTTTATTATGCCAAAATTAACCGCCGCGTTTGCCGCGTCCTCACCGCAAACTCCAATTTGAACAAAAATCTTTTTTATTACAAGACGGGACAAAAACGTTTTAAGCGTTTCTAGCATGCTCAACAGCTCTTTAAGCTTTTTAAAAGCGTTGACCGCAAGCTTAAGCTTATCCTCACTATTTTCGGATTCACCTGCCTGCGCACCCTTGGAACCATCTTCAGGTTCAGTCATATCATGCTTAAAAAAAAGATACTTTATTATTATTTCAAAGTCGTCTGTGCTTTCAATTTTAATATAAGCGGGAATAAAAAGTAAAATCACAACAAGACATATAACCGCAAGCAGAATGTAAAGAAATATCATAATTCTTGTTCCTGTTCATCAAGCGGCAGAACATTTACCGGCTTTTCCGCAATTTCAATAAAATCTTCAAGGGTTGACTGTCCTTCAAGCTGTGTTCCGTCGTTAACAGCATCCTCCGGAAGCGGCAAAAGCTCGTCAAGGTTTGATATACCGAAAACCCTTAAAAAATCTGAAGTTGTTCCAAACACAAGCGGTCTGCCCGGCAGCTCAAGCCGTCCTTTTTCTTCTACAAGTTTTTTTTCACAAAGCGAGGTTACAATTCCCGAACAGTCAACGCCTCTTATTTGCTCAATAAACGCCTTGGTAACAGGCTGATTGTAAGCAATAAGCGCAAGCACCTCCATTGAGGCCTGCGAAAGAGGTGTGTTTCTGCGTAAATCAAGAGCTTTTCGCACAAAATCCCCATACTGCTTGTGTGTTGTTAGCTGACATTTGTCATCTAAAAATACAAGCCTTAGTCCGCTTTTCGACGCGGTTAATCTGTCACAAAGCATTTCACACGCGTTTGTTATAACAGATTTATTTGTGTCAAGCGCCTCGGCAAGCCGCGATACGGGAACAGCCTCTCCGCTTGCAAAAAGTATGCATTCAACCGATGACATTAATTCATTTATTTCCATTCTTGTTGACCATGACCTTTCATATCGCACCCCTTTAAGGCGCTTAAGATGAACTAAGCAGCATTTATTTTTCTGCTTTTCGTCCGCCTTTAACCATATGTATCTGCTCATTTTTATCGTCAATTGTAACGCGTTTGCCTTTTACAAGCTCTAAAAGAGCCAAAAAGGTTGCAATCATGTCTGATTTATTCTCGGCCTTTAAAAACAAGTCGTTAAATAATATTTTTTTGCCCTTAAAGAGCCTTCGCAAAATAAAAATTATTTTAGAAGACACCGAAACTATTTTTTTTGAAACAATGGGTGTGAAAACCGAAACCGGAGGAGGCAGCTTACGCTTTGAACGGCCCGCGGCAAGCAAAAAAGCAGTGTAAAGCTCGTCCTTATGGTGCCTGCCTTTGTAGGTTTTATCAAAATCAATTTCCATGGGTTGTGCACAAAAATAATCGTAACACGCTGTTTCTCCAAGACGTTTTGCCGCCTGTTTGCACGCCTCAAGCTCTAACAGTTTGCCCGTAAGCTCACGCTTTAGCTGCTCGGCTTCCTCATGCTTTGGCAAAAGCAACGATGATTTTATATAAACAAGATGCGCGGCCATCTCTAAAAATTCGCTTGCAATGTCTAAATCGAGCTGCTGCATGTTGTTTATGTGCTCCATGTACTGGTCTAAAAGCTGCGCTATGGGAATATCGTAAATATTAACCTTGTTTTTTGATATAAGATGAAGCAGCAAATCAAGCGGTCCCTCAAAAACCGGAAGCTTGTATTTTATTTCTGTTGTTTCTATACAATCTCCCCCTCTTTTTTAACATCAGCACGTTTATACTTTTACTGCCCCTGTATTCTTAACAAATAAACCTTGTAATCAGATCAAACAGCCTAAATATCGCTCCCGAAATAGTGCTCACAAAGGTCATTGAACCAAACACCATCACTGCTATTAAAACATAATAAAGCGTTTGCTTGTAAGACTCTATAACTGCTACCCACCTGTTTGGCAGAAACAACGCCAAAATATCAAAACCGTCAAGCGGAGGAACAGGTATTAAATTAAATACCGCGAGGGTTATGTTAATGAATATAAATGTTTCAAAAACGCTTCCTAGAACGGGTACATAAATTCCGGCAACAAGCAGTATTTTATAAATAATCATACCAAGCATTGCTGCCGCAAGGTTTGAAAGAGGACCGGCAGCCGATACAATTGCAAGACCAACCTTTCGGTTTTTATAGTAGTTAGGATTAACCGGCACAGGCTTTGCCCAACCAAATCCGACAAAAAAAATCATGATTGCTCCGACAGGGTCAATATGCTTTACAGGGTCAAGAGTCATTCGTCCAAGCCACTTTGCCGTATCGTCGCCAAGCTTATGCGAAGCGTACGCGTGCGCAAACTCATGAAGAGGTAAAATAGCCAAAATAATGAAAACCCTTACCAAAAATCCTAAAACAACATCTGCTATTTGCATACCCTCGCCCATAAACCAAAACATGAAGTCAACTCCTGATTTTTATAATTGAAATACATTTTAACACATTGCCGTTAACTATAAGTGTCGAATTCTTTAATTTTGGTAACACTTTGAAAATATTTTAACACAAACTTCTTCAAAACACAACCAAATCCTTACTTTTTTCAACTGTACCCCGGCAAAAAAATATATAGCATAATCTTAACTTAATCCGCAAATTGCAAGTAGGCTTAATAACCTGTTATTCCCCATTTTCTACCTTTCATTCCGGCAACTGCTAATATTGTTATATCCCTGTGCTATCATTTGGCCGGAAGAATAATATTCTTTTCGGGTTAAGATGTTTTTTGAATTATTCAACTAAGGAAAAAAGGGAGTGAGTCCGGTGTTTTAGATAAACCGAACCAAAAGACAGAGTCTTCATCCTATGTCCACACGACCTAATTGAAAGGAATGAAAAAAAATGTTTAAAGTGGGTAAATTTCACAAAATAATATCAGTTATACTGTGTATATCTTTTTTGGCAGGGTTTTATCCGGGCTATATGGAGGCAAAGCCTGAGCCTGTCGACCGCAGCCCCCAAATAGTCAGAGAAGAGATTGACTTGAGGGATGAACACAGCAAGGTTTTTAAGCTTGACAATAATACATATACCGCGGTATCTACAGCCGATGCTTTGCATTTTAAGGATGAAAACGGTGAATGGCAAGATATTGACAATACTCTTACAGAAGATAAAAACGGCAGAAAAAGCAACAAATCAGCCGGCTATAAGGTTACCTTACCTAAGGATATGGGCGAAAATGAGCCTGTAGTAATAGAAAAAGACGGATATACTCTTTCTTTTAATCTCATAACCTCTGTCGGTAAGCTTTCGGGGAAAAAGGAATCAGATAAAAAGGTAAAAGAAAAGCGTGAAAAGCTGAGTGATATCGCAAAAAAAGCCGATTTTGACAAAAAATCCTCAACAGTTATATATAATGCATTTTTAAACGATACCGAAATTGAGCTTGTCGTTAATCCAACATCATTAAAGGAAAATTTTATACTTGGAAAAAAACCGAAAAAAGATTTTTCTCTTACCTATGAGATAAACGCGGAGGGACTTAACGGTATTCTTTGTGAGGATAACAGCATAAGCTTTACAGACGCGGATGAAAACGAGGTGTTTTCTATTCCCGCACCATATATGTATGACAGCAGTGAGGACGGCAAAACATCTTATGATATAGACGTTACCTTGCAAAAGGACAGTGGCGGCACATACAAAATGGTGTATATTCCGTCCGAAGAGTGGTTGAATGCAGAAGAAACAAAATATCCGGTTGTAATTGACCCGACAGTAAATACAAGCACTGCTTCGTCAAATATTACAGACACATATATAACGCAAGGCGGAACGTCAACAGGGCATTTGGCAAATACGAATAATGCGGCAAAAGCGGTGCTGTATCCTGCAATGCCGCAAAATTCCGACGGTGAAGCATTTGCCTTTATAAAATTCAATTCACTGCCGTCAATTCAGGCAAACGCGGTTATTACTAGCGCAAAGCTTGTATTGCACGACGCACGTGCCGACGCAAACGGCAGCGAGTACGGAGCGGGCGACAGCTTGGCTGCAATAAAGCTTAACAGAAGCTGGACAGACACGCTTACGTGGAACGCGTATCAGGCAAACGGGCCGTCAAGCTATTTTACCGACACAGACACTGTTGACTGTGCAGATTATAAATATGAGAACAATGCAAATATTTTTGCGCCTGACGTTACAAAAACTGTAACAGAATGGTATAACGGCGCAGCAAATTACGGACTTGCGTTAAAGGCTTACATGAACACATGTAATTTTGCGGCAATACGTTCGGCTGAATTCTCAGACGCGGCGCAGCGCCCGTATATGGAAATATCCTACACAGAGGTAACAGGTATTGACCCCCGCTTTGAATATCATACAATGGATATGAGATCGGAAGAGCGGAGTTGTGTACATTAACGACTTTACGGGAGAATGCAGTGTTAAGCGAACCGATATAAATTTCGGCGGAAATATTTTGCCTGTAGACATTACAATGACCTACAGTATTTCTCAAAAGGATGAGCTTTTGGGGTTTGGATACGGTACACGTTTAAAATATCAGCAGTTTTTAACGCCTCTTACGGTAAACGGAAGCACTGTGTATAAATATGTGAACGGTGACGGGGCAACCGCGTATTTTGACAAAGCGGTAACCGATGAAACAAGCGGGGCTGTTCACTATACAAGCAGTGAGATGCCCGATTATAAGCTGTCGCTTTCGGGGCAGCAAACCCTGATAACCGACGGGGATGAAACCCTTGTTTTCGAGAAAACCGGACTCGTCCAAATTAAGAAAAAGGGCCTGGGTGATTCAAACAGTATCCGTATTTCGTATAACCAGGGGCTTAATCCGAACAGCAATATATTCATAAGCCAGATTTTAGACGGCTCCGACAGAAAATACGTTTTTACCTATTCCGGAAATTTTGTGCAAAACATTAATTACTACGGAGGCAAGGACGCAAACGGAAATTATCCTGTAACTCCCGTGTATCAGCTGACCTACGGGTATAACGGCTCAGGCGACTTGAAATATGCGTATCATCCGGACGGCAGCAGCTTTGAGCATATGTATGAAACCTCGCACAGGATTTCGCATGTAAAGGATATGCGCGGTACATATGTAAGTCTTACCATATCAAACTCAACAAAAAAAACCACAAGTATACTTGAAGCTACAAAAACGACTGTATTGGGCGATAATATAACCATTTCATACGCCGCGGGACAGACAACTTTTACGAATTCCTTAGGCAACAAAGAAATCATGCAGTTTGACAGCTTTGGCAACAAAGTCAGTGTAAGAGATGAAAACGGTAATTTGGTGTCAGCCCAGTACGCGGGAGAGGGCTTTGGCAAAAAGCTTTCTAAAATTTCACCTGTGGCCAATACGCAGCCTGCGAATAATTTGGTGCAAAACAATGACTTTACAACAGGGCTTACAGGTTGGCTAGCCTCCGATGTTTCAAAGGTAACCGCGTCAAGCTCGGTTATATCAGGTGTGAATAAAAGAGGAACGCTTGACGCAAATACCGTAAAAATAAAAGGATCTCCCCTGTCAAGCTATTACGTAAAGCAAAGAATTGCGTTTGCAGGTGTGCGCGGTGACAGCTTTACCTACGGCGTATGGGCAAAGGCAAACGCGCTGCCGTACGAAAGTATTGAAACAAAGCGTCCGTTCGGCATGAAAATTCAAATACCCAACGCGCAGGACAACGCGGTAGCGCAAACCGAAAGCTTTGAATTTAATCACTATATAGACATATGGCAGTTTGCGCAGAGCACCTTCATATTAAATCAGGCGTGCAGCTATATAGACGTATATCTGATGTATGAAAAACAGGGCAACGAGGCTCATTTTGACGGAGCAATGCTTTACAAGGATAACTGGATGGATATAGGCGAGCCCGAGCCTGAGCCCGAAGGCGGAGCACAAGCTCAAACAAACGAAAAGGATACCCGAACCTACGACACAAACGGCAATATTCTTACAGATGTTGACGAAAACGGCAAGGGGTATAAATACACCTATGACAATTTCGGAAACATAACAGGAACAGTATACACCGACGGGCAGCAAAGCAAGGAAGAAAGAACGGAATACACCGCCAACGGAAATTATGTAAAAAAGAGTATCAATTCATACGGGAATGTGGTAGAATACGGATATGATACGAATTTAGGGAGCCTGTTAACCGAAAAAGACGCGGCGCAAGGAATAACAAGCTACGGATATGACGCAATGCAAAGGCTTACAAGCATTTCGAAAAATGTGTCCGGGCTTGCAAACAACGCGACAGCGTTAAGCACAACCTATTCGTATGATAAGGACCAGATATCCAAAATAACGCACAACGGCTTCAGCTATAATTTTGCATATAATGAATGGAGCAATATAACCTCCATAAAAGCCGGAACAGCAACCCTAGTAAGCTACAGCTATACAGACAATGTAAAACGCCTGCTGTCAACCGTGGCATACGGAAACAGTCAGACCATAGATTATACATACGACAGCATGGGACGTGTCACCGGCATAAAATACACAGGAGACGCAACACCCCGTTATGAGTATGAGTATAATACTTACGGAGAGCTTACAAAGTGTACCGACCATGAAAACTCAATCATTACAAGGTACTCTGATAATGAAACAAAGGTGTATTCGGTAGACCAGAACGCGGCGGAAACACTTAAGGAAACCGTAACAACAACAAATGACGGAGTAAAAACCACACTGTCCGACACAATCGGCGTCAAAGTATTCAAGTCGGAATATACCGAAAATAAAAACACATACACAGGCAGCGGAGTCATGACAACCGAATACGTTCATGACAGCATGGGCAGAGTTACAAGCATGGGAACAACAGGCAGCTTTGGCGACAGGTTTATGCTGCAAAGCGATTACACCTACAAAAACCTGCCGGGCTTTAAAACAGGCGATTTAATAAACAACATAACACACACATACAGCCCGTATGCAGCTATAAACACAGGCAGCATCAATTTACAGTATGAATACGACGCAAAGGGGAACATAACAGCCGAGATACGGGACGGAATCAGAACCGTGTATGAATACGACAGCGCAAATCAGATAAAAAGAAGCTTTACCTCAAATGCAATCACAGACAGCAACCGATACACATACAACGCGGGAGGGAACATAACACAAAGAATCAAAGGCTCGCAAACAATAAACTATGTGTATGGTGACTCAAACTGGAAGGATAAGCTCACAAGCTACGACGGCAAAGCCATAACCTATGACCAGATAGGAAATCCGCTGACATATGACGGATGGACATATGTATGGGAAGCCGGACGTCAGCTTAAAAGAATGAGCAAAAACGGCAGTGTCATTGACTACAAGTACGACGCAAACGGACTGAGGACAGAAAAAACCGTAGACGGAATAACAACAAAATACACCTACCGTGACGGCAAGCTCATAGCAATGGAAACCTTAGACCCATGGTACTGCGATGTGTTTCTATACTTTAACTACGACAGCAATGATGAGGTAATCGGATTCACAATAAGCAGCGGGGGAATATTCCCGGGACAGTACATATACCTGAAGAACGCCCAGGGTGATGTAATAGGCATCGTAAACGACCTGGGAGATATTGAGTGCGAATATCAATACGACCCATGGGGCAACTGCACAAAAATCTACGACGGAATGTCTTTTGAAAACTACTTCGCAGACCTGAACCCAATCCGCTACAAAGGATACATACAGGACGACGAAACAGGCTACTACTACCTACAAAGCCGCTACTACAACCCCGAATGGTGCAGGTTTTTGAATGCGGATGATCCAAGCATTCTATCCCTAACCCAAGGCGAACTGCTAGGCGCTAATTTGTTCGCTTATTGCTTTAATAATCCGGTCAACAATGCTGACCATTCGGGAATGGTTGTTACTCCTGCAAATGTTATTGGAGCTATTATCGGTGTGGTTCTCGGTGCTGTTGGTGGATACTTTTTGAGCCGCTTTTTAGCTGACAAGTTAGGACTTAAAGATTGGAAAAGAACTGTTTTCATCGCAGGCATTACAGCGGTAATATCAGCAGCAGCAGGGGTAATTGGATATTTTATTGGTCCGTATGTCGCTAAAGTGGCAAACTCAATTATGAGTAGCCTTAAAGGATTATTCACCCCAAAGATAGGTACTCAAATTGGGAAGTTAGGCAAAGTGGTAAAAAATACCAAACCACTAATTAAAGGGCTAACTAAACATGGTTCACAACGAATGATACAAAGGGGGGGGGTAACTGAGGCTCTTGCACAACAAATTGTAACCAATGGCTTTGCAATTTCACAAGTTGGTGGAAAAGTGCTGTATTTCACTAAATCAGGAGTTGTCGTTTTGAATGCCGCCGGAAGCATAGTAACAACATACTCTGCCCAATATTTTGATGAAGCTATGCAAGCAATTATCAAATTATTCTTTGGTTGATGGAGGACAAAATGAGTTTTGAAATAATTAAAACAATCATTGATGAATGGGATCCGATCGAACTGCTTGCGTATGCACCAAATGATGAGTATGATGATGAAAGTATGGAAATCTTCAAAAGCTACACTGAAAACATTGAGGATTTAGGGACAATGATTTTTAATGTGTTTGAAAATGCTTTTAGTGATACATTTACAAACAATATACAAGAATGTATTGCTATAGCAAGCTTGATTGTGACTCGCAATACAAATAGAACAGAGTAAGACAGGGGACAGGTCAACAGCAAGCAGGTTAAAAACTATAAGACTGGAGACAGGTGTGTGTCCTATCGACGTGAGATATATTCCTGTCCCCTGTCTCAACTGACGCGTTTTTATACTTTAACTACGACAGCAATGACGAGGTAATCGGGTTCATAATAAGCGGCGGAGTATTTCCGGGCCAGTACATCTACATGAAGAATGCCCAGGGTGATGTAATAGGCATCGTAAACGACCTGGGAGATATTGAGTGCGAATATCAATACGACCCATGGGGCAACTG
>JGI994J12354_10005994_pt1 | contig 10282 bp, 6 predicted proteins | sample IntmicLarv3ML3BL_FD_12354 | JGI IMG/M metagenome (IMG submission 12354)
GGCGGCGGTTTCGGCGGCGGTGGTGGCGGCAGACCGCGGGAAGATTGGGGCAATTTTGAAGATATGCCGATGCCCGACGGCGACTGGGGCAACTTCGAAAATATGCCGATGCCGACAGGTGATTTTGGAAATTTCGAAAGACCGACAAGGGGTGATTTCAACAGACCGCAGGGAAACGGTTTCCCCGAAAATACAACAGAACCGACTGCCGCTGATGTCGATGAACCGATGATATAATAATACAATAATATAATAAAATAAAGATAACTATTCCGAACATATCGTATAAAGGCAAAAAGCAATAGGTAAAAGCGAAGCACGACACTCCTCTGTCGTGCTTTGTTTTTTTGCTTTTGTTTCTCAGTCAATGGTTGAATTAATTCGAAATATCAGTTATTGTTTTATATTTATTTTGGTGATATAATATAAATATCAGCTGATACAATATCAAAATGGGAAACAGAAGCCGCTTCACCTGATATTATGTTTTTGCCCCAAATTGCCGTATTTTTCGGTGTTGCCATTGACGATTTATTTTCAATTTGCGATATAAATCACTTTGAACGGGTCGATAAAATTTTAGAACAACCCGGTGAAGAATTAAGCGAAAGCAATTTTCTTTACGCAAAAAGATATTTAACCGGGCTTTTGGACGAAAATCCCGCTAATACAGAAGCGTTGAGGAGATTAATCGACTTGCACATGAAACGCGTTGACAGTTATACAGAAATTGCCGCGCGTTACGCGGAACAAGCGATAAACACAGCGACAGAAAATCATTATCTGCATTTTACTTACGCGAGATTGAGGAGAGTGCAATGGGACTATGAACCTGTAAGCTGGCGTTTTTTCAGATTTTATGATAATTTTATTGAAAAATATCCGAATAATAAAGAAGCTCTCGTTAATCTTCATAACGCGTATGTTCAGACTAACAAATATAAAGAAGCGAACGAAATAATCGACAGAATCACTGACGAAATAACGCGTTTAACGCTCAAAGCGGACACGCTTATCAGACTTGGTAAAGAAGATGAAGCGTTTGTTATTTTTGATAAACTAATCGGCGATTATCCAAACAACCCGAATGTTTTTTACGAAATCGGGGAACGTTACAGAAGATTATCCGAACGCAGATTTAATCCGGATAAATTCAAAAACTATTTTGAAAAAGCGGTAAAATTATTTGAACAGTCACAAAAAATATTTGACGATACAATTTCACCGCCGCCGTGTCAGTCTGTTTATTCGCTCGCGTTTATGTATGACAATCTCGGCTATTATGAAAAAGCTATTGAAATGTGGGAAGAAATTATCACGCGTAACAAACGGGATTATAATATCGGAATTGAAAGCGATGAAAATAAATGGGCGTATGAAATGACAGAAACTTTACGTAACAAAATTGTTCAGCGTGAAAAATAAATTTTAGGCGTACACACAAACAAAAAAACCGGAGAAAAAATTCCCCGGTTTTATTTTTATTTTATTGCTGTTTCTTATCCTACAACGCCGGTTCTCTCGATACCCTGAACAAGGAATCTCTGACCGACAAGATATACTGCTATCAGCGGCGCGATTATCATAAGTCCGCATGTGTTTCTTATCGCGGACTGATACATCGTCGAAGCCGCTATCGCTGCGGAACTTGTCGTCAATGTTCTCGGTATCTTGACTATTTTGGGCAACAAATACGGTCCTGTATCTGTTGTAAACAGGTTGACGTAAAATTCGTCTGTCCACTGCCATGTAAACGCGAACAGGAATACTGTAACCATCATAGGTATAGCGTTCGGAAGTATAATTGTAAAGTATGTTTTGAATACGCCCGCGCCGTCAACATATGACGCTTCTTCAAGTTCATCAGGTACGCCTTTGAAGAACTGACGCATTATCAGTATATAAAGTCCGTTTTTGAATCCCAATCCCGTGATTGAAAGAAGCGCGAGCGGCCAGTAAGTGTTTATGAGATTGAGCGACAAATCTTTTACCACCGTTACTCCCATAAATTTACGTATTGTCGCGTATATATCAAGGAAATCGAAATATCTGAACTTCATGAACATTGAAAACTGCAATGTCTGATGCGGGACTATAAGTGTGAACAGAACAAGGGCGAATAATATATTACTGCCTTTGAATTTGAATTTAGCGAACCCGTATCCTACGAGTGTACACACAAACATCTGGGCTACCGCGCACAGCATGGATAACAACGCCGTACTTCCCAATGCTTTTACGTATTCGTTTTCTATCCATATAGCGTTATATGTGTTTAGGGTGGGCATTTTCGGAACCATTTTTACCGTATTGTCTATGAAATCCTCAGGGCTCATGATAGAACCTGTGATTTTGGCGAAAAACGGAAAAAGCACTACGTAAGATACGCCTACAAGAAGTACGAGTCTGAATATAACCCAGATGACTTTCTGAAGGAAAAATATAGATATATATTTCGCCCTGAGCCTTTTCCATAATGACGTTCTTTCAAATTCAACCCTTATTTTGTTTTTTGTCTCTTTTTTTACTTTAATCGGGGTTTGTTGTGTTGTATTCATTTATCATTCTCCTCCTTTCACCTAATTCTCACGCCGCTGGTAGAATACAAAGCTCGATATTATAAGTCCGACCACGGCAATCATCAATATTACTATCAGGAAATACATCCAAGCCATCGCCGAGGACAGAACCTGTCCCCCTGGTTCGTCGTATGTCGTTTCTATCAATGTCATTACCATGTTCGACTTGGACGTAAACGAATCTATAACGGTATATATGGCGTTGACGAAAATCATCGGGCTTATCATCGGGAATGTTATTTTCCAGAATGTTTCCCATGCCGACGCGCCTTCCATGAATGCCGATTCGTATATCGCGGGTGAAATCGACTGTAAGCCTCCGAGGAAAATAAGCATCTGAACGCCTGAGCGGTTTATTATACTGTATATGTTATTTACCGCGTTTACTACATATACGACAAGGTCCATGCTTATGCCCTTCATACTCATAAAGAGCCACCGGAAATCCATTGCGGAAACAATCTGCACCGCGGTGCTGCTGCTGCTTGACGTGCCCGACGCACTGCTCCCCGACGTACCCGTCGCGATTGAGCTTCCGTTCTGCATGTATGACAGCATGTCGTTTCCTTGGTCTATTTTGTCTATGATACCGGTAGCGAGTATAACCGGTATGAAGAATATCGCTCTGAACACGGCTCTGCCCGTCATTTTCTGATTGAGCAGAATCGCCATAAACAACGCGAATATTACAATTGCGGGAATGTCAAATACAAGCTGCTGTATACCTGTTGTCAAAGTCATTACAAAGTCGGGATTTTCAAAGAGCGCTTCCTGATAATTCTCAAGTCCTATCCAGATTGCCTCGAATCCTCCCCCGGACTGAACTTTTATTTCCGTAAAACTGAAATATATAGATTCCCATACTATCGGCAGATAGATAACTATAAATCCGATTACGAACGGGGCTATAAACAGCCAGCCGGAACGTGATTTTATTCTATCGAGGGATGAAGCGCGCTTTTTCTTTTTAGGCGCCGCTATCTGGGGCTTGTTAATTCCTTCTGTGTTTTGCATTTTCTTTATCTCCTCCCGATAAAATTAATTTATTGTTATAAAGTCAAACGGTTTTACAACATATTCTTTTCCGTCAACTGTCACCGTCACTTCATTTTCATAATTATAGTTCAATACAAATACCGTTCCGCCTTCATACGTAACTTTTACGACATTTCTCTGCAAGAATTCATGGTCGATTATAGCTTTCGCTTTAACCGGTTTGAGCGCGTCGTTTATCGTATTGTAAGTTTCGAGCATTTTGTCGAACCACAGTTTATAATCCACCGCGTAATAGGAGTTAAGGCTCCATGACGCCGCTTCTTTAAGTCTGTTCGCGTTCTGATAACTGAGTATAAAGTACGGGCTCGCGCCGCTTTCTATCGCTTTAAGAACTTCGTACTGATAATCCCCTGCCATATTTATCGCGGAACCCGCAATATTCAGGCTTCCGTGAGTTACCATTGCGTAGAACGGAATGGATTCGCTCTGATTGAGGAAACGGCTGCTGTCGAGGTCTATGTTGATAACCGAATCCAAATATTTGAACGCGTAAGCGTTTGCTTCTTCGGACAAGAGATTGCCGTGTTCTTTTTCCATCTTATCAAACAAATCCGTTACATAGTTTTTCGAATCCATGCGGTTTACAAGGCTCTTTTTGTAATGATTTGAGTGAAGTTCTCTCGCGAGAGATGAAACAGAAAGTGCCTCTACTTCGTAATCTCGGTAATCTTTCATCGTTTTTTCATACATTCTGTCCATTCTTTCATGAGCGAGGAGGTAATAACCCGTATAACCCGTGAAGTCCTGTGCGAGATAGAAATATTTCTGTTCGTAAGCGTACATCTGGTCCATGTAACGGACAAAGTCTTTTTTCGGTGTTACTCCGTCAAACGGTACTGAATTCCATACAAGAGCAAAATCCAAATCCGGATATATATCCGCGCCTTTTTCTTTGCCGTAATCAATCATGTCCTGGAATCCGCTTTTTCCGCCCAGAGTGCTGACTATTTTGAGTTTTGTGGGAGCCGTTCCCCTCATTCCGCCGTTTACCCAGCCTTGCAGTCTGAATTTAATATTCTCTACTCCGACTGCGTTAAGCTCGTCTATCATTGATTTTACATCGTCAAACGTCGTAAGAGGTGTTTTTCCTACATACGGGAATCCCATAATGTATTCCGCCGTTTTAATCATTCCGAATGTTTCTATAAACAACGGTATATCGCTGCCGTCATCAACAAACGGTGTGAGGTCGCCTTTGGCTATAAGATACTCTCTGTAAGCCTTAGCCATGCCGACGTATGTCGCTTCATATCCGCCCGCTTTTTTGGGATTGCCGTTTTCATCGCTTGAAATCATTATAAATCTCAAAATATAATTGCCCGCGTATTTTCTTCTCGAAGCGACGGTTATAAGGCTGTTTATTCCCTTGGTTTCAAAGCTGAGGTTATATTCGTCAACAGGTCTCGGAGTGAACTGAGCCGACGTGCTGTTGTATTTGTGCACCGTTCCGCCGGATTCCGTCGTGATTTCCGCCATAACGTCGCCTTCCTCAATTATAGCGAGGAATCCGTCGTATCTTTTTTCAATCTCTATTTCTGGTATTTCGTCGTATTCGTTGCCGTCCGCGTCTACATAAATCTGTTTCGGTGCGGTGAGTTCCGCTCCTGTTTCGTCATAATAAACTTCCATCGGCGCGGCGAGCGCGTTTCCGTCGGCGTCTACCGTAACGGTTACAGGTGTTTCAACCCTTGTTCCCGAAGCGTCGTAATAAACCGTTACGGGTTCAACTTTTGTTTCCCTCGCGATTTCGTAATTTTCAACCGCTCCGAATACGGGCAGTCTCCATTTACGTGTATGAGACCCTCCGCTTATTTTATAGAACGAATAATCGGGTCCGTATATCTTATTTGTGAGTATTAACGGGGTAGCGTCTATCTCCTCGTATCTTACCAAGGCTCCGGAGCCGTCGGGTATCATCGTGTAACCCGTATTTCCCCTGCGTCCCGCTCCCATATAAGGCAGAACGTTTATATGCTCTATCTTGTAGTTTGACTCGTCGAATCTTATGCCGTTCGCGGGAAGTCTCACATACAGCCCCTGTTCGTCTATGTAATACTCAAGAGCCAGTTTAAACAGCGGTGGCGCTTTTGTTACTCCCTCGTAACCGACTTTCTGGTGGTCTTCGTCCATCATCTCGAACGTGTATTTCGTGTGCAGTTTGATATAGTTCTCAATCTGCGTAAGCTCACGCTCGGAAGCGTTCGGGTCGAAAACGTATATCGCCATATCCTTTGTTATAGGATACGTAATTTTAAGCTCTGTCTGCGCCCTCGGGGTTAAATCGGGGGCGTTCGCGTCTTTGAGCGTGTAATAAGCGTTCATTCTGTCGAGGTCTCTGCCCGTGGGTATGAGAGAAAGTATGTTTGTCTCAAACGATTCCCTCTCTATCATTCTCGGAACCAGTTTTCTCTTTTCTTCTTTTCCGATGGTGTATTCTACGCGGATTCCGCCTTTTATTTTCTTCATTTTTATCTGTCTGTAAAGAGCCGCGTGCTGGAATGTGTTGAAGAAATATTTTTTGTCGGATTCGCCGTATTTGATTATAATCTGCGACAGAAGTTTGTATTTCGTGTCGTCTGTGCTTGTCTCAGCTCCGACGTCATACGGATTTGAGAACATAATCTGTCCGGTTTTCTGTTCTTTTATCGCGACTTCGCCGGTATCGTACTGATAATAAAGTTCGTATCCGTCTTTTATAAGAACAGGCTTTCCGTCGGGTATATAAGTCGTTACCGCGTTTTTCCCCGTTCCCTCGACGTGTTCTATTTTCGCTCCGAAATCTTTAAGTTTTTCGTCGGGATTCGCGTAAACAGTGGACAGGAACAATTTTATCCTTTCCATTTCAAGAGCCGCTTCGTCCGCTTCTTCTTCCTCGGCTGTCGCAGAGGCGAAAACATTCAGAGCCATAAACGGCAGACATCCCGCGATTGTTACAAGTGCCAGAATCAGCGCGAGCAATCTTTTCGCTCTGTTTTCTGTTTTATTTTCTGTTTGCGTTTGAATTTGCATATATATCCTCCTTTCTTATATTTATATCATCACAATCGGTATGAAACTTCAATGTATATACTGCTTATAAACGAAACCATACGCATGAGAAGTCCGGAGAACAGCATCGTAACGAACATTATAAACGCCATTCCTATTACAGAACCCAATACCGTGGCAACGTTTTTGCCCAGTGAGTAATCATGTACGACCATTACCCCGAAGAATAACAGCATTCCTACCCATACAAACATTGCGCCGCCAACCATACTCAAAATTGACCTTTCTTCGTATGTTACAAAATGCGAAGCGACTGTTGTGAAGAACACTATGGGTATTATCGGAACGAGAGCGTAGCATGTAGCCATGTATATATCCTTTATACTTCCCTCGCCGTCAAACAATGTCGTGAGACACCAGTTCGCTATAACCCAGAGGGTTACGGGAACGATTATCGACAAAGATTCAGCAAGGAAGTCGTTGTATATTCCGTAAGGATTGAGTATAAACCCTTCTCCGAACGCTTTGTAGATATACACCGCGCACGCGAGCAGCAGATATATCGTCGCCGCGAGCGGAGAGCCTCTCTTTTCCTGTTTCATATCCCAGAAGCCGTCGAACGGGTGGAAGATGATATAGAACCCGTAAAGCAGGTGGCTTGACAGTTTTAATTTTCTTCCGCTCCTTATCTGGTCGCGTTTGTTTACTTTGTTAGCGTGTTTAAAGAACAGTGATATACCTACAACCAAAACAATCAGTATTATCGGTATATATATTACGTTGTTCTCTATCCATATTTTTCTGTACATTTTGAACGACTGCGAATAATTTTCTATATCAAGCGCGAATCTGAACTGTCTCATAGCGTCCTGATATTCGCCGTCCCTGTACATACTCTTTCCTATGCCGATATAAGCAAGGTCGGAGTTGTTGTTTCTCTGAAGTATTTCCGTCCAGCCCTCGACTGATTTGTCGTACTGTCTGTTTCTCTGGCTGTGGAGCGCGTTTATAATAGTATCACCGTACTCCGTGCGTTTGTATACTGTGAAGTTTGAATTTGTTTTATCGAGAAGCAGCAGTTTTGAACCCTGATAAGCTACCGCCTGAACGCTTTGTATATTTCCGAAATACTGACCTTCGTCACCGAAGATATGCAGTAACATTCCGTCCTCGTCGTAGGTGTAGACTTTCTGTCTCGCTTCGTCGATTATACTCCATGTGCCTTCCGGACCTATCGCGACGTCTATTATTCTGGAAGCTCCTCTCGGCGTCTGCGAATTTCTTCCCATCATCATGGTATAAAGTTCACCGTCCGGCGAAGCGAATCCCTGTCTTCTCATAACGTCCGCTCCCTGCGGGTTAAGCCTTTTTACAGGGTGATAAGCCGACGCTTTATCAGTGAGCGCACTGAGCTGTGACCCTTCTTCTATTGAAGAAGTGGTAACATAAACAAATCCGTCGTCGTCGATTGAAATATTATTGTACTCCGTAGCGACGAATCTTATCGACTGTTCTCTCTGTTGCCTTGTCTGGAAGTTTCTCCAGAATATCATGAACGGGTTGGCGACGGCTTTCTGCGCGCCTACGAATCCCTGAAACGCCCCGTCCGGACTCATTGATATAACGCCTTGGTTTGTTGTTGACGATACAACGTAGATAAGACCCGCTTTATCGACAACCAGCGCAACCGGTTTATAAACGTGTCCCTCAGGGAAAACGTCACTTTCCGGTTCCTCGATTATTCTGAGATGTTCTCCGAATTCGTGAACTCCGTCCGTACCTTTGCTGAAAACCACTATCCTGTTTTTCTCTGTATCGGCGACGAATATTTCATCATCATTCGCAAATACTCCCTTGGGCTGATTGAGTTCATCGGGTATTCCCCACATATTCAAGAAAGAACTCAAAATCACTTTTCCGGTAAAATCCGGATTTAATATAATAATCCTGTTGTTTTTCTGGTCCGCGAGATACAAAAATCCGTCTTTATCAATAAATAAATCCTGCGGTCCGTCCATATTTATCGGTTTCCCGTCCGCGTCAACTCCCAAAAAATTATCTATGTGTAATTTTTCAGCCGTTATTGCGTTGATATATTTGGAATCTACAATCGTTTCCGGAACATACGCGTCCGGAGACTCGACCCCGAATAAATCATACGTGTATATATAAGTCGTATACGTCGTATAAGCCGCCGCGGGAACTCCCGATAACGAGATTAAAAAAATCAAGAGGACGATAAACCGAAGCGCGTGTTTGATTTTTTTGGACCTTTTCGTATTATCTGTTTTTCGCATATAAATATTCTCCCCTTTCTTTTTTTATTAATCTTTCATGCCCGATGAAGCCATTGTTTCTATTATGTTTGACTGTGAGATAACGAAAACGGTTATCGGCACTACCATCATAATAACAGTGGAAGCCGCACCCGCGCCCGCTCTCACTATTCCCCCCGCGAGAATCTGTCCTATCGCGTAGGAGAAAGTTTTAAGCTGCTCGCTCTGTATGTATATCGAAGCTCCCATATTCCACAATCCCTGGAACGAGAAGATTATTAGTGTGAGCCATGCGGGTTTTACCATAGGCATCGCTATATACCAGAACGTTTTTAATTCGCCCGCTCCGTCAAGTCTCGCCGATTCTATTACGGTATCGGGAATCGATGTGTCGATAAACTGTCCCATCAGGTAAAGACCCAATGTAGTACAGAACGCCGGAACGAGTATCGCCAGATAAGTATCGACCCATCCGAACGCGCTCATCGTCAAAAAGTTTGTTATCGCCGTAACTGTGGCGTTAAACATGAGCGAGAGAGTGATGATGCTGAACATCAGTTTCGCGCCCGGGAATTTTACTTTTTTAAGAGCATACGCCGCGAGAGACGAGAATACGAGGTTCCCGAACGTTCCCACGCCGGATATTAAAACCGTGTTGAATATATATCTTGAAAACGGAACCCACGAGGTGCTCATCAAACGGAACAAATCCCCGTAGTTTTTCATAGTCGGGTTTATAACGATAAATCGCGGAGGGAAAACCCAAAGTTCGTCGAGGGGCTTGAGCGACTGAATTATAGCGTAAAACATTGGTATAAACATGAAAGCCCCGAATATTATCAAAATCGTGTTTATCATGATGTCTCCGCCCAATGAACGGTTAAACGCATGATTGTGTTTTTTTATTCTTAACTTAGCCATATTTATGTACCTACCTTTGACAATATTCTGTTGACAACCAGATTTGCTCCGACCATCAGTAAGAAGAGCAAAGTCGCGATTGCCGACGCGTAACCCATTTCAAATCTTATGCCGCCGTAGTCGTCCAGATGATGCATTATCGTGTGCGCCGCGTAGTCTATTGACGGGAACCCCGCGAGCTGCGTAACCACCACGCCGAATCCGAATGAACCGGTTATGGTCATAACCGCGCCGAACATAAGCTGATTTTTCATAAGCGGCAGTGTGACATACCAAAGTTCCTGCCATCTGTTTTTGATTCCGTCAACCGCGCCCGCTTCGTAATACGACCTGTCAACGGTTTGAAGTCCCGCGATAAACGCGAGGAACGAAGTTCCCAGCGACAGCCACAGCGCGACCACTATACAAAGTCCCATAACATAGTCCGCATTCTGGAACCAGAGTATCGGAGACTGTATGAGG